>Ga0210391_10004316_pt1 | contig 11897 bp, 6 predicted proteins | sample IncBWC12OmetaG_FD_160573 | JGI IMG/M metagenome (GOLD analysis project Ga0210391, IMG submission 160573) | Forest soil microbial communities from Barre Woods Harvard Forest LTER site, Petersham, Massachusetts, United States - Inc-BW-C-12-O ...
CACAACAAAGCACGTTGGTGGAATCCGGCACATCGTACGCAAACGCAGCCTACTCTCCAGCTAGTGGGTTCGGCTTCGCGCCGTACAAACTGGGTCGACGTATTATGCAGGTATCTCTCAACTACTCCTTCTAAAAACAAATGGTGGCAGGCGAATCGCAACCTGCCACCACTTTTTTCTGCTGTTCTTGCCTGAATTCAGCGCAAGCAATGAGGTATTGGCTCGAGCGTTTACGCTCGATCTTCGAAGAGGCCACCTTGATTCGACGTCTTCTCCGTGACCGCTGCATCTGGCCGCTTGCCCTGATTCTGGCGCTTTCTACATCGCACGCACAGAGTACGGCCAACGGAAATCGGAGTGGTATCGTCGCCGTGTCCGGATTGCCGAACGGCATACGGGTCGCCACAGACTCCGGCCGCGTCGAAGAGATTACAGCGCTGCGCGACGACGTGTTAAGAATTCGCGTTGGCCGTAGCGGCACACTTCCCGAAGATGCCTCGTGGGCTGTGCTCGAAGAAGCGCGTCATAGCCAAGCCGCGGCCCAGCGGGCAGATTCGGTCGACGCGGTTGGGTTTCGCACGGGGCTTCTTCAGGTGAGCGTTGGCCGTGCTGATCTTCGGGTAAGCATACGCGATGGTCATGGTGTGCTAATCCAGGAGGATGCCGCTCCGATCACCTTCGATGGGACCTCCTTTCGTCTCCACAAAACCATGCCTACCGATGAACACTACTTCGGACTCGGCGATAAGACGGGACCGTTGGATCGAAGGAATCAGGCATTTACCCTATGGAACACCGACGCGTATCGTTTTCAGGAGTCCACGGATCCTATTTACAAGAGCATTCCTTTCTTCATGACCTTTCGCGCCGGCGTGGCCGCGGGGGTGCTGCTCGACAACACCTGGCGTTCGAGCTTTGACTTCGGGAAGGAATCGCCAACGTCCTACTCCTTCGGAGCGGTCGACGGCCCAATTGAGTACTACGTCTTCCTCGGGCCGACGCCGCAGGAGGTTGAGACCACCTACGCATGGCTAACTGGAAAACCTCCGATGCCGCCACGCTGGATGTTGGGCTTCCAGCAATCCCGTTATACCTATACGCCGCAAAGCCGCCTGCTCGAAGTGGGAGAACGCCTTCGAGCGGATCGCATTCCAGCCGACGCGCTCTACCTTGATATCGGCTTTCAGGACAAGAATCGTCCCTTCACCGTGGACCAGCAGGCGTTTCCCGATCTGAAGGGCACGTTGAGCAAGTTGCAGGTGATGAATTTCCATACAGTGGCGATCACGGATCTGCATATCGCGAAGGCGCCTGAGCAGGGATACGCGCCATACGACTCAGGCACCGCCAAGAATGAATTCCTTCGCCGATCGGACGGATCAGTCTACGTCGGTTCTGTATGGCCGGGCCCAAGCGTATTTCCGGATTTCACTCGGCCTGGAGCCAGGAAGTGGTGGGGTTCACTTTATAAGCCGCTAATCGAGATGGGGTTCGCGGGTTTCTGGAATGACATGAACGAGCCGTCGATCTTTGATTCTCCAACCGGAACCATGCCCGACGACGTTGTGCACCGCATCGAGGGATCCGGCTTCGCGTCGCGTACGGCCACGCATGCCGAGCTGCATAATGTGTATGGCATGGAGAACAGCCGCGCTACGTATGAGGGATTGCTTCGCCTCGAACCCGACGTGCGACCTTTCGTGCTGACACGTGCAACCTATGCAGGCGGCCAGCGCTACGCCGCCACCTGGACAGGAGACAACAGCAGCACATGGAATCATCTTCGTATGACTTCGCCGATGCTCAAGAGCCTGGGCCTGAGCGGATTTTCTTTTAGCGGCGCCGACGTCGGAGGTTTTGCGGGGACTGCGACCTCGGATCTGCTGACAAAGTGGATTGAGGTGGCGTCATTTCAGCCCATCGATCGCGACCATACCGAAACCGGTACGGGCGATCAGGAACCATGGGTTGGCGGCCCGGAGCAGGAAGCAATACGCCGGCGCTTTATCGAAGAACGCTATCGCTTAATGCCCTATCTCTACACCCTTGCCGACGAGACCGCACGCACGGGTATGCCCATGATGCGGCCTCTCTTTCTTGACTATCCTTTTGCGACCCGTGATCGTCATCCGATCGACAACGATCCTGGAGTCGACGCCGAATTTCTCCTTGGTCACGATCTTCTCATCGCGCCATCGCCTTACCCCGAGGCCCCTGACTCCTACACCGTGGAGTTTCCTTCGCGGGTCTGGTACGACTATTGGACCGGGCTCCCCGTTTCAGCTCCGGCTATGCCAAAACGAGATCCCAACGCTCCCGTTGCCGCCGTGGACGGCGTTCCGCTCTCGACTCAGATTAAACCTCAACTCGACGCGCTCACGCAGAGCACGAATGAAAAACCAGATGGACCCCTGACTGTCCGGGTCTATGTTGGCGATGATTGCGAAGGCAGTCTCTACGACGATGATGGCAAAAGCTTCGCCTATCGATCCGGTTCGTTCCTACGAATGCGATTTGGCTGTCGTGTCGAAGGGAACAAGCTGACGCTCACCTTCTCACCACACGAGGGGACCTACGCCGCGTGGTGGCGCGACCTGCGGATTGAGGTCTATGGATGGAACGCTGTGTCGGGAACTGTCACGCAGAATGGCGGTAGACCCTCCCAAGTGCAGCGGCAGAAGAATAATCTTGAGTTCACCGTAGCCGATGATGGTAAAGGTACGACGCTGACAATCGAATAATTTGCAAGCGAACTCAGAGGAACACAAGGGGCATGTTTTCGACAAAGTGTTTTGTAAGTGTTCGACACCTGATGTGGGCCGTCCTCGTTTTTCTTGCTGCTAGGTCTGCTTCGGGTCAGCGCTTAGTCCTTGCCCACTACATGGTGACCAACCAGGATTATCAGGCGGACACTGATCCAACCCAGGAAGCAAAGATTGCAGCGTACGAGCGGGAGATTCGACAGGCGCAGGCGATTGGCATCGACGGATTTGCGCTGAATGTCGGAGGATGGCGACGCGAGACTTATTACATTCGCTATTCTGCCCAGATGTTTGAAGCTGCAGCCAGATTGAATACGGGATTCAAGCTAGTGTTCTCCGCCGACATGTGCTGTGGCAACACTGCAGGCGATGTCGAGGACATGATGCGGCGCTTTGCAAACAATCCCCGTTACTCCAACGTCTACCTTCGCTACAAAAACAGACCTGTTCTTACGACATTTTCGGGCGATAAATTCGGCACTCAGTTCTGGCAGCAGATTCGGAACGACCTTGCCAAAGGAGCGAACCCTAGTCTCAAGGAAGCTGCCGGTGTGCTTCCCGCTGCGGCCGGCGTGCCCAGCAATCGAAGAATGAAGATTTTTCTGGTGCCGGGATTCTTCTGGGGCGGCGACCTTCCTGCATTGGGAGATGTTCAAAAGGAGTTCGCGAAGTGGAGGTCCACCATTGATGGCGCCATCTACTGGGGCATCGCCGGTGTACCCGATTCCGCCGGCCCTCTGGATCAGCTCACCAGCAGCCGTGCTTATGCGGAGATTTTGCATGGCAGTGGCAAGCTGTACATGGCTCCCGTTTGTCTTCAATTCTGGGGTGCGAACGCGAATCGTTACTATGAATACAGCGGAGCCGCCGGAATGCGTGCCATGTGGATGAATGCTATAAAGACGACGCACCCGAAGTGGGTGGAGATCATCACCTGGAACGATTTCATCGAAGGGACCTACGTCAGTCCCATTGACGACCCTAACCGTTATCCCGGCGCAAACTTTCTCAATAGTACGGGTGTACCACTGGGCACGCTCGGGTACTTCCACAGCCATAGCGCGGCAACCGCACTGCTTCCGTATTTCATCCAGTGGTACAAGACAGGAATCGAGCCGAGAATCACTCAAGACACGGTTTACTACTTCTATCGAACCCAGATGCTCGCGGATAATCCGCGGACTCCTTCAGTCGCGCATCAATACGGGCCCGTCGCTGACATGATCTATGTGACCGCAAATCTCACCGCCGCTGCGACGTTGCACGTCACCTCAGGAGGGCACACAACTGCCATTTCCCTTCCCGCAGGCAGTACGGACGCCATGGCGCCGATCTTTGCTGGGGAATCGCCACAATTGACACTATGTCGGAGTGATCAGGTAATCTTCGCGAAATCCGCAAGTGAACCAATTCCAGCGCGGACGAAATACAACAATTTCTACTATGCCACCGGTACTTTGAGCGCCCACGAGAATTTAATATCTCGTTTGCTTTCGGCTGGATGTCCTGCCCCAGCTTTACCATCCCCTGCGCCTTAATTTGCATAGCAGACAGGCGGCGAAGGTGCCGCTACCATGTGCTGAGCCGCCCGGGTCTCTATGCTTGAACTACTGCCTGAGGTCGTGCGACCGCCTCGGTAAAGTTCATGCGGATTCCGTGTTTCGGTCGCAGGATGACCATCGGGCGTGCCTCGATCGTCTGGCCAGGAGTCAGCTCGAAATCGTACTTTCTGAGTACAACGCTGAGAATCATAAGGATCTGCAGCATCGCATATTGATTGCCGATGCAGACCCGCGGGCCGCCTCCGAAGGGCAGATAGGTAAAGGGCGTGCGTAGCTTCTCGCTCCCTTTGATGAAACGCTCCGGGTCGAAGCTCTCCGGGTTGTCCCAGTAGCGCGGCGCGTGGTGCGCGCCATACACATAGACAATGACCGTCGATCCTCGGGGTATTTCAATGTCCCCTACCCGATCATCCGCTATAGCCTCGCGGTCGATCATCCAAAACGGCGGGTAGAGTCGCAGCCCCTCCTGAATGACCTGCGTAGTGAATTCGAACTTTGGAACATCCGCGTGATTTAGCGGCGCATCGCCCAGCACCGAATCGAACTCCTGCCGCACCCTTTCGAGACACTCCGGATGCAAACTCAAGAGGTAGAGAAGCCACGAGAGACCATTCGAGGATGTTTCATGGCCTGCAACCAGAAGCTGCATACTCTCGCTCAGCACCAGCTCATCGCTCATGCCTTCGCCGTCGCTGTAACGGGCATCCATCAGGTTCTGCAGCAGATCATTGCCAGGAGCCTGGTTGCGCCGCTGTTTGATGTATTCCATCAGAACGCCGTCCGCGCGGACTCGCATGTCTTCATGTCTGCGAAGATCGCCCGAGGCGGCAAACCAGGGATTCAGATAGGGCTGAATGGTTTGCCGAACGATAAATTCCTGGACGGTGCAAATGGTATCGCTGACGAGTTCGATGTCTTCGTCCTTCAGCTTGGCGCCAAATAACGACCGGGCGACCATCGCGAAGGTCATTTTCATCAGGTGAGGATAGATATCGACAGGCCCGACTCGGACTTGTTTGTCGAAATCCAGCAGCGACTCGGCGAGGGAGTCCTGCATGATCGAGGACAGAGCATCGAGTTGTTTTCTGTCGAAACCCTTCTGGATGAGACGCCGCTGCGTGCGCCAGGCTTCTCCGTGGGTAGTAAGAAGGCCTTTACCCAGGAAGTGGCCCATGCGCTTTACCTGGATTTCGGATTTCTGGTAATTTTCCGCATTGGTCTTCAACACGTGCTGAATGACGGCGGGATTAGTAGTGGCGATGGCCTCTTTAATACCGCCCAGGTAGAAGCGGAATGTGTCGCCAAAGACTTCGTTGTACTTCGACAACACGTGTACGGGATTGGCGGCCATCGCGCGCGAATCCGTGAAGGATCGAAATCGGGAGACAACCGGTATCGCTTTGGGCAAGGCCACACCTGGCTCCCGAGGTGCTTGGGCAGCACGGTGGGGACATTCCTGCGGTGTGACTGGAGCGCTCAAGATCAGTTTTCGTTTCCCAGCTGCTTCAAAAGTATCAGATGATGCCAGATGGCGCGCGTCATCGTGGGATGCTGCCGATAGGGAATGCCAAACTCTTCGGCGGTGTCCTGCACAATCCGGGTCAGCGGAGCATAGTGGGTATGGCAGACGAACGGGCACAGATGATGGACGATGTGATGGTTGAGCCCGCCCGCGAGCCAACCTACGACCGGGTTAGCCGTTGCATAATCGGCAGTTGTGGCAAAGATGTGATACACGCTGTTATCAAACTCGTCGCGGGATGACGGAAAGTACGTGCTGTCGATCGTGTGCGTGGTCTGGAACACCAGCGCTACGGACAAACCGATGACCAGATGGACGAGCAAGAACGCTCCAGCGACCAATAGAGGAGATTTCCCCAGCACCACGACCGGAAGAATGAGCATGTAGATGAAGTAGAACGCCTTCCCCGCGAAGAGGATGACGTATTCCCGCAACGGATGCTTCGTACGGCTCAGATAGTCGTGGGAGGGAAAGAAAAAACACTCAAAGTCCCGCACGAACACGTAATCCAGCGAGAACAGCGCGTAGAGGAACAGTGCATAGATGTGCTGGAATCGGTGCAGGGGCACGCGGGGTTCATGGGGCGTAAAACGAAGAATGCCGCGTCCTGTAAGCGCGTCGTCTTCGCCGTGGACATTAACACAGGAGTGGTGGCCTCGATGGTGGAGGATACGCCACATGTACGAGTTAATCCCGCAAAGATCGAAGATGTAGTTCAGGGTTTTGTTTACGGACGGCACTGACGAGATGGCGTTGTGGTTGCTGTCGTGGGCGATGTTCAGCAAAAGGAATGTCTGAGCCAGGCCACCCAAAACGTAGAGGGCAATAAACTTCCATGACTCCGGCCTGAATGCGTAGAGAGCAATCCAGCTGCCCGCGAGCACTGCCAGACCCACAGCGATCTTGACCCACATCGTGGGGTCGGCTTTGGGAGAAATGTTACCGTCGGCAAAGAACTTGTCGAGGCGGCGGCGTAAGACTTTCGGGAAGGAATACACACCTGCCGGGTCGCCGGCGGACTGTCGTGGCGAGGCCTCAGGTGGCACAAGATCATCCACGTCCCGATTTAGACTGAACACCGCTTCGATCTCGGACCTCACCGGCGCCTCCGCCATCATGTTAAATGGGCCCTGTGCTTCCCGGTCGGTCGCATCGGTGGCCTGGACCGGCAGCGGATTTGTGGCCTCGCCGCCAGCAGCAATCTTTGATATTAGCGCGAGAACTTAAGGACAATCAAGGAGATTCGGATCAGGCGAACCTGACGTGGGCCTCGCTCCTGTAAGCAAGGATCGCATTGCATTGCTTGGCGGCTCTGCTAACATAAGGTCAATTGATGGCTCATACAGAACGAAGACGCTTTGAACGGGGCGATAGCCGCTCGTCGGGGGCCTGCGAGACTTCTTCGCCTTCCGTTTGGCGTCGGGGGAACTTGCCCCGACCGGACCGAGCGACGCATAGAACCAGAACGGTTATGCATTTGTTTTCAGAGTCGTCCTGCACTCTAGTTCCGCACTCCGAGACTCAGTCGGTTTTGCCTCACCAGGGCACGGGTAGCAGCAAGACGTTTAGTGTTTTTACGTACTGAGTTTTCTATTCAACCTCGGGGGTATTGCTGATCAATTATGGCGTCGATTCTAGATAGACTGGATAGGCTGGGGGACGAGCACCCGCACAAACTCCTTTATTCGTACATTGACCTGAACGGCAATCCGATCGAAAGCTACACGTACGCGTCGTTCCTCCGACGGACGAAGGCGATTGCCGGACACTTGCGGAAACAGCATCGTTTCGCGGCGGGAGACCGGCTTCTGCTTGCCTACCCGCCGGGGCTCGAAATGATCTGCGCGTTTTTTGGTTGCGTGCGCGCTGGATTGATCCCCGTGCCTGTCTATCCCCCGAGCTCTCGTGGCTTCCAGAGCGCCCTGTACAAAATGGTGCACATCGCGAAGGATTGCCAGGCGGCGGGGATTTTAACGAGCAGAGACTACTACGCGTCTTTGAAGACGAATCTCACCAGAAGTGGAGTCTCGGCGTCCGGCGTCGACGTCGATTACATCTCCGGTCTTCCGTGGATCGTCACGGAAGATTTCGTGGAGACGATTTCAGACGAACTTTTTTTCAGCGCTTCGAAGATTCTGTTTCTCCAGTACACCTCGGGGTCCACGATGGAGCCCAAGGGCGTGATGGTGACGCACGAAAATATTCTCGAGACCTGTCCGCTTGTGATCGACCATCCCTCGCCGGTAGTCGTCTCCTGGCTTCCGCAGTATCACGATATGGGACTGATCGGGTGCTACCTTTATCCCGCACTGAGAGGCGGCACGACCTACGGCTTCTCTTCCATGGACTTCATTCAGCGGCCGATCCTGTGGTTCGACGCGATCACAACGTATCGGGCTACCGCGACAGCGGCTCCCAACTTTGCTTACGACTATTGCCTGCGCGCCGGAAGGCTTTCCAGGGAGAGCCTGGAAGATTGCGATCTCAGCTCCCTCCGGGTGTTGATGTGCGCTGCGGAACCCGTAAAGCCGGACACCTTCACACGGTTTCTTGAGGCCTATCAGCCTTATGGCCTGAAGTCGGAGAGCTTCTACGCCGCCTACGGGCTGGCAGAAAATACCCTGGCGGTTTCGTTAGGCGGCCGCAATATCGTTTCTGTCAACAAGCGTGCCCTCGCGCTGGGGAAGGCGCGCATGACCACCGAGGTCTCCGAAGTCGACGCGGCCACCCAGGTTGTCAGCTGTGGAACTACGCTCCCGGGGATCGACGTCCGGATCGTGGATCCGGAACAGCACTTCGCTCTCAAGCCCGGCCATATCGGAGAAATTTGGATCGCCGGGAGCGGTAAGTGCCAGGGTTATTGGAATAATCCGGAACTAACGTTGAAGCAGTTTCGTGCGCGCCTGGTGGACGATAGCCCCTACGACGATGGCTACCTTCGAACCGGGGACATGGGATTCTTCCATGATGGCGAACTCTTCGTCTGCGGCCGCATCAAGGACATGATTATTCTGCGCGGGCAAAACTATTACCCCCAGGATATCGAAAATGTAGTAGAGAAGGCGTCCAGCCTGATCCGGGGCAACTGCGTCGCGGCGTTCCAGATTCACGAAGACAGTGAGCCTGCGTTGGCGATCGTGGCCGAAGTGAAAAACCCTAAGGTGCTTCCGGACGCTCGAAAGATCGCCGCTGCGGTCCGAAACTACCTCAACGTCGAAGTGGCGTTGATCTCCTTCATAGCGCCGCGTGCGATACCGAGAACCAGTTCGGGCAAGATCATGCGCCATCGGGCCAAGCAAATGTGGCTGGAGGGCCAGTTTACTGTTCTCGCCGATTTTTCGCGCGAGAAGGATGCCGGCGCCTCCGCGTGCGGTTCCGAGATTCAGTCGTCCTTCGACCAATTGAAAGCCAGATACAACCTGACAGGCATGGAATCGTACAACCTCGTCGAAGCTGGCCTGGATTCCCTGGATCTTGTCGTGTTTATGCACGAGCTCAAGGAGCTTCTGAAGGATAAAGGCGCCGAGATGCTCGCGAGGCAGGTAGATATCGGTGTCATTCAGCGTGTCAGCGTAGCCGAGCTGTTTGGACTGGCCGAACAGTTGGAGCGTGCTCCGAAAGAAGCACTGGAGATGCTGCGTCATTCCCTGGCAGCCTTCCGTGAAGAGCAGAGCGCAGCGGAAAAGCAGATGATGAGCAACGATAGGAAGCTCGCCTTCACTCCGCCGGCGCCAGTGTCCTTGCCCGAGACGCCGGACCTGAATCATATTCTGCTGACTGGCGGTACCGGATTCATCGGACCGTTCCTCATGAAGAGCCTGCTGGAACAGACGCGTGCGAAGATCTACGTTCTCGTCAGGGCCTCCGACGACGTTCAGGGCAGGCAAAGACTCAGGGGGGCGATGGAATCGATGGGACCTTGCGGACCCGGTCTGATGCAGATGTTCGAGTCTCGCGTGATTCCCATTTGCGGCGATCTCGGGCAGGCAAATCTCGGTCTCGCGCAGGACGTCTGGGATTTCCTCGCCAATGAGATGGACGCGGTGTTCCACAACGGCGCAACCGTGAACTACCTCTTCAATTACGACCGCATGCGCGACGCGAACGTGATGGGGACGAACGAGGTCCTGAGACTGGCGTTCGAAGGACGCACCAAGGAGCTCAATTACGTCTCGACCACCTTCGTCTTTGGCTGGGCAGTGAAGAGTGTCCTATGGGAAACGGACATGAACCAGGACATGGAACTTCTTGATTTTGGTTACAGCCAGACCAAATGGGTAGCCGAACAGGTAGTTGCAGACGCACGCGACAAGGGACTTCCCGTGCGGATCTTCCGGCCCGCTCTCGTCAGTCCCTCCGTTACGGGCGGAGGCAACAACTTCGATATCGCTGTTCGCTTGGTTGCCTTCATGGTGAATCACGGCATTGGCGTCGATGCCCTGAACCAGGTTAGTTTCGTTCCCGCAGATGTTGTGGCGAACAATATCGTTGCAATTTCAACGACTCCCGGCACAGTGAACAAAACGTTCCATGTGGTGCGAGACGATTACGCGAACATGCTGGACATCACCGGACTCATCACCCAGTCGACCGGGCGGCAATTCGAAATATTCAGCATCTCCGATTTCGTTCCTGAGCTCATCCGAAGGTGCCGGAAGGAAGACCTGCTCTTTCCGCTGCTGGATTTTCTTGTGGGCTCGGTGGACAACATCACTGCGATGGAATTCAAACGCTATGACAATTCCTGCTATCAAGCGGCCCGGGATGCCTCGAAGTGGGGCAAAGCGGATCCGTCTCTCGAGGATACGGTCAACGGCATTCTGAAATTCATGCATCGCAAGGGGATTATTTCGATTGCGCCTCGTGAGCACATCGTTGCGTCAACGCCCGAAGAGACTCTGGCCTTGACGGATGCGCCGTCCGCTACTGTCGCTTAAATACAAGCTTCTCGGTTTCACGCTGGCCAGTCTCCAGCGTACCTGCAGTGGTTAGCGTCATCTGCTGCCCGTCAGCGGAGACCACCCACCTGTCCTTTTGTGTCACTTGATCGTCTCGCCGGTAAATCGCATCCACTGTATGCGGATCGACAAGTTGAAGCGTCACGGTATCGTTCCGCGAGTTCTTCAGGTCGTACGCCTTCCCGTCAAAACGGGCAGTGTAGCTGAACTCACCCGAAAAACGGACCCCATCGTTTCCGTCCGCCTCGATCTTGAGCACCAATCCTTGCCGCATACGGGTCTTGCTGAGATCCTGCGTCCAATCGCCAGCGAACAGGTCACCGGCAACCTTCGCGCCACCGCTTCGCATCCACACGGTGATCTGGTCGGGATGGCCTTTGGTCGCAGTCGTGGTCGTCAGCTCGTTCCCATCACTTGAAACTTTCTCGCGAACCGTCGCCACGACAGCTCCATCCTTCTTCTCCTTGACCTCGGACTCTTTCTTATTAATCCTACGCAGCTCGATCTGATTGAAGGCCAGATTGCCTGGTGCGGACGTGTCATGCCCGTCGAATTTCGCTGTGAAATCGAGGTGGGTCTCGCCTGACATGACGACATGCACTCCATCCTGAAGACGTGTGATGGAGAGTTTGTTGGGAGGAGCCAGCGAAGACAGCGCAGACAGGAGCGTCCAGGAGCCAATGCGGGGGTCTTCGGCGCGGAGATCCGCGACTCCAAGTTGAAAAGCGGCAGCCAGTGCGAGCAATGCGAATTTAAGAATGGATCCACCTCATCCGACGGAACCAATTTAGCAGATTCGGATAGCCGGGCAGGCGAGCACTGCGAACGTGTATCCGTTACGACTAGACGAAGCGCGATTCTACCAACCGGTTCCCCACCGGGCCTATTTTGGCCCTCCGAAGACCGCCGTTTCCCGCCGAGAATGCAAATAGCCACTTATTCGGCAACAATCTTGTGTGACATCATAAGTCTCATGTATGTGCGCCGTTTCTGGGCCGCCGGGGTAGTGCTCGCCGCCGCCATCGCGCTTCTTCCATTCTCTTTCCACGCCGAACGCCATCTGGAGACGGCAACCCGCGTCGAAGGTAGCGAA
>Ga0210391_10004317_pt1 | contig 11893 bp, 12 predicted proteins | sample IncBWC12OmetaG_FD_160573 | JGI IMG/M metagenome (GOLD analysis project Ga0210391, IMG submission 160573) | Forest soil microbial communities from Barre Woods Harvard Forest LTER site, Petersham, Massachusetts, United States - Inc-BW-C-12-O ...
GAGGCGCTGATGGTGGAGCCGACCGAGACCGAGACCAAGGAGACGCTCGACGCCTTCGCCGATGCGATCGCCGCGATCCTGCGCGAGGCCGCCGAGGATCCCGAGATCGCGCGCACCGCTCCTCACACCACGCCGGTCAGGCGTCTCGATGAGGTTGCCGCCGCCAAGCGGCCCATCATTCGCCAAACGCTCTCATGAGCGCATGCCGCGGCGCTGGATCGCGCGCCGCCGGATCGCACCTCTTCGGCCTCGGCTAGGGTCCCCGGCTGTGCGCATCTTCTCCGGCATCCAACCAACCGGCAGCAAGCACCTCGGCAACTACATCGGCGCGATCCGCCAGTACGTCGAGGGACAGGAGCGCGGCGAAGCTCTGTTCTGCATCGTCGACCTGCACGCGACCACCGTCTCGTATGAGCCCGCGGAGCTGCGGCGCAGCCTGTACGACCTCGCCGCGCTGCTGCTCGCCGCCGGCCTCGACCCCGAGCGCTGCGTCCTCTTCCGCCAGAGCGACGTCCACGAGCACACCGAGCTGTGCTGGCTTTTGTGCTCGCTCACCGAGCTCGGCCGTCTGCAGCGGATGCACCAGTTCCGCGACAAGTCGCTCGTCCGGCGCGAGCTGGTGAGCGCGGGGGTGCTCGTCTACCCGGTGCTGCAGGCCGCCGACGTGCTCGCCTACCGCGCGCACGAGGTGCCAGTCGGCGAGGACCAGCGCGAGCATCTGGAGCTGATGCGCGACGTCGCGCGGCGCTTCAACGCGCGCTTCGGTGAAGGCGAGGAAGTGCTGGTCGTGCCCGAGCATCGCATCCCGGCGCTCGGCGCGCGGATCATGGACCTGCAGGACCCCACGCGCAAGATGTCCACCACGGGGGGGAGCCCGCAGGGAACGGTGTACGTGCTCGAGGAGCCACGCGCGATCGAGAAGAAGATCAAAAGCGCCGTCACCGACTCCGGCACGGAGATCCGCCGTGCGCCGGAGAAGCCGGGCGTCTCCAACCTGATCGAGATCCTCGCGGTCGCGCGCGCCCTCACGCCGGAGACGGTCGAAGCGGAGCTGGCGAACGCCCGCGGGTATGGCGACCTGAAGGCGGCGGTCGCCGCCGCCGTGATCGACTACCTCGCGCCCGTGCGCGAGCGCTACGCGGATCTGCGCGCCGACGAGGCGGCGCTCGAGGCGGTGCTGGCAGGCGGCGCGGCGCGCGCACGCGCGATCGCCGCGACCACGCTCGCCGACGTGCGCGAGCGGATGGGTGTGGGCGCGGTCGCGGGCAGGCGGGGTGACCATCCTTGATGACCGGTACGGTGGAAGCATGAGCTGCGAACGCGCGACTGCGGTCGACGACGGCCGGAGATCCCACTCGATCGGCAGGCCCGATCTGCGGAAGGCCCGAGCGTCGTGAGCTCCGTCGCTGCGCTCGACCTCGATCTGGACGTCTTCAGCGGGCCGTTCGACCTGCTTTTGACGCTGGTGCTGCGCGAAGAGATCGACCTGCTCGAGCTGCAGCTGGCCGAGGTCGTGCTCGCCTACCTCGACCACCTCGAGGCTCGGGGTGAGCTCGACCTGGAGACCGCCACGGAGTTCATCGTGCTCGTCGCCGCCCTGTTGGAGCTCAAGTCGCGTCTGATGCTCACCGGTGAGGAGGATGAGCAGCTGCTCGACATCGAGCCGGGGGAGGCCGCCGAGGAGCTGCTGACACGGATGCTCGACGCCCGCCGCTACCGCTCCGCCGCCACCCACCTGCGCGAGCTGCTCGCCGCGCAGGACGGCGTGCGCTTCCGCTCTGCCCCACCGCCCGCGCACCTGCTTCGCGCCGTGCCCGAGCCGATCGACGGCGTGCTCGACCCGGCGGCGCTCGGGCAGGCGCTCGGCCGGCTGCTGGTGATGCCACCGGCGATTTCCCTGCGTCACATCACCGTCCCGCGCGTGTCGCTCGCCGAGCGCCTCTCGCACCTGCGCTCGCTGCTGCGCCGCGGGCGCTTCACCTTCGAGGAGGCCGTCGGTGACACCGACGACCGCATGACCGTCGCGATCACCGTGTTCGCGCTGCTGGAGCTTTACAAACGCGGCGAAGCGGCCTGGGAGCAGAGTGAGTGCTTCGGCGAGATCCATGTCCACGCGCTCGCTCCGTCCGCTCCCGCCGCGATTGCCGCAGGTGCCCATGCCGCGGTCGCCGCGGGCGGAGGCGCTGCGTGAGCGACGCCGCGGACGCACCTTTCGCGCCTGTGGAGCAATCTCCGGCCGACCCCGAGCCGGATGCCGTGGGTGAGCCCGTCGACGATCTTCCCACCGGAGCGGATGCGCCCGGTGGTCTGGCATCCACCGAGTTGGCCCGCACCGTCGAGGCACTGTTGTTCCTCAGCAATGACCCGCTCTCCACGCGTGAGCTGGCCGACGTCGCCCGGGCCGACGAGCTCGAGATCGCCGCGGCGGTGGGGCTGCTCGCCGAGCAGTACGCGCCAGGACAGCGCGGCATCCAGCTACGCGAGCTCGCGGGCGGCTACGCGCTCGCCAGCGATCCCGCCTGCGAGGAGGCCGCGCGGCGGCTGTTCAGCCGGCCCCGCGCCGCCACGCTCACCCCCGCCCAGGCGGAGACGCTTGCGATCGTCGCCTACCTGCAGCCGGTCTCGCGCCCCGAGATCACGCGCATCCGCGGCGTCAGCGCCGATTCGGCGGCCACCACTCTGCTCGAGCGTGGCCTGGTCGAGGAGGCGGGGCGCTCCCAATTCGGCGCCGTCCTCTACCGCACCGGCACGCAGTTCCTGAAGCTGTTCGGCCTGCGCTCGCTGAGCGAGCTGCCCGACGTGGCGCAGTGGGACCCCACCCCCGAGGAGCAGGCCGAGCTGCGCGAGCGGCTGTTGCGTGCCGGTGAGGCCCGCGCCGAGGGGGGGCCGTCGCCGGGCGAGTCGTGAATCAGGCAGCCCTCGCCGCCAGCTGGCCGCACGCTGCGTCGATGTCACGCCCGCGTGTCAGACGCACCGTGGCCTGCACGCCGTGCTCCTCCAGCGCCCCCTTGAAGGCCGCGATCGCCTCGCGGCTCGATCCCTTGAACGGCGAGCTGGTCGGATTGAAGGGGATCAGGTTGACCTTGAACATCAATGGGGCGTCCACGCCGGCTGGGGCGAGCAGCTTCGCCAGCGTCACTGCCTGCTCGTAGCGGTCGTTGACGCCCGCCAACATCACGTACTCGACAAACACCCGCCGGTGCTTGCGTGCATAGTGGGCACGGCAGGCGTCGAGCACCTCGCGCAGCGGGTGGCGCTCGTTGACCGGCATCAGCTCCGAGCGCAGCGCTTCGTCGGCCGCGTGCAGCGAGAGCGCGAGGCGCAGCGGCAGCTCGCACTCCGTGAGGCGTTCGATCCCGGGGATCCACCCCACGGTCGAGATCGCGGTATGGCGATGCGAGATGCCGATATCAGGCAGCCGCTCGCAGGCCGCCAGCACCGCGTCGAGGTTGAGCAGCGGCTCGCCCATCCCCATGAACACGCAGTGGTCCACCCGCTCGACCCGGCGGAAGTGCAACGCCTGGTCGAGGATCTCCGAGGGGGTGAGGTTGCGCGCGAACTTCATCGCGCCGGTCGCGCAGAAGGTACACGTCAGCGGGCACCCCGACTGCGAGGAGAGGCAGATCGAGCGTCGCCCATCTGCACCCCCCGGAGGGCTTCGATACCGCATCAGCACCGCCTCCAGCGGTCGCCCGTCCACGGTGGCGAACAGCGCCTTCACCGTGCCGTCGCGGGCGCTCAGCTCGCGGCGCACCTCCAGGCTCGAGAACGGCACCTCCTTCGCAAGCTCCTCGCGCAGCGCCTTCGGGAGGTTGGTCATCGCCTCATACCCCGCCGCCCCCGCCGCCGCCCACCGCCACACCTGGGCGGCGCGGAAGCTCGGCTGCCCCTGTGCGGCGAGGGTCTCATCCAAAAGTCGCAGGTCCATCCCCTTATCGTTGCAGTCCATGCGCCTCGCCAAGCACCTCGCCCATGCCGGCGTCGCCTCCCGGCGCGCCGCCGAGACGCTGATCGTCGCCGGGCGCGTGCGCGTCGATGGAGAGCTGGTGCGCGATCCCGCCCGCGATGTGGACGAGCGCCACCGCGTCGAAGTCGACGGGCGGCCGCTCGCCGGCCCCGAGCCGCGGGTCGTCTACGCCGTGCACAAGCCCACCGGTGTGCTCTCGACCGCGCGCGACACCCACGGCCGTCCCACCGTGGTCGAGCTGATCCCCGAGGAGCGCCGCCGCCTCTACCCGGTTGGGCGCCTGGACGCCGACAGCAGCGGCCTGATCCTGCTCACCAACGACGGCGCACTCTCGCAGCGGCTCACGCATCCGCGCTACGAAGTGCCACGCACCTACCGTGTGCGCGTCGCCGGAGGGCCGGTTGGGGAGCGTGCGCTGCGGGCGCTGCGAACAGGCGTGACCCTGGAGGACGGTCCCACGGCGCCCGCGCAGGTGCGCCCGGTGGGAAGCGGGGCAGAGGAGCTCGAAATCACGATTCGCGAAGGCCGCAACCGCCAGGTGCGGCGCATGTGCGAGGCGGTCGGTCACCCCGTGCTGGCGCTGCGGCGCGTCGCCTTCGGCCCGCTACGGCTCGGCACCCTGCAGCCCGGCGCCCACCGTCGCCTCGGCGAGGCCGATCTGCGCAAGCTGGGTGAGGCTGGTGGGCCTCTAGCGCGTGGCTCTGCGGCGGCGAGTGGCCCAAGAACGGGCGGGGCCGGCCGAGGACTCTGAGAGAATCGCTCGCCATGCGACTCTACGCTTTACGCGGCGCGATCAGCGTTGCGCACAACGACGCCAAGGACATCCTCGAGGCGACGACCGAGCTGATGACGGCGATCATGGAGCGCAACGCGCTGCGTCCCGAGGACGTGGTCAGCTGCATCTTCACCGCCACCAACGACCTCAACGCCGAGTTCCCCGCCGTCGCCGCGCGCGCGCTCGGCTTCGAGAACGTGCCGCTGCTGTGCGCGCGGGAGATCCCGGTGCCCCGCGCGCTGCCCCGCGTGATCCGGGTGCTGATCCACTACCACGCGGAGGATGGCCATACAGCTCAGCACGTCTACCTGGGCGAGGCCAAGGCGTTGCGCACCGACCTGGAGTCCGCCCAGTGAGCTCCTCGGGTCCCATCCTGGAGCTCGCACCGTGAGCTCCTTGGCTCCCGACCTGGAGGTCACACTGTGAGCTCCTCGGCACAATAGGCCGGTGCCCTTCGAGTTCTCTGAGCGGATCAGGCGCCTGCCGAGCTACCCGGCGGCGGGCGGCTACGCCGATGCGGCGCCGCGCGCGCGGCTGGCGAGCAACGAGTCGCCGTGGCCGCCGCTGCCGGCCGTGATGGAGGCGATCGAGCACTCGCTCGGTGGGCTCAACCGCTACCCCGACCCCTCCAGCTCGGCGCTGCGCAAGCGACTCTCCGAGCGCTACGAGGTGCCGGCAGAGCAGATCGCGATCGGCAACGGCTCGTGCGACATTCTGCTCGCCGCCGGCGAGGCGCTGCTGGAGCCGGGCGCCGAGCTCGTCCACGCCTGGCCGTCGTTCTCGATCTACCCGCATCTCAGTGCTGCCTCCGGCGCGCGCGCGATCACGGTTCCGCTCGATGCGCACGACCGTCACGACCTGCCGGCGATGCTGCGCGAGATCACCGTCGCCACGCGGCTGGTGGTTGCGTGCAACCCCAACAACCCCACCTCCACCGCCCTGCCGCTCGCCGAGATCGCCCAGTTCCTGGCGGAGGTGCCCCCGCACGTGTGCGTCGTGATCGACGAGGCCTACTGCGAGTTCAACCTGCTCGACGACCCCGACGCCTCCGTGGACTTGCTTTCCGAACACCCCAACCTCGTGCTGCTGCGCACTTTCTCGAAGGTGTATGGCCTCTGCGGGCTGCGCGTCGGCTTCGCGCTGTGCGGCTCGCCCGAGCTGCCGCGCGCGCTCGACCAGGTGCGCCAGCCGTTCTTCTGCAACGCGGTCGCACAGGCCGCCGCCAGGGAGGCTCTGAACCACCAGGATGCCGTCACCGATCGCGTTACCCGCACGATCGCCGAGCGGATCGGGATGGACGAGCGGCTGCGCGCGCTGGGGCTCGACCCGGCCGACTCGCAGGCCAACTTCTGCTGGTTTGGGCTCGGCGAAGATAGAGACGAAGCCGAGGTGATGCGCGGCCTGCTCGAGCGTGGCGTGCTTGTGCGCGGTGGCGGCGCGCTCGGGCGCGAGGGAGCGCTGCGCGTCACCTACGGCACGCCCGAGGAGAACGCGATCTTTCTGGATGCGCTTGCCGAGGTGCTGTGAAGGACTGGCGTGCAGAGCGTTGGGGATTGGCGCACAGCGTTTGCCGGGTGATGGTGAAGCTTGTTGTGAAGACTTGCGCGAAGTACTTGCCGAATGAGGCTGAAGGCTTGTCGTGAAGACTTGCGCGCGGTACTTGCCGAGTGAGGCCGAAGCTGCTACAAACAACTGAGACGACCATGTCCGCATCCGCCATCGCATCGCACCGCCACATCCCTGCGCCTTCCGACTGGTCGTCCTCCTACGCCTACGCCTGGCGATTTAGCTAGGCGCTTCGGCCTGCCCCCGCCCGTGAGTGGGGTTTTGGCCGCCCAGGGTCTCTCGACCGAGCGCCACCCCACCGGGCGCATCACTACGCCCTTCACGATCCTCTTGCCGACCCCGCGGCGAGAGACCGACACTAACTAAGATTCGAAGCCCAGAAAGGACCCACCGATGATGATCGTGATGAAGGAGTCGGCCACCGACGAGGAGATCGCGGCGGTCGCGGAGAAGATCGAGCGAGCCGGCGCGCGGGCCCATCGCAGCCAGGGCGCGCGCGTAACCGTGATCGGCGCGATCGGCGACGTCGAGCAGGACGCCAACGTCGAGAGCCTCGGCCTGGAGGGCCAGCCAGGGGTGGACAGAGTGGTGCCGATCCTCAAGCCCTACAAGCTGGCCTCCGCGCAGTTCCGCCACGGTGAGCGCACGGTGCTTGAGATCGACGGGCGCAAGGTGGGCGGCGACCACTTCGCGCTGATCGCCGGGCCCTGCACGGTCGAATCGCGCGAGCAGACGCTCCAGACCGCGCGCGCGGTGCGCGACGGTGGCGCCACGCTGCTGCGCGGCGGCGCCTACAAGCCGCGCACCTCCCCGTACGCTTTCCAGGGACTCGGGCAGGAGGGGCTGCGGCTGCTCGCCGAGGCGAAGGCCGAGACCGGCCTGCCGGTCGTCACCGAGCTGATGGACGTGCGCGACATCGACGTCGTGCTCGAGGTCGCCGACGTGATCCAGATCGGGGCGCGCAACATGCAGAACTACTCGCTGCTCACCGAGGTCGGGCGCTCCGGGCGCCCCGCGCTGCTCAAGCGCGGGCTCTCCGCGCCGCTCGACGAGCTGCTGATGGCCGCCGAGTACATCCTCAAGGAGGGCAACTCCGCGGTGATGCTCTGCGAGCGTGGCGTGCGCGGGTTCGAGAACGCCTACCGGCGCTCCACGCTCGACCTGATGGCGGTGCCGATCCTCAAGGAGCTCTCGCACCTGCCGGTGATCGTCGACCCCTCGCACGCGGCGGGCCGGCGCGACCTGGTGCTCTCGCTCTCGCTCGCCGCCGCGGCGGCGGGGGCGGACGGCATCATCGTCGAGGTGCACCCGGCCCCCGACGAGGCGCTGTGCGACGGGCCCCAGTCGCTGCCGACCGACACGTTCGCCGAGTACGCCGCCGCGGTCGAGCGCGCCGCCGCGCTGGCGGGCAAGGCGCTCAGCGCCGCGTGAAGGTCGCGATCCTGGGCGTCGGCTTGATCGGCGGGTCGATTGGCCTCGCCGCTCGCCGGCGTGCGGGTGCGCGCGTATGTGGGTACGACCCCAACCCGCGGGCGTGCGCCGTCGCGCTGGACCTCGGGGCGATCGATGAGCAGGCCCCGGACATCGGGGCCGCGGTGGCGGGTGCGCAGGCGGTTTTTGCGTCGGCGCCGGTGGGGGCGCTCGCGGAGAGTGTGTGCCAAGCGCTGGAGCTCGCCGGCGCCGACTGCGTGGTCAGCGACGTCGGCTCGACCAAGCTCGCGCTCCAGGGTGCGCGCGAAGACCCGCGCTTCGTCGGTGGACACCCGCTCGCGGGCGCAGAGACGGCTGGTGTGGAGCACGCTCGCGAGGATCTCTTCGAAGGGGCCACCTGGTATCTGACACCGGCGCCGAGCACCAATCGGGTGTTGTATGAGCGTCTCGAGGCCTGATTGAGCTCCTCGGTGCACGGCCTGCCGAGATCGAGGCTGACGCCCACGACCGTCTGATGGCGAGCGTCTCGCATCTTCCGCACGTCTTGGCCAACGTGCTCGTGGCACAGGCAGCGGAGGCGTTCGAGCGCGAGGGCTGCCCGCCGACGGTTGGCCCCAGCCTACGCGACACGATCAGGGTCGCCGGTGCCAATACGGCGATCTGGACCGACATCTACCTCGCCAACAGAGATGCGCTGATCGAAGCGGTCGGGCAGGCGGTGAACGGGCTCGAGGATATACGCGCCGCGCTCCTGCGTGCAGACGCCGGCGCGCTGGCTGCGTGGAACGAGCATGCTCGCGCCGCTCGCAAACAGCTGTTGGGTGGCGACACGCCTCCGGCAGACGCTGCCCCATAGGCTTGCGGGCGGGATGAACCAACGCTTCGAGCCCTCAGGCCCCCTCACGGGCGAGCTGACCGCGCCGGCGGACAAGTCGATCTCCCACCGGGCGGCGATGCTCGGCGCGATGGCCTCCTACCCGCTGCGGATCGAGAACTATCTGCACGCGGCCGACACCACCTCGACGCTGAACGCGGTGCGAGCGCTGGGCGCGCTGGTAGAGGTGCGCCCCGAGGAGGTCGTCGTCCGCGGAACGGGCCTACGCGAGGCGCGCGAGCCGGATGTCACGATCGACGTTGGCAACGCCGGCACGCCGCTGCGCCTGCTGCCCGGCTGGTTGGCCGCGCAGGAGGGCCGCGCGTTCACGCTCGACGGCGACGAGTCGATCCGCCGCCGCCCGGTGGACCGTGTGATCGAGCCGCTGCGCCTGATGGGCGCCACCCTGGACGCTCGCGAGGGCCGCTACCCGCCGCTGAGCGTGCGGGGCGCCCGGCTGCACTCGATCTCCTACACGCTGCCGGTGGCGAGTGCCCAGGTGAAGTCGTGCGTGCTGCTCGCCGCGTTGGCCGCCGACGGCGCGAGCACCGTCACCGAGCCCGAGCGCAGCCGCGACCACACCGAGCGGATGCTGCTGAGCGCCGGCGCCAGAGTCCACCGCAACGGCCGCTCCGTCACCGTCACCAACACCGACGAGCTGGTGCTCGAGCGGGTGCGGGTGCCGGGCGACCCGAGCTCCGCCGCGTTCATGATCGCCGCGGGGGTGCTGGTGGGGGGCTCGCGGCTGTTGATCCGCGACGTCGGCGTCAACTGGACGCGCAGCGGCTTCCTGCGGATCCTGATGCGGATGCAGGGGATCGTGCTCGGCGACCTGGAGGACGAGACGGGCGAGCTGATCGCACAGGAGCCGGTCAGCGACCTCGACGTCGCCGCCGGCGGGCTGGAGGGGACCTTCGTTGGTCCCGAGGAGGTGCCGCTGGCGATCGACGAGCTGCCGTTGGTGGCGCTGCTCGGCTGCTTCGCCGAAGGCGAGACGGTGGTGCGCGGCGCGCACGAGCTGCGCCTGAAGGAGTCGGACAGAATCGCCACCGTGGTCGAGGGCCTGCGTGGCCTCGGCGCCGACATCGAGGCGACCGACGACGGCTTCGCGGTGACCGGCGCCGGCCACCTGCGCGGCGGCGTGCTCGACGCCCACGGCGACCACCGCCTGGCGATGCTCGGCGCGGTCGCCGGCCTTGCCTCGCGCGAGGGCGTGGAGGTGCGCGGGATCGAGGCCGCCGCGGTGTCCTACCCCGGGTTCGTGGAGGACCTCGAGAGGTTGGCGCGCTGATGCACCCACAGCGGGTGGCTCCCACGCGGGCCCCGGCGGCCGCCGCCGAGGGCGCGCGCTGATGGTGATCGCGATCGACGGCCCCGCGGGGGCCGGCAAGTCCACGGTCGCGCGCGGGGTGGCGCACAGGCTGGGCTTCACCTATATGGACAGCGGCGCGATGTACCGCTGCGTGGCGCTGCTGGCGCTCGCCTCGCCTGATCGGCCGCCGGCGCAGCTGGCGCAGAGCGCACGGATCGAGCTGGGGGAGCGCGTGTTGCTGGACGGCCGCGACGTGACCAAGGAGATCCGCACGTTGCGGGTCTCCGAGAAGGCCTCGCAGGTGGCCCCCGACCCGGCTGTGCGCGAGGCGCTGGTCGCCTTGCAGCGGGAGCTCTTGTCCAGCGGCGATTGGGTGGCCGAGGGCCGCGACATCGGCACGGTGGTCGCTCCCGATGCGGCGCTGAAGGTCTTCCTCACAGCCGATCCTGTCGAGCGGGCGCGCCGGCGCGCCGCGGAGCTCGGCCTTGACGAGGAGGCGGTGCTGGATGAACTTCGGCAACGAGACCAGCGGGACTCCGAGCGCGAGCACAGCCCGCTGCGGGCGGCCAGCGACGCGGTCGTGCTCGACACCACCGGCCTGAGCGTCGAGCAGGTGGTCGAGCGCATTGCGGGGCTCGCCCATCCGGCTACACGACCCTCATAGCTCATACTGGCTCAATGACGAAGGTCGCCATCATCGGCTATCCGAACGTGGGCAAGTCCTCGCTGGTCAACCGCCTGAGCGGGACGCGCACCGCAGTCGTGCACGAGCGCCCCGGGGTGACCCGCGACCGCAACGAGGTCGAGTGCGAGTGGAACGGGCGCACGTTCACGCTGATCGACACCGGCGGCGTGGACTTCCGCGACGAGGATCCGCTGGCCGGCTCGATCCGCGAGCAGGCGCGCGCGGGACTCGCCGAAGCGCAGGTGGCGGTGCTGGTGGTCGACGCGCGCGCGGGAGTGCGTCCCGGCGACGAGGAGCTCGCCGATCTGCTGCGCCGCTCGCCGGTGCCGAGCGTGGTCGTCGCCAACAAGTGCGACACAGTCGGCGATCTGCCGCTCGCGGCGGAGCTGCACCGCCTGGGTCTGGGCGAGCCGCTGGCGGTGTCGGCCGCGCAGGGGATCGGCTCGGGCGATCTGCTGGATCGGATCGTGCAGCTGCTGCCCCCGGAGGAGGCGGAGCCGGCGCCCGCGACGCTGCGCCTTGCGCTGATCGGCCGCCCGAACGTGGGCAAGTCCTCGCTGGTCAATCGCTTCCTCGGCGAGGAGCGGGTGATCGTCTCCGAGCTGGCGGGCACCACCCGCGACGCGATCGACACGCCGTTGCTCGTGGAGGGGCGCGCCATGACGCTGATCGACACCGCGGGCATGCGCCGCCAGTCGAAGGTGGCGGACTCCGTCGAGTACTACACCGCGCTGCGCTCCCGCCGCGCGGCCGAGCGGGCAGACGTGGCGCTGGTGGTGTGCGACGCCACCGAAGGAGTCACGGCCCAGGACCTGCGGATCGCCGAGCTGGCGATGAAGGCGGGCTGCGCGACCGCGATCGTGCTCAACAAGTGGGACCTGTTCGCCGAGTCCCACCCCGAGGTGCAGGATGACAAGGCGCGCGAGGCTGCGCTCGAGCACGAGCGTGCGCGGGTGGCGGAGAAGCTGCGGCTGCGCCCGCGCGTGCTGACGGCGAGCGCGATCACCGGCCGGCACACCGCGCGCCTGCTGACCGAGGCGCTGGCGTTGGGGGATCGGATGGCGGGACGGATTCCAACGCCCGAGCTCAACCGCTTCCTGGCGGAGGCGGTGCAGGCGCGCCAGCCGCCGATCGGCACGCGCCGGGGCTCCAGCCAGCACCGGCTGAAGCCGATCTACATGACCCAAACGGGGGAGCGCCCGCCGCGCTTTGCGATCCAGGTCAACTCGCGTGAGCGCGTGACGCGCGACTACGCCTACTTCCTGGAGAACCGACTGCGCGCG
>Ga0210391_10004320_pt1 | contig 11886 bp, 11 predicted proteins | sample IncBWC12OmetaG_FD_160573 | JGI IMG/M metagenome (GOLD analysis project Ga0210391, IMG submission 160573) | Forest soil microbial communities from Barre Woods Harvard Forest LTER site, Petersham, Massachusetts, United States - Inc-BW-C-12-O ...
GTCGTACGGCCCGAACGACTTCTCGGTCTTCTTCCCGCTCTGGGTGAGCGCTTGCTTCAGCGGCCCCGAGTAGCCGAACGCCGGGTCGAGCTCGATGTCGCCCTTCGTGCCCACGAGGCGGAACTGCGAGACGTCGGAAGCGCCCTGGCTCACCGTGAATTGCGCGAGGCGATCGTTCGAAAAGCGAAGAACCGCGGTCGTCATTTCGTCGACCCCGCGGAAGCGCTCTTCCGTGTCTCGCGCCTGGAACGCGAAGACTTCGACGGGCTCGTCCTGGAACAGGTAGCGAGCGGCGTTGAGGCAATAGATACCCATGTCGTAAAGTGCACCGCCGCCGAGATCGTTACGCGTGCGTACGTCGTCGTCGCGGACCTGCTGCGTGAATACCGAGCTGAAGATGCGCGGCTCGCCGATGGCGCCCCCGCGAATGAGCTCGATCGCGCTCGTGTTCGCTTCTTCGAAGTGGAGGCGATACGCGATCATCAGCTTGACCTGGTTGTCCGCGGCAGCACGGATCATGTGGTGGCACGCGTCTTCCGTGACGGCCATCGGCTTCTCGCAGAGGACGTGGACATGCGCGCGCGCCGCCCGTTCGACGAGTTCCCGGTGCTTCGAGTTCGGCACCGCGATGTACACGGCGTCGATGTCACCGCGGCGGAGGATGTCCTCCATCGGGTCGTAACCACTGAGCAGAAACTCGCCGTAATGCGCGCCCACTCGCTTGAGCTTCTCGGTGTCGGAAGAGATCAGCGCGCCGAGCTCCGAGTTTTCTTTGGCGTGCTCGAAGGCCGGCAGAATTGCAACTTGAGCGATGTTGCCGAGACCGATGACGGCATAGCGGATCCTTTTCTCTTTGGTCGGCATGGTTGCCTCCGTTTGCGCACCGTTCTCGGCGCGTTGCGGGCGCGGGTGCGTTTCGTCGATGGGCGACGTGTTTCGGGGTGCGATGCGCATGCCAGGGCGTGCCCTACGGCGCGTCGCGTCCTGCCCCAGGCTCATCGGTCTTGCGTTAGACTCGCCCACCTCTTCCGAATGCGGAGCCCCCCATGTCCCACTCTCCCGTCACCCTCGAGCACCCCGTCGGTCCCGAGGACCACGTGCGCGGTTCGTTGTCGGCGCCGGTGACGCTCCTCGAATACGGCGACTTCGAGTGCCCATTCTGTGCGCGCGCCTATCCCGTCGTGAAGCAGCTCCTTGCGCGCTTCGGGAGCGAGCTTTGCTTCGTCTTCCGCCATACCCCGCGCGCCGCGGCCCACCCGCACGCCCAGCACGCCGCCGAGGCGACCGAAGCCGCCGCCGCGCAGGGGAAGTTCTGGGAGATGCACGATCGGCTCTTCGAGAACCAGAACGCCCTGACCGACGCGGATCTCAAGAAGCAAGCGATCGCGCTCGGCCTCGACGCGGCGCGCTTCGACGCCGACTTCGCGTCGCACGCGGTCGCGGCGCGCGTACGCGCGCAAGAGGCAGGGGCCGCGCACACCGTTCTGACGACCCCCACGTTCTTCGTCAACGGCGAGCGATTCGACGACACGCCGGACTCGGTAACCCTCACCGCGGCGATCGAGCGTGCCGCCGCTGCAGCGAAGGATGCCCCACGCGGGCTGCGTTGACGGGAAGCCGTCGTCGAGGGCCTCTCGGAGAGTGGACACGCGAAGGGCCAGCGGCCTCTCACGGCGAGAACGGAACAAGACAGCGTACGTATCCCCCTTGCAAAGGCGACGGGACTGCGACGCGGGCCACGCCTCCTGCCGTGTGACGATTTCGTCGACATACGTCTTCTATAGTGGACGCGCCCGTGCTACTCGACGCCTTACGATGAACGGACCCCGACCGTAGACCCGCCGAGCGTACGGCTGGGAGCCGTTCTGACCGAGATTAGTTCTGGCAGCAGGACCAGGGACGCCGCCGAGGCGACGTGCGTTCCTCGGTGGTTCATTGCGCCTCATTTGGCATTCGAGCGACGACTCTCATGAAATCCCTATTTCCCCATTTGGTTCTCCTGACCCTTGCGGGAGCGGTGCCCCGGATCGCGCTCGCGCAGAGCGCGCCGCCGTCGGCCGCACCGGCTCCCCCGCCTCCGGGCACTCCGACCGCAGGCACCCCGCCCGCGAGCGCGCCGCCGAGCGACGTTCCCCCACCGGCGCCAGTCACTGCGCCGCCGCCGCCGTCCGCGGCGCCCGCGATTCCCGCAGCGCCGCCCGGGCAGACGGTGGTCGTGGCCCCGCCCGTAACGAGTTCCACCGACCTCCGCACCGAGCGCGCGACGCCGACGACGACCGGCGGCCCAGGGGACGCCAACCCCGTCGCGGCCGGCCCGGGCGGCGCCGTGGTCGTGCAATCGGGCGATACCGCCGTGCCGAATCCTTCGGATGTCCGTGCCGAGCGTGCGACGCCGACAGCGACCGGCGGTCCCGGCGACCCGGCTTCCGCTGCAGCAGGTCCCGGCGGGTTCCGCATTCTGGCCCGCGACAACCGTTCGGAGATTCGTTTCCGCGCCCTCGTCCAGGCCGACGGGCGTTTCTGGTTCGAAGACAACCAACGGCCGCAGACCGATACGTTCCTCATCCGCCGCGCGCAGACCTGGGCCGAAGGTCGCTTGCCCTACGGCATCACCTTCATGCTCAATCCCGACTTCGGTGGCGGTACGGTCGTCTTGCAAGACGCGTATCTCGGCGTCGAGGTCGGCGATTTCCTGAAGTTCCGGTTCGGCAAATTCCGGCCTCCCTTCGGCCTGGAGCGCTTGCAGCCCACGTCGAACCTTTCGTTCGTCGAGTTCGGGCTCCCGACGCTTCTGACCCCGAACCGCGACGTCGGCGCGATGGCGTACGGCGACTTGCTCAACAACATCGTCGGCTACGGCGCCGGCATCTTCAACGGCGTCGCGGACAACGCGAGCGGCGACCTCGCCCTCGACAAGGAAAAGGAATTCGACGGCCGCGTCTACCTCCGGCCCTTCCGCACGATTCCGAACGAGGCCCTCGGGCGGCTCTTCGTCGGTGTCGCGGGGACGTTCGGGCGCGTCTACGGCAATCCGACGAGCCCCAACCTGCCGTCGTACAAGACGCCGGGCCAGGTCACGATCTTTTCGTATACGGCGGCGGCCTCGGGCAATACGTATGCGAATACCGTGGTCGCCAACGGGCCCCACAATCGGTACGGCGCGTATCTGTACGAAGCGATCGGCCCGGTCAGCGTGTCGGGCGAATATTACCTGTCGGACCAGGAGGTCGGCCTGGGCGGCAAGGGCAATTCGTGGATCCACAACAAGGCGTTCGAGGCGGCTGCGACGTTCCTCTTCTTCGGCGCGGACGCGTCATACGACTTCGTCCACGTGAAGACGCCCTTCGATCCCCAGAACAATCACTTCGGCGCGCTCGAGCTCGCGGGTCGCATCGGGCATCTCGACCTCGACACCAACGCGTTCCCCAACTACACCGCCACCAACGCGTCCGTTCGCGGGGCCACGGAAGGCGCGTTGGGGCTGAACTGGTACATCAGCGACAACGCCAAGCTCGTCTTCGACTGGGATCATACGGAGTTCCAGGGCGGGGCCAAGACCGCGCCGGAGCTCCTCGCGCAGCATCGAGAAGCCGAGAACATCTGGTTGATGCGCGCGCAAGTCGTCTATTGAGAAATTGAGGCTTTCGATGAAACTATTCCCTATCTCTATCTCTCTGGTTTTCGTCACTTCCCTTGCCGCCGCATGCCTCACGGGTTGCGACGGCGACGACAACACGCTCCCCGGCGCGGCGACCGACGCAGGCTCCTCCTCGGACGCTGCGAAGGACGCGACGTCTGGGCACGACGGGGGCGACGCCTCGGCGTCGGACGCGGCTGCGAACAGCGACGCAGACGAGGGCGATGCCACGACCGTCGATGGCGCGGCAGACGGCACCGCTCCGGAAGACGCGGCGGAAACCGGTGCCTCCGAAGCCGGTACCTCGGACACCGGTACCCCGGATGCCGGCGCCAACGCGTCGGATGCGGGCGAACCCGACGCCGACGCCGGGACCTGAGACGTCAGCAGACGCGTTCGAGGGCGGCGAGCGCACGCGCGGCCGCCTTTCGAACTTCGACGTCCGGATCCTTCAGAAGAGACTGCAGCGCTTCACGCGAAGAGGTCGCCCCGAGGACGCCAAGCGCCTCGGCGGCGGCCTTTCGCACGTCGGAGGCCGGGTTTGCGAACAGGGCAACGAGCCGCGGAATCGCGGATGTCGTCCGCAGAGAGGCGATTGCGGCGACGGCGTTCTTCACCACTTGCCAGTGCGAATCGTCGAGCGCGGCGAGCAAGGCCGTTCCCGCGGTGGCATCGTTCGAGGCACCCAACGCCGACGCCGCTTCGGCTCTCACTTGCCAATCGTCGTCGGCGAGACGCTCCGCGATGGGGCCTGCGAGATGCACGTTCCATCCGCGCGCGAGTGCCGCCACGGCCAGGCGCCGCACGCCCGCGTCGTCGTCCGTGAGCTTGCGTCGAAGCGCGCCGGCGTGATCCGCGTTGCGCAAATAGGCGAGGCCGACGACCGCGGCACGCCGCACGCGCGCGCTTCGATCGTCCAGCGCCGCCTCGAGCGCGGGCACGGTTCGCGGATCGCGCCACTCGCGGATCGCGACGAGCACCCACTCGCGAACGTCTTCGTTCTCGTGATTCACCGCGGCGAGCAGGGCAGCGAGGGACTCCTCGCTGCGAAACGACCGTACCGCCGATTGCGCGGCTTCGCGGACTCCCTCCGCGCCGTCGCCGAGGGCGGTGACGACCGCGGGCAGAGCGCGCGGATCGCCGAGCTCTTCGAGCATCCCCACGGCGAGGCGGCGAACGGTCGCGTCGGCGTCCGTGCTTGCGGCCACGAGCGCATCGAGCGCCGTCGCGTCCACGTCGTCGGTACGCTCGATGAGCGCGAGCTGGCGAACCGCCGGGTCGGGATTCGCCAGCGCAGCCCACAAAGTTTCTCTCGATTCGGAAGTCATGACGGGCCTCTTTTTTCGTCAGCGCGTCAGCGCACGAGGAACGGCATCTTCACGGTGATGGCGTCCTTCGGACAATCGATCTCGCACGCGAGGCAGTACCAGCACTCATCGTGGCGCATGTGGGCCTTGCGGGTCTCGGGATTCACGGCGAGGCAGTCCACCGGGCACGAATCGATGCAGATCTTGCATCCCGTGATGCACTTGGCGAGATCGACGACGACGGGCACGTCGTAGACGCGGGTCGTCTGGGCGTTTCCGACCGTAATCGCCTGCGACGCTTTGATCGACTCGCGATCGTCGATCTGGCTCACTGTGCCGCCCCCGCGACTGCGGCCGTCGCTTCCGTCTCTACGCGGAGCCGCTGATAGCCCGACAGCTCTTCGCGACTCATCGGTACGACGTATTCGTCGACGGGTCGTTTGAAGAGTTTCATCGTCCCGTCGTCGCCTTTCTTGACGTTCACGTGGACGAACCAGTCGGCGTCGTTCATCTCGGGGTAGTCGAGTCGGTGGTGGTAGAGGCCCCACCGGCTCTCCGTCCGAAAGAGAGACGCGCGGGCCGCCATCTCGGCGCAATCGCGAATGAAGGCGCATTCGGCGGTGCGCATCAGATCGTGCGGCTCGGAGGCCCCGAGCTCGTCGAGCTCCTCCTCGAGGCGCATGAAATACTCGAGGCCTTGCTGCATGCGGTTGGCGGACTTCGGCGGCTGCAAATAGTCGTTCACGAGCCGCCGCACCTTGTATTCGTACTGGTGGTGCGGAATGCCGTGCGGCCGCGAGAGCGGCGCGAGTATGCGCGCGCGCTCGGCGGCGACCTTCTCCGCGTCGACCTCGGCGGGCCCGACCTGCGCCACGTATTCAGCGGCATTGTTCGCGCAGATCTCCCCGTACGTCAGCGCGCCGAGCAAGTAATTGTGGGGTACGCAGGCCATGTCGCCGGCGGCGTACAGACCCGGCACCGTGGTTTCGCCGCGATCGTTGACCCACACGCCCGACGCGCTGTGCCCGCTGCACAAGCCGATCTCCGAGATGTGCATCTCGACGTAGTCGGCCCCGTACGTGTGGCCGCGACCCACGTGGAAGCGACCCCGGCTCGGCCGCTCCGTACGATGGAGGACGCGCTCGATCTCGTCGAGCGTCTCGGGCGCGAGGTGCGTCAGCTTCAGGTAGACGGGACCGTTGGCCGAATGCAGCTCTCGATAGAACTCGAGCATCATCTGCCCGCTCCAGTAATCGCTCTGGATGAACCGGTCGCCACGTGCGTTGACGGTGTGGCCTCCGAGCGGGCCGGTCACGTAGGCGCACGCCGGGCCGTTGTAATCTTTGATGAGCGGATTGATCTGGAAACACTCGATCCCGGTCAGCTCCGCGCCTGCGTGGTACGCCATCGAGTAGCCGTCCCCGGCGTTCGACGGATTCTCGTACGTCCCATACAGATAGCCCGACGCGGGCAGACCCAGACGGCCCGAGGCGCCGCAGCAAAGAACGACGGCTTTCGCTCGGAGGACGCCGACTTCTCCCGTACGCACATCGAAGCCGATGACGCCGCACGCCCTCCCGTCCTGCACGAGCACGCGCGTCGCGGCGAAGCGATTCACGACCTGCACGCCGGCTCGTTTGATGAGCCGATTGAGGATCTTCTTCAGGTCGTACCCTTCGGGCATCGGCAAGACGTAACGGCCCTGATGGTGGACTTTCTTGACGTCGAAGTCGCCGCTCTCCGTCTTCTGGAACTTCACGCCCCAGCGGTCGAGTTTCTCGATCATCGCGTAGCTACGCGTCGCATATGCGAGCACGGCGCGCTGGTTGACGATGCCGTCGTTCGCCGTCGTGATCTCTTTCACGTATTGCTCCGGGGTCGCGTGCCCCGGCAGGATCGCGTTGTTGAGCCCATCCATGCCGATCGCGATGGCGCCGCTCCGCTTCACGTGGGCCTTCTCGAGGAGGACCACGCGCCCCTTCGGCAAGAGCTCTTGCGCGCGGATGGCAGCCGTGGCTCCCGCGCTTCCCCCACCCACGATGATGACGTCTGCGTCGATCGCGATGTCGTTCATGATGCGGATTTGCGTCTACTATAGCGGATGTGGCCCGGCAAGGCGCCGGAGATCATCCCCCCGCAGGCACGCGATGCGGAGCTGCGCGCAGGCGTCCGCGCCTTGACAGGCCTTTGCCCTCGCGAATAGACATACGAGCGTTTTACAGGACACAGCCCCGTCCGGGCACCGGAGAGACCTCGATGGATCGAAGCTTGTGGCGGCGCGTCTTGCTCGTGGCGTGCGCCGTTTCCGCCGCGTCGTCGGGGGGATGTGGACGCAAGAGCCCGAGCGACTCGGCTGCGAGCGCGTCCGCGCCGGCTTCCGCGCCTGCGCCGGAGGCCGCGCAGGCGCCGGTCGCCGCGTACGGCAAGCCGGGCGATCCGATCCATCTCGCGGTCGGTTACCAACCGTATTACTCGGAGGCTTGGTCCGGGGTCGTCGTCAACGGCCTTGGCCTCTGGAAACGATACCTGCCGCCGCAGTCGACCGTCGAATTCAACGTCGGCTTGCAGGGCGCGCTCATCGTCAACGCGATGCTCGCCGGCAAAGAGCAGATCGGGTACCTCGGCGACATGCCCGCGATCGTGGGCGCGACGAAGCGAAGCGTCGGCGATCTGCGCATCGTGGCGAACGTCGGGCTCAGTCGCGATCAATGCAACATCTTCCTCGTGAGTCCCGATGCGCCGGCGTTCAAATCCGGTACGGAGGCCGTGCACTGGTTCGACGGCAAGACCGTCGGCGTGCCCAAGGGCAGCTGCGCGGACCGCTTTGCCACCGCGGTCTTCAAGAAACAAAATATCGCGCCGAAGGAGTATCTGAACCAGAGCATCGAGCTCATCACGAGCGGCTTTCGCGTCAAGAAGCTCGACGCGGCCGTCGTCTGGGAGCCCGTCGCGTCGCGTCTCGTCGCGGAGGGCCTGGCGCGTCGCGTGGCCACGGGCAACGACTTCGGCGAGAACGACGGTGCGTTCATCGACATGCGCGCCGACCTCGTGCAGCAGCGGCCCGACGTCGTGAAAGCCTGGCTCGAAGCGGAGTTCGACGCCGAGCGGTACTTGGCCGATCCCAAGAATTCGCAGGACGTCGCGCGCTTCGCCAAGGAGCAGACGACCGGGATCGACCAGCCGACGATGTGGCGAGCGCTGTTCGGTACGTACTCGCCCGCCGAGGGCGGATCAGGGACGCGTCTCGTCCTGCCTTTTGGATTCACCGACGAGTCGCTGGAGCTCGTCAAGCGCGCGACCGCCTTCCTCTACGAGGTGAAGAGCATCAGCATTTCCGAGCTCCCCGCCGATGCGGTCCTGCCGCGCTTCGTGGACGAAGTGCTCCAGGAGCACTCGGCGAAAGCGCCGATTGCGCAGATCCAGGCAAGCGAGGCGACGGCGTCGCGATGAAGCGTGTGGCCGTCGCGCTGCAGGCTTTCGTGGTCAACGGGCTCACGAACCCGCGCGTTCGTTGGGCGCTCGTCGGCTACGCGCTCTTTCTCGGCGGCTGGTACCTCGCGGTCGACGTCATGGCGTTGCCGCGCTTCGCGAAATTGCCGGGCCTCGTCCAGGTGGCTCGGGAGTGGACGAGCCGCGACCCAGTCTTCGGCCTCTCGATCTACACGCCGGTCTACTACGCGCACATCTGGAGCAGCCTTCGCCGGATCGGCATCGCGTTCGCGCTCGCGACCGCGCTCGGCGTGCCCGTCGGCCTCTTCCTCGGCTGGTCGACGACGTTCCGCGAGTACGTCTTCCCCGTGTTCGAGCTCCTCCGTCCGATTCCGATTCTCGCCTGGGTGCCGCTCGCCATCATCGTGTTTCCCGGATCCGAAACGCCGGTGGTCTTTCTCACGTTTCTCGCCTCGTTCTTCGCGACCGCGCTCAACACGCAGCTCGGCGTTCGGTCGATCGACTCCCACTACGTCCTCGCGGCGCAGTGCCTCGGCGCTTCGCGCTGGCAAACCTTCTGGCACGTCGTCGTTCCGGGCGCGCTGCCGTTCGTGTTCACGGGTCTTCAAGTCTCGATGGGCGTCGCGTGGTTTTCGCTCGCCGCGGCCGAGATGGTGTCCGGCCAGTTCGGGCTCGGGTATCTCATCAACACTTCGTACACGCTGGTCCAATACCCGACGATCGTCATCGGCATGCTGACGCTCGGCATCGTTGGCTATGCGACGAGCGCGCTCGTGCGATTCGCGGGCAATCGCCTCACGCGGTGGCGCGTGCGCGAAGCGGCCGCGGGGGCGCAGTCATGACGGCGGAACTCGGCGCCTGGGCGGCGGCGGCCCCGCCTGCCGCGGGGGCCGTTCGCGGCGCGCTGCGGATCGAGAACGCCGTGAAGTACTACGGCTCGGGGCCGTCGCGCGTCCTCGCTCTCGACGGCTCCTCGCTCGACGTTTCGGCCGGCGAGATCTGCGTCGTCGTCGGACCTTCGGGCTGCGGAAAGACCACGCTCCTCCACGCGATCGCCGGCTTCCACGGTCTCGACGGGGGGACCATCCACCTCGACGGAAACCTCCTGTGCGGGGGCAGTAGAGCCGAGACGGCGCGGCCCGATTCCGATCGCGTCGTCGTCTTTCAAAATGGCGCGCTTCTGCCCTGGAAGACGAACCTCGAGAACGTCATGCTCGGCCCGCGCTTTCAGGGGCGCGTCCCGATCGACCAGGTCGCTGCCCGCGCGCGGCGCTTGATGCGTGACGCGGGCCTCGAGGGATACGAGAACGCGTACCCGGGCGAGACGTCGTCGGGAGTGAAGCGCCGTGTCGAGATCGTGCGCGCGCTGATGAACGACCCGGCCGTCCTTTTGCTCGACGAGCCCTTTCGCGCCCTCGATTCGTTGACGAAATCGATGATGCACGCGGCGCTTCTGGCGATCCACGCGCAAAACCGCAGCACCATCTTCTTCATCACGCACGACCTGGAAGAGGCCGTGTTTCTCGGCAGCCGCGTCGTCGTGATGACGTCGCGCCCGGGCCGGGTGAAGAAGGTCATCGACGTCGATATCCCGTACCCGAGGACGTACGGTGTTCTCACGTCGAGGCCGTTTCGCGAATACGTCCGTGCGGCGACGTCGATCGTGCACGAAGAGGCACTGCGTGCTTACGAGCGCGGAGAACAGGAGGGCCGAGCGTCGTGACCACGGACGTCCTCGTGGGTGCGGCGGGCGAGACAGCCCGCCCGATCCGCCGAAAGGCGGCGCCGTCCGCGTCCGCGCGCGCGACCCGTCGCGCTCTCGTGGCGTACGCGGTCGTGCTCCTCGTCTGGCAACTCGGCGCCACGAGCCGCGGGTGGCTCGGCCACCCCCTGCCGTATCTCGGCAATCTGCCCGCACCGTCCGCCGTGCTGGAAGCGTTCCGCCGCCTGATCGTCGACCCCGGATACTGGCAGAGCGGCTACGCGAGCTTCGTTCGCGTGCTCACCGGCTTCGGCGCGGCCGTCGTGGTCGGCGTGCCGCTCGGGCTCGTCATGGCCCTGAATCCGCGCATTCGCCGCGTCGTCTTTCCTGTGTTCGAGCTCCTGCGCCCCATTCCTCCGCTCGCGTGGGTGCCCGCGGCCATCATCTTCTGGCCGACCCAAGAACTATCCATCGACTTCGTCATCTTCATCGGCGCGTTTTACACGATGGTGCTCAACGTCCTCGGCGGGGCTGACGCCGTCGACGTGCGCTTGATCCAGACGGCGCGCTCGATGGGCGCCTCGCGGTGGAACGTGTTCTCGCGCGTCGTGCTGCCCGCCGTGATTCCGTCGATCGTCGTCGGGAGCCAGGTCGCCATCGGCGTCACCTGGGAGGTCGTCGTCGCCGCGGAGATGATCTCGGGCGGAGGCTCGGGCGGGGGCACGTCTTCGGGCGGAGGCCTCGGTTTCTTCATCTGGAACTCGTACGTGGGCGGCTCGTATCCGCAGATCGTCGTCGGCATGATCTCCATCGGCATCGCCGGGTATTTCTCCAGTGCCGCCCTGCGCTGGACGGGCGGTCGCCTCACGCGATGGGCCGGAGCGCGGTCATGACGATGCCGGCGATCGAATTGCGCGCGGTCGACAAGACGTACGCGATCGGCCGGAAGAGCCGAGAAGTCGTCCAGGATTGCTCGTTCGCCGTCGCCGACGGCTCGTTCACGGTTGTGATCGGACCGTCGGGTGCCGGCAAGAGCACCCTCATGCGCCTCATCGCCGGTTTCGAGCGGCCGTCGAAGGGCGAGATTCTCGTCGACGGCCGGCCGGTCAAGGGTCCCGGGCCCGATCGGCAAGTCGTGTTTCAGGAGACCGCCCTCTTTCCGTGGATGACCACCCGCGAGAACGTCGCGTACGGGCCGAAAGCGCGAGGCGACTACACGCCCGACGCACGCCATCTCGCCGCGCGGTTGATCGAGCGGGTCGGGCTCGACCAGTTCCAGAACAAGTATCCGTCGCAGCTCTCCGGCGGCATGCAGCGCCGCGCCGAGCTCGCGCGCGCGATGGTCAACCGCCCGCGCGTCATGATCCTCGACGAGCCGTTTCGCGGCCTGGACGCGATGACGAAGAAGTTGATGCTCGAGTACTACTCCGCGCTGTCGCGTGAATCGAAGCGCACGAATCTCTTCGTGACGACGGACGTGGACGAGGCGATCTTTCTCGCGGACAGGCTCCTCGTGATGACGCACATCCCGACACGGGTGCGCGCCGCGATCGACGTCGACCTCCCATATCCGCGCCAGCTGGCGGGATTCGCGAGCGACGATCGGGCGAATGATTTGAAGCGGCAGGTCCTGTCGCTGCTCCACGAAGAAGCCGCGCGGTCTTTCGGGGCCGGCGGCGTCGCGGCCGACTTCGTGGCCGCGTACCGATCGCGAATGGCGGAGGAATCGACGTGACGCGAACAGCATCCGAATGGGTCGCCCGGCCGAAGCTGCCGGCGACCCACTTCGT
>Ga0210391_10004323_pt1 | contig 11871 bp, 9 predicted proteins | sample IncBWC12OmetaG_FD_160573 | JGI IMG/M metagenome (GOLD analysis project Ga0210391, IMG submission 160573) | Forest soil microbial communities from Barre Woods Harvard Forest LTER site, Petersham, Massachusetts, United States - Inc-BW-C-12-O ...
TCACTACACGCAGGAGCGTAGTTGTTGTACAAAGTTTCCGATCTCAAGCCTTTGCGGCACGAGCCGAGCGATCTCGTTCGGTGCCGTCTACGGGCTTCCGAGGATACCGAGCACTCATCTCAGCTCGCCTCTCCTCCGACACGCTGCCGCCGAGATTATCGAGCAATTGAAAGAGCGTGGGAATCTTGTCGCCAGCTGCCCACTGACCATCGTCGATTTCGACGCACATCGTGAAGATTCCTGTGTCGTCTTCGTCCCCGGCAACACCCAGCGCGGACTTCATGACACGCGCGACTTCTTTGACCGCCTTTGACTTCAACTCCGTGTTCATCAACCTTGCGGGGCGATAATGCGCGCGAGCGCCATTTTCCGTCCCTTCACGTATTTGTCGTCAAAGCGACCGCCCAACTGTCGGCTGGCATGGTGTGGAACCACATCCAGTCGATCAGCTTCGCGGACTCGGTCGGGCCTCCGACCTCGACGGTCATTACGGTGTTGGACAACTCTTCCGCAAGTTTGGCGCGGACTTTATCGGACAACTTTTCTCTGGTAATCACTTCGACAAATGGCATGACTTCCTCCTTCGTAACATTCGAAACGCATGAGACCGGGTGCGGTCGCATGTTTTTGGTTCGTGCTTATTTTCCCTGGTAGACCGGCTTCCGGCCTTCTGCCTCTGCCTTCCGGCCTTCCAGAAAATCCTGCGTGTGGAAAAGCGCTCCAAATTGCGCGTCGAGTTTTGACAATGCCTGTTCGTCAGTTTGATCAATCGCCAGGTGAGCAGACGCCAATGTGGTCTCGACGCCAAGCGGGGCGCAATCGGCAATCTCGTTCGCGATTCGAATGCCGGCCTCCAGCGCTTCTTTCGCGCCCGGAGCTACCTTCTGCACTTCTCCTATTCGAAATGCTTCTTCGGCGCTCCAGTGATCTCCAGTCAGCATGTAGCGCATGGCGTTTCCCCAGCCGACTTCTCGTGGGAAACGGATGGTCGATCCTCCGCCGGGAAGGCGGCCGTGAGTATTCTCATCCTGGCCGAAGCGAGTATCTGCTGACGCGATGCGGATGTCGGCAACGAGGTGCAGCTCATGGGCCATATTCCATGTGTCGCCATGCGTGACTACGATCAGGGGCTTGGTGAGGTTCGGAGCGCGCTTTCCGAGAGGGTCAATCGTGCCAGTGCTCGCGATCCAGGGCTTGCCCGTCCCTGCAAACGACTTAAATCCTTCAACGTCGATCCCTCTTGAAAAGTTTTCCCCGTGGCCGAATAGAATCGCGGCACGCAGCGAGGGGTCGTGGTCATACTGGTAGTAGGCTTCGGCCAGTTTTTCGTAGGTCTCAGGATCAATGCGGTTCTGGATGTAAGGACGATTCATACCAAAAAGGACGATCTGTCCGCGGCGCTCAATGGTCAGCTTTGCACCGGAATTGAGCGGCACGTCTTGAAGCGTCGTGGCCCGGACGGCATTTTGTTCTGGTGCATCCTGAGCGCCAGCGACGCTGGGTAATGCCACCAACGTGGAAGCGCCGCCAAGCGCCGCCGCGATCGTCAGAAAGCCCCGGCGTCCTAAATAATTCGGCGAAGTCATTTTGTTGTGGCCTCCGTTCGCGGTCAGAAGTTCGTCTCGCTACGCTTTCTTAGATATTCAGGCGTGATATCTGGTGCATGCATTGTTAGAATGCCGCTCATGCGCGACGTGCATTTACGCAATCTGGATCTGAACCTGATTCATCCGCTCCATGCGCTTTTGGAGGAGTGCCACGTCACCCGTGCGGCGAAACGAAGTTTTTTGAGTCAACCGGCCATGAGCAGATCGCTTGAGCGGTTACGCGAAATGTTCGGGGACCCACTGCTCGTTCGCAGTGGACGCGGCTATGAACGCACCGCGCGTGGAGAGCGTGTGCTGCGAGACTTGGAATCGCTCATGCCGCGGCTTGAGGGTATGGTGCGAGGAGAAAAATTCGATCCAGCGCGAAGCGAGGAAATATTTCGCGTGGCCATGAGCGACCACGCTTCGATGATCGTGTTGCCCGCGCTCCTGGCGAGCGTGAGGACGGCGGCGACTCACGTAAAGCTGGAGGTGTCGGCGACGAAGGCTGAGACGTATGACGATGTCGCGGCGGGAAGAATCGATACATTCCTTTGCGCCGAGGAAGCGCCCCCGTCCCTAGAATCCGATACGCTCTTTAGCTTAGATTTTGTTTGTCTGGTTGGCGCGGCTCGTCGAGTCAGCGCTCGTCGTCTCACGCTGAAACAATACCTGGAATTTGAGCACGTCTTGATCGAGATAAAGGACGGGCAACAACCTTTGGTGGATCGTGCTCTGTCGCAGCTTGGTGCAAAGCGGCGTGTTGCGATTACTCTGCCCTTCTTTGTACCCGCGATCTTTGCGATCGCACAGACTGACTTGATTCTCACCGTGCCACGCAAATTGGCGAAGATGACTGCGAGCATGGCTGGCGTGCGCGTGGTGGAAGCGCCGCGTGAGATCAAGTCGTTTCCATATTTCATGGCATGGCATCCGCGACTGACCAATGAACCTGCTCACAGATGGTTCCACGAACAACTGCGGTCGGCTGTTCGGGTCGTCTGAGTAATCCGAAGAGAAAGTCGTTCAGGTTGGCCACACTCGACGTCGAGATCCCTTACTTTCCGCGTGCGGATTCTCGCGGAATGAATCCAGGAATACCGGTCTCGACGACCTGGTTGAAGCGGTAGCGCGTGGTGATTCCGTCGATGGCCTTCATCGCGCTTTCCGGGAGAGCCGATATGTCGAAACTTTCGCGGATGTGATCCGGATTTTTCGACGTGGTGAGGATCGCCGTGCCTCGCTGGATGCCCCAGGCGATGCAAACTTGCGCAACCGTCTTACCTGTGGCGGCGGCAACTTCCTTGATGACGGGATCCTCGAGCAAGCGCGGTTCAGACGAGTGGCCTAGCGCGGCGAACGCCAGCAGGACCGTCCCTGTTGGCTTGCAGGCGTCAAGCAACTCCTGTTGGGGAAGATAAGGATGCGCTTCGACTTGCACAACCGCGGGCTTGATCCTTGCAGACCGATTGACGTCCGCTAGGTGCGCGATGCCAATGTCCGACAATCCGATGGCGCGACACTTCCCTTCATCCACGAGGCGCTCGAGTGCGCCCCAAGTGTCGGGTAAAGTCACACCATTGTCGTAGACAATCTTGCCGCTCTCGTCTTTGGGCTCTTGGTCTTCACCCGGCCGAAACGCAAAGGGCGTGTGGATCAAATAGAGGTCGACGTAATCGAGACGAAGCGCCCTGAGGCTCGCTTCGAACGCCGGCTTAACGCGCTCGGGCCGGTGATGGTTGTTCCAAAGTTTTGTCGCGATGAAAAGATCTTCGCGGCGCACGATGCCTTTTTGCAGCACGCCTTCGAACGCTTCTCCTACGGCGATTTCATTTCGATACCGCTCCGCGCAATCGAATTGGCGAAATCCAATTTCCAGAGCGCTCCTGGTGGCGTTCAGCGTGTCGCGAAGATCGGGGATCAACGTGCCGAACCCGAGTGCAGGGATTTCTTTCCCATTGTTCATCGGGATTTTTTTGAGGCGAAGGTCGTTCAGTTCAGGCATTTGTCCTCCCGAGGTGAAAACTAGAGGCACCGGCGGAGTCTCGCGATGCTGAGTGCTAGTGCTTATGAAGATTCGCGCTCGTGAATCATAACGTGACGCGAATCGGAGAAGAAGAAGACAACCTGCCGGGTGGCAGCCGTATCAAATCGGTTCATAGCGGACGGAAACGATGCTATGCTCCGCCGCGCGTCGACGGTGGCGGTTTTTGTGGCGTAGGCCACGGACGCAAATTGACAGGATCGCAACATGCAAACCATGCAAGAGCGCCGCGGGAGCGACCCGCGCCGCTGGCGCTGGAAGTTGCAGTGGGGCAGCGTCAGTCTAGTTATATTTTTTCTGCTCGTACTTCCCTACCCGGTTTTTTCGCAGAGCACTAATTCCACCGATCAGACCACTCCGGCGACTTCTCCGCAATCGCAGCCCTCTCCGCCGAGGCAATATCTTTTTGGCGATTGGGACGGCGAGAGGACTGCGCTTGCGGACAAGGGCGTCACCTTCGACTTTTTCTACGTCGCGGACCTCCAGGCCAATCCGACCGGCGGCTTGGAGCAGACCTACGCAGGTTGGGGCCGCATCCGCGGGACGATGGACGTCGACTTCGGAAAGCTGAAGGGTTGGCACGGGCTTTCGTTCCACGTCACAGGTTTGTGGCAGTTCGGCGGGAACCTCGGCGAAAGGATCGGAGTGCTCGCGAATCCGAGCGGCTTGGTGAGCGCGCACACCACGCGCCTCGATTCGTTCTGGCTGCAGGAGGCGCTTTTTCACGATCACTTGTTTCTGATGGCCGGGCAGATGGCGGGCCTCGACTTCTACGGCAACCAGGTTTACGGCGGGTCTTATCTGATCGAGCCGATCGACTACGCGTACGGAAATCTTTTTTCGACAACCTATGAGTCGTTCAATCCCGCGGGCACACCGGCAGTGCAGGCTCGCGTAGTGATCTGGAAGACGCTCTACGTGCAGTCGGCAGTCCTCTCCGGAAACCGCAATCCGTACGTGCAGGACACAAACGGCTTCCATTTCAAGATCGCCGACTCGCCGGTTTTCGCATTCGAGACGGGCTACTCGCGGCACTCCGAGTATCTGAACGGACAGACCGGCGATTTCGATAAGAAGCTCTACCCGAGCCTCTACAAGTTCGGCGCCACTTACAACGCCGGAATGTTCACCGATGCATTCGGCAACGTGAGCCGCGGGAACTATCTGATCTACGGCAGCGTGAACCAGGCGATCTATCGCGAACGTGCGGGGAGCAGCCACGGTGTCGACGGCTTCTTCGCATTCGACTGGAGCCCGAACAACGTGAACCGCGAGAACAGCCAGATCACTTTGGGCGCGCGATACAACGGCCCGATTCCGGCGCGGCCACAAGATGCGGCTGCGTTCGGATTCGTTTACACGCACATCGGCGATCCGTTCCAAACCATCGGCCTACCGCCGGGCGCACCGCCGCTCGGCACCGAGAAGGCCATCGAGCTCAACTACGCGGCGAACATCCGTCCCTACTTCCTGGTGCAGCCGGTATTTCAATATTACGTCGATCCGGGCGCGAACTCGCGTGTCCCGAACGCGGCGGTTTTCGGCTTCCGAACGAAGGTCACTTTCTGATAGATCGTTGGCATAGCAACGGCAGTCATTGGGGGCACTCATGCTGGCGCGCAGTGAACAACTGAAGAACATCGCTGGAAAATCATTCGACGTTTGCATCATCGGAGGCGGCGCAACGGGCGCGGGAAGCGCGCTGGACGCGCAACTGCGCGGCTTGAACGTGGTGATGCTCGACGCGGGCGATTTCGCGGGCGCGACATCGAGCGCGGCGACGAAGATCGCTCACGGCGGAGTGCGCTACCTTGAAGAAGCGATCAAGGATGTGGACCCGAAGGAATATCACGTCGTTGTGCGCGCCTTGCATGAACGCTTGCGAATGATCGACAACGCGCCGCACCTGACGCGCAAGATGGAATTCCTGGTGCCGAGCTATCGCTGGTTTGACGTGGCGTATCTCGACATCGGTCTGAAGATTTACGACTGGCTGGCCGGGAAGGCGCGGATTTCGCCGAGCAAGTTCCTGGGGCGCGACGAGACGATTAAGCGGATGCCGAACGTGAAGAAGGAGGGGCTGCTGGGAGCAGTGGCGTACTCCGACGGGCAGTTTGACGACTCACGCTATGCGATCGCGACGGTGCAAAGCTTCGCGAAGGCGGGCGGAAGTCCTCTGAACTATGCGCGCGTGACGGCCTTCCATCGTGATGCGGCGGGAAAACTTTCCGGCGTGCAGGTGAAGGATCAGATCGGCGGCTCAACGTTCGATGTGAACGCGAAGGCGATTGTGAACGCGACCGGACCGTTTGCCGATTCGATCCGGCAGATGGCCACGGCGGGCGTTCCGACGCGCATGCGGCTGAGCAAAGGCTCGCACATTCTTTTCCCGATCGAAAAATTCCCGACGGACGACGCGATGTTGATTCCGAAGACGGACGATGGACGCGTGCTTTTCGCGGTGCCGTGGGGCGGGCGTCTTCTTGTTGGAACGACGGAGCAGGAAGTGACTCCGGACGAGGAATACTACGTCACGAAAGACGACGTGGCTTTCATGCTGAAGCAGCTGAATCACTACGTCGAAACGCCGCTGACGCCGGAGGACATCGTCGCCGGATTCGCGGGAGCGCGGCCCCTGGTTTCCTCGGGAGAAAACGAGAGCACGAAAAAGCTGGCGCGCGACGACGTGATCGAGGTGGATTCGAAGAGCGGGTTGATCAGCATCATGGGCGGCAAGTGGACAACGCATCGCGCGATGGCGGAAGACACGATCACCGCCGTGCAAAAGGCGATGGGCGTGCCGGTAAAGGATTGCGCGACGCAGAAGTACGTCCTCTACGGCGGCGAAGGATACACGCCCGAGTTCTGGGAAGAGTTGGTGAAGGACTACGGAGTTTCGAAGGGAACGGCGCATCACCTTGCGTTGAAATTCGGAACGGCGGCGCGCGACGTAATGAAATTGGCTCGCGAGAATCCGGCGCTCGCGCAGCCGATCATCGCGGGCCATCCCCTGCTCCAGGCCGAGGTGGTTTACACCGTGCGGGAAGAGATGGCGGCGACGATTGAAGACGTGCTGGCGCGGCGAGTTGGAACGCAATTTTACTCTTGGCGCGACTCGATTCACGCGGCACCGGTGGTCGGCGCGCTGATGGGCAAAGAACTGCAGTGGACGCCGGAGCAGACGCAATCGGCGGTGACGACGTACACCGGCAAGATCAACCGCTGGCTCGAGCAGGCCGGACTCGCGAAAGAAAATGTCGCGGGAACGTCAGCAGCGAGTTCGAGCGCGGACTGAGCGAGAGGAGAGCAAGTCATGTCCAACTATCTCGGCGCGGTCGATCAAGGGACGACGAGCACTCGATTCATTGTGTTCGATCGATCAGGGCGCATTTCGTCCGTGGCACAGAGGGAACACGAGCAGATTTATCCGCAGCCAGGATGGGTGGAGCACGATCCGGAGGAGATCTGGCGGCGCACGCACGAGGTGATCAAGGTCGCGATGGAAGATAAGGGATTCCGCGCGAAGGATCTCGCTGCGATCGGCATCACCAACCAGCGTGAGACTACGTTGATGTGGGACCGGCGCTCGGCACATGCCATCCACAACGCGATTGTTTGGCAGGACACGCGCGTCGAGGACGATGTGGCGGAGTTCGCGAAGAACGGCGGGCAGGATCGCTTTCGCGCAAAAACCGGCCTGCCGTTGGCGACATATTTCAGCGGGATGAAAATCCGGTGGATGTTGAACAACGTTCGCGACGCGCGAGCGAAGGCCGAGGCGGGCGACATTCTGTTTGGGAATATCGATTCGTATCTCGTGTGGAAGCTAACGGGCGGCCCGAACGGCGGCGTTCACGTGACCGACGTGACGAATGCGAGTCGGACGCAGTTGATGGACCTTCGCACGCTGCAGTGGGACAAGGATCTGCTCGATGCGTTCAGCATTCCGGCGGCGGTGCTGCCCAAGATCGTTTCGAGCAGCGAGGTGTACGGCGCCGCGAAAGTTCCGGAAATCGAAGGTGTGCCCGTCGCGGGAATTTTGGGCGACCAACAGGCGGCGCTCGTGGGACAGACGTGCTTCGACGTCGGCCAAGCGAAAAATACTTATGGCACGGGCTGCTTCTTGTTGATGAACGTGGGGACCGAGCCTGTGCTTTCAAAGTATGGATTGCTGACGACAGTTGCGTTCAAGTTCGGCGATCAGCCGGCGCGTTACGCGCTCGAGGGCAGCGTCGCGATTACCGGTGCGCTGGTGCAGTGGCTGCGCGACAACCTGGGATTGATCGCACAGAGCAAGGACGTGGAGACGCTGGCGCGGACGGTGAAAGACAACGGCGGAGTGTTCTTTGTGCCTGCGTTTTCGGGCTTGTTTGCGCCGTACTGGCAGTCGAGTGCACGTGGTGTGATTGTGGGGCTGACGCGTTACGCGAATAAGGGTCACATCGCGCGTGCGGCGCTGGAAGCAACGGCGTATCAAACGCGCGAAGTGCTCGAGGCGATGGAACTCGACTCCGGCAAAAAGATCGATGCGCTACGCACCGACGGCGGAATGGTCGAGGACGAATTGCTGATGCAATTCCAGTCGGACATTTTGAATCGCGACGTGATCCGCCCCCTGATCAAGGAGACGACGGCGCTCGGCGCGTCGTACGCCGCGGGACTGGCCGTCGGCTTCTACAAGGACTTGAGTGAATTGCGCGAGAAGTGGGGCGTAGACCACACCTGGAAATCGCGGATGGAAGAAGCGGAGCGCGAGAAACTGTTTGCGACCTGGAAGAAGGCGGTCACGCGGTCGTTCAACTGGGTGGAGTGAGTTTGCAGGCGTTGCGAGTGCGGTGAGGCTCGGGCACAAAGCCCGGCCGTGGAGGGATGCGCATGACGTCGCCAGTCTTGGGGGAGTTCCTCGGGACAATGATTATGATTTTGCTGGGAGACGGAGTCGTCGCGGCCGTGCTACTGAAGAAGTCGAAGGCCGAAAACTCCGGGTGGATGGTGATCACCACGGGATGGGCATTCGCGGTGATGGTTGGTGTTTTTGTTTCGAACGCGTGCGGTAGCAAAGACGCGTTTTTGAATCCCGCGGTGACTCTCGGCTACGCGATCTATCTGGGTGACTATTCGAAGCTCGCGACGTATTGGCCCGCGCAGTTGGCCGGCGCGTTCGCGGGCGCGATACTGGTTTACATTCACTACGGGCCACACTGGAAAGTGAGTGAGGATCAGGGCGCAAAGCTCGCGATCTTCTGCACCGCGCCGGCGATACGCGCGTTTGGATGGAACTTGATCAGTGAAATTTCCGGTACGTTTGTTCTCGTGTTCTCGGTGGGCGCGATGTTTTCGAAGGCCGTGGCTGCGAACGGGCTTTCGGCAGGCTTGGGTCCGTATCTCGTCGGCGCACTCGTCTGGGGAATCGGTCTTTCGCTCGGCGCCACGACGGGATACGCAATCAATCCGGCGCGCGATTTGGGGCCGCGCATCGCCCACGCTCTGCTCCCCGTTCCCGGCAAGGGCGGATCGGACTGGGGATACGCGCCCGTGCCCATCATAGGCCCGCTCATCGGCTCAGCGATTGCGGGATTTTTGCTTCGAGCTCTGCACATCTAACCCGCTGACGCAGCGGAGCGAACTGCATCCGGCGATGTTCGACCGCTCATATCTATCAGTGTACTTGACATGACGCTACCTTCCTTATAACTTCTCGTCCATATCAATTCCCTCGTTGAAATATTTGCCGTTCTTGCATTGGGCCACCAGCGATTGAGTCCGAATTTATAGCAGCGCACCCGCAAGCGCTGCCGCATCGCCGCTCCGGAGTTCTCGCGCATGAAAAACACGTACACCGCGCTCTTGGGAATTTTCGTAGCTTACTCGGCATTCGTCGGCGTCACCTCGCCAAGACCGCAGGAGCCCTCAACCCCGACAGGTAAGCCTGCCGAGGCACAAAACAACACCCGCACTAAGCTCGCTGGGCCAGCGAGCAGCGTCGTCGAAAATTTCCCCACGATCTCAGCCGGAAGATGCTCTCTCGACTTCGACCCGCCCAATCCACTGGGACCGTGCGGTGGGTGCACGAAGCTCTGCCCCGCAAAACCGTTTCTTGATCAAATCGCCGCGCAATTTCCGTCGACGCAGGCGCCTGCCACGAGCACACGCGACGGCAAAGTTCCACTCGCCGGACGATGGAACATTCCGGTCGGATCGCAGAACGCCCTGAGATTCGTCGTCGCGCTTGTACCGGACCCGATTCACACTCACTCCGCGCTTTTGTTCGACCGACTTATTGAGCAAGTGCAGAGCGCTGCGCAGGCCAACGGCTTTCTGTTCTCGCGTTCGTGGATGCCCTGGGATAACTCTTCGCACTCCGAGTCCTCGGACTTCACCGTGCGGGGGGCGCAGGAAGAATATGCCGAAGACGTTGAGTCGCTGCCAGGACTGCTCCTCTTCGGAGGCAAGTCAACTACACTGATCGTCCTCGTCGTGGGCGAGACGCCCACTGGCGGAATTCACGTCCAACAGTTCAAAAATGCCTTAAGCATTCGCACCGCGATGCTTGCGGGTAACGCCGGCTCAGAGGCCGATACCCTTCGGATTCTTGGTCCAAGCTTTTCGGGTTCGCTGCCTTCGCTCTCGAACGCGCTACCTGACGCCGCGAAGGACGCTAAGCAGATCGTCATTCGCAGCGGAACGATCAACAGCGCTGCCGCCGTTGACGATTTTTGTGCAGGTACAAGCCGAAGCCCGATCCCCGGATGCGCCGGCGCCGTACCTGGCACCAATCCGCCGTCCTTTTTTGACTTCGAAACTCTTCAGTACAGCGATCGCGCGCAAGAGTACTTCCTGGCGCGCTTTTTCTGCGACAGGCATGAGGAGCACTCGCACGTTGCCATCCTCTCAGAAGACGAAACGAGATTCGGGAATCAGGAAGCAATTGGCGAGGAACCCGTCGGCGACGGTGACGCCACACGATGCAAGACCTGCGAGTCCCCCGCGCCGAAACCGGCGATTCCCTTCGTTCGGCTGTACTTCCCTCGCGGGATCGCGCAACTCCGCGACGCCTACCAGCAAAACGTAAAACGGCAGCAAACCAGCGACACTGGTAAAAGTACGCCAGAACCCTCGGGCCTGCCCCTCAGCCTCGGCGTTACCGGCAACGACGAGGACAGCGTTCCGACCTACGCACCACTGCAGTCTCCGCTTTCGGAAGACACGATTATGGAGGCGTTGGTTTCAAAGCTGCGCGTTCAGCACGCGAAGGTCGTGATCATCCGAGCGAGCGATCCCCTCGATACAGTATTTCTCGCTCGGTACCTTCGCCAGAACTATTCGCAGGCTCGCCTGATCACCGTCGGAGCCGACCTGCTGATGATCCATGAATTTTACGATCCAAAATTCCACGGAATACTGGCGGTCGCTACATATCCACTCGTGACCGGCGCAGAATTTCCGACATTGAACTCGGCGGGCGTGAGCGTGAACAGCGTCCAACGCTTATTTCCAGACAGCTACGCGGCCGGCGTATTCAACGCCGCAGTCTCGGTTATCCCGACGCAATCCGGCGACGGTGAATCGGCGGCGCAGGGCGTCGCTCAGTGTCTGCCTCCACGCAAATACACACAATTCGGTCTGCCCTCGTATCTCAGCCCAAACAAGCACGACAGGTTCAATCAGTTCCGTCCGCATCTGTGGCTGACGGCAATCGGGCGTGACGGCTATCGGCCGGTTGAAATCCTCGATGACGTTCCCGGAATTTGCAGCGGCGATTTGGCAGCGCTCACGATGGACGTGAGAAGCGTGGATGCAAAGACGCCGCGTTCCAGTTCGTACTCCGTACACATGTCGCTCGGTTGGATGATTTTCTGGATTCCCTCATTGCTGGTCACATTGTTCTTTGCCTTCATGCTGGCGTGGCCGGGCTTGTTCAAGGAATCCGAAGCGCTCGCTCGGTTCGCAGCTGTTCAAGAATCGCCCAGAAACATGCCACTGTTCACCGTTGGGATGTTCATTTTGCTAATTCAATCGACGCTCGCCCTTCCGGCAATTTACTGGGGCAATCGCTTCGGCCTGAGCGAGCTGAAGCCTTTGGCATTTTGTTGCGGATGGATCGAGAGCCTGTTCAACCTGAGAGACGATGCGCGCGAAATGCTAAACGGTTTCCCGGTCGTCGCGGTTGCTTACGTATTAAGCGCGGCGTCGCTCGGCCTGTCGTTTTACTGGGGTTTTAGAAAGCGCAAGGCCTACACG
>Ga0210391_10004325_pt1 | contig 11870 bp, 8 predicted proteins | sample IncBWC12OmetaG_FD_160573 | JGI IMG/M metagenome (GOLD analysis project Ga0210391, IMG submission 160573) | Forest soil microbial communities from Barre Woods Harvard Forest LTER site, Petersham, Massachusetts, United States - Inc-BW-C-12-O ...
AAATTTGATCGATAGCGACCGCTTCGACGCGCTGGTGGCGTTGGGTGCCGTCATTCGCGGCGAGACGCCGCACTTCGACTTTGTCGCCGGCCAATGTGCCCGCGGCATCATGGACGTCCAACTCGTTACTGGCGTTCCGATCGGCTTCGGCGTACTCACGACCGACACGCTGTTGCAAGCCGAAGAACGCGCCGACCCCAAGGACGGCGACAAGGGATATGGGGCCGGCTTGGCCGCGGCCTCGTTGCTAACCCTGACGGTCGGCGGCCCGCGCGCCGGCTTCCGGTGAACGAATTCATCCCCGTCGCGTGGGACGGTGACGCCGTACGCTATCTCGACCAACGCTTGCTGCCCCACGAAGTACGCTACGAGCGCGCGCAAACGGTCGCCGATATCGAAGGCGCGATCAAAAGCCTCGCCATCCGCGGCGCGCCCTGCATCGGCGTCTTTGCGGCATACGGTGTAGCACTGCTTCGCCGGACGATCTCCGATGACGGGCGCTTTCTCGAAGAAGCGAGCCGCGTGCGCGCTGCCCGGCCGACGGCCGTGAACCTCGCGTGGGCCGTCGACCGCGTTCTCGCGGCCGGCGATGCGCTCGAAGAAGCCAAACTGATCCATGAAGAGCAGGTTGCTATCGACGAGGCAATTGCGCAGAACGGCTTCGAGCTGATTCCCAAGAACGCGCGGATCGTGACGATCTGCAACACGGGACCGCTCGCAACCGCCGGCGGTGGCACCGCGCTCGGCGTCATCATCGCCGCGCAGCGAGGCGCCAAGAAACCGCACGTTTTTGCCTGTGAAACGCGGCCGCTTTTGCAGGGCGCTCGCCTGAACTATCTCGAGTTGCAGCAGGCCGGTGTGGACGCGTTCCTTATGGCCGACTCCGCGGCCGCCATCGCAATGCAGCGTAAGGGCATCGACCTGGTGATCGTCGGCGCCGACCGCATCGCGAGCAACGGCGATACCGCCAACAAGATCGGCACCTATGCGCTTGCGATCCTGGCGGCACATCACGGAATTCCGTTTTACATCGCTGCACCGCGGTCGACGTTCGACTTCGCGATTCGCCGCGGAGATGAAATCCCAATCGAAGAGCGCAACGCCGAGGAGGTCAGCTCGTTTGCCGGCCGGCGCGTCGCTCCCGAAGGCGCAGCCGTCTATAATCCGGCGTTCGACGTAACGCCGGGGCATCTGATCGCGGCATTTGTGACCGAATGCGGCATCGTCCGTTCGCCGTACGTCGAGTCGATCCCCGACCTCGAGCTTCGCCCGCGCGTGCGGGTAGCAACTCCGGCGACACATTGAAATTCTACGACTTCCTCGATAAGCAGCCGGCGATCGGCAAGCTTGTGATCGTCGAGGGGACGGAGCGCGCGCTGGCGGAGCGCGCCATGGACGTTCTACTCGACCGGCTACTGCCCGACGAGGTGCGCGACCTCAATCTCTCGCGATTCTCGCCTGAAGATCTTGGCGATCTGGGGCGCCTTCGCGAAGCGGTACAGGCAATGCCGTTTCTCGCCGACCGCCGCGTCGTCGTCGTCAGCGAGGCGCAAACGTTGCGCGCCGACCCGCGACGCGCGCTGCTCGCGCTGCTGCAAGAGGTGCCTGAAGGCAATACGCTGGTCGTTAGCGACTTGCTCTCGCCACGCAGCGCTCGCCCGCAATCCCTGGGTAGCTTGGCCGGACGCGCGGCCTTACGCATCGATACGACCGCCGACGAGCAGACGCGCGCACGTTTTGTTACCGAGACGCTCGAACGCTTGCAGGCGACCGCCGAGCCACGCGCGGTCGCCGAGCTGGCGCGCAGCGACGCCGATTTAACGACCGTCCGTAACGACCTCGAAAAGCTCGCGCTGGCGGGGAAGAAGATTACGCTGGCCGATCTAGAGCACGAAACGCTGACGATCGGAGATCCAAAGGCCTACAAGTTTGCCAGCGCACTGGTGGAAGGCAACGTTGCCACGGCGTTGCAGATTGCGCACGAGCTTTTTGCGGAGAACCGCGGCGCGGCAGTTGCGCTCTTTTCGGCGCTGGCAACCGAAAGCGGCTACCTGTGGGAGGCTGCGCGGCCGGGCGGCCAAATTCCCGAGCGCATGCGCTGGCGCGAACGCACCCTGCGCCCGCTGGGAAGACGCATCGGCGCTCGCCGCGCCCGCATCGCGTTTGAAGGGGCCCTTGCGGGAATTGAAGCCGTCGTAACGGGCCGGGCCGGCAACGATCCGGAGGACCACAAGACGCTCGTCGATCGTATCAGCGTCGGCCTCGCCGAATACCTGCGCCGCTAAGAACTCGATCGCCGCCGCTTGACGAAGCGGCGACGGTGCGGTATCCTCCCCGACTCATGGTTAGCGAGGTCAGCGCGCCGAGCATCTTTGCTTCGCGCGGTTTTCGGCGGTATTTTGCCGGTCAATCCCTGAGCTTCGTCGGGGACGGATTGCGCATGCTTTCGGTTCCGCTTTTAGCCTATCACCTCACGCATTCCGCGCTCTCGACCGGCACGGCTTTTATCTGCGAAGTGGCGCCGTTCTCGCTCTTTGCGCTGGTCGGCGGTTCGCTAGCCGACCGGCTCGACCGGCGCAAGCTGATGATCGGCTGCGATGCCGTTCGCTTTTTGGTGATGAGCTTTTTTGCCGTCGCGTACGCGATGCACGTGCTGACGCTGCCGATGATCTACGGCGGTTTGGTGATCATCTCAATCTGCGCGGCCGGCTTTCTGGGCGGACAGTCGTCGAGCATTCCATATCTCCTGGGCAGCAAGCAGTCGACCAAGGCGATTGCGATGCTTCTCGCGGCCGAAAACACGTCGAATCTAGTGACGCCTGCCATCGGCGGCGCGCTCTTCGCGACCCTCGGCCCGCTGCCTGCGCTCACCATCAACGCGCTCACGTACTTGGGCTCGCAGTTGTCGCTGGTCTCGATTCCGTCGCTGGGGCCCGAGAAGACGACGGGCCTACCGACGCTGCGCCATTTTCTGGACGACGTCGCGCTCGGGTACCGCGCGCTTTGGTCCGATCTCGGGATGCGTGCGCAAGCCTTCGTCGCCTTTTCGCTCAACATCTTCGGCTTCGGCTGCTATGCGATTCTGATTCCGTTCCTCAAGAAGGGCTTCGACGCCACGGATCAGCAGGTCGGTTTCTTTTTCGCGATCTCGGCACTGGGCGCGATCGCGGGAGCTTCGGTGGCGGCGCGCTACGCCGAACGCTGGCCTCTCGGGCGCTCACTTACGCGGGCCTATCTGATCGACGCGATACTCTTCATTCCCGTCGTGCTCGTCTCGAATATCTGGCTGGCCGCCTTCTTCTGGGCCAGCTCCAATGCACTGGCGAACTTCGAGATCGCGCAGATCATCGGTTTTCGCATGCGCGTTACGCCCGAGCACATGGTCGGGCGACTAATGGGCGCGGTTCGCCTGCTCGTCCTCGCCGGAATGGCGCCGAGCGTGACGTTCTTTGGCTGGGTTGCCGACCATCGCTCGCCGCACGCCGCGATGACGATCGCCTGCGTCGGCACCGCCGTCGTCGCCATTGCCGCATTTCTTACCCCGGCAATTCGCACCGAGTCGCGCTAGGCACGCAACGAGTTTGAGTCACGGCGCGATGCTAAAGACGGTCCCATTTCCATCCGTTCCGCCTCCCACCGTCGTCCCGTAGAGTCTTCCGCCGAGGACGGTTAAGGGCGTTTGGGGATACGCACCATCTGAGCCCCCCGTAAATCGGAAGAGCACGCGCTCCGTACCCGAAGCGTTTATCGAGAAGATCGTGCCGCAACCGTGGTAGAACTTGCAGCTAATCCCGCCACCTTCAGTTGTCGTGCCGTACAGCGTACCGTGATAGTCGACGAGCGTTCCGTTGGGGGCCTCGCCGTCGAGATCGCCTTTGAAGCTATAGACGATACTCTCGCTGCCCGACAATGTGACCTTGAACACGGCGCCCGCGTCGTTCGCGCCGCCCGTTGGCGTGGTTCCGTACAGCTCCCCGCGATCGAGGAGTAAGCCGCCGACTCCCGGCCTCTCGCCGTCCGGCTCTCCCGCGAAGTTGTACAATATGCGCTCCGAGCCGGACGTGCCGACGGCAAAGACGGTGCCGCAGCCTTCGCTGCACGAGCCGGTGCCTCCATAATTCGTAGTGCCATAAAGCGTTCCGTTCACGTCGACTACGGGTGCCTGGGGGTCCGCGCCGTCGGGCTGGTTGCCAAAGTCGTGGAGCACAGTTTGGTTGCCGGAAGCGTTCAGCGCATAGACCGTTCCGAAGCCCTTGCTTCCGCCGTCGAGCGCCGTCCCATAGAACGTGCCGCTTTTCGCGGTCACGGCAGCCCAAGGGCTGTTTCCGTCCGGCTCCTCAAGGCTGTAGAGAACGCTCTCCGCGCCAGCGCTCGTTACGGAAAAGACAGTACCGGCGTTACCGCTCCCGCCGCCTGAAGTCGTTCCATAGAGCACGCCATGTCGCGCGAGCAATTCGCCAAGTGGGTACTCACCGTCGGGCGTCTCCGCAAAACTGTAGAGCACGCTCTCCGTCCCGCCTTTCGAGAGCGAAAAGACCGTGCCGAAATCATTTGCGCCGCCGTAGAGAGTCGCGCCATACAACGTGTGACCGATGGCAATTACGCCGTTCTGCGGATTGGCGCCATCGGGGCGGTTCGCAAAGCTGTAGAGCGACTTGAAGCCGTGGTCCGCGACGGCGTGCGCTTCCGGTGGTAGTGCGCGCGGCGCCGCGATCGGTTGTGGTGACCCGCAGCCGGCGAACAGCGCGGCGGCGGCCACGCTAAAGCCGATGGACGTCCATTGCACGGCTCGATCCATTTTCATATGGTCCAACGCCAGGCATCCCAGGATTCGACGACCGGGTTGGGATCGAAGCCGTGGAAGTCGACGCTTATTGCTTCTTGCTGGCGCTGCCACCAGAAGAAGAGGATCGGGTTGTCACGCGCGAGGAGGTGCTCGATCTTCGAGTACGCCGCCCGACGCGTCGCGCGATCGTAATGGGATAGCGCGACGGCCTGCGCGGCGTCCATTTCCCGGCTGCAGTAGCGCGGGTCGTTATAACCGTGGGGCGGGAAGTTGTTGCAGGTAAGTTGGGACGAATTATCTGGGTCGATGCCGGCATACCACCCATAGGCCAGCATGTCGAACTTTCCGCCGTGCTGGATGCCGCCCATGGCTTGCGGTGCGTAGAGCAAGTCGAACGGATAGTACTTCACATCGACGGCGACCCCGATCCGCTTGAGCGCCGCCTGAATCAAAATGCTCTCCGACCGGTGCGTCGCGCTCGCATTATCGGTGACCAGCAGCAGCTCCAGCGGCTGCCCCTGCTTTCGGACCATTCCGTCGGGGCCGGCGACCCATCCGGCTTGTGCGAGCAGCTGCTTCGCGCTCGTCAGGTCGAACGGCACGGATCGCACGCTTGGATCGAAGGCCCACATCCAGTTCGGCAGATCTTCGGTCGCCGGAAGCGTCTGTCCGTGGGTGAGGGTGGTCGTGAAAGACGGTTTGTCGAGCGCCGCCGCGATTGCTTCACGCACGCGAGTATCGGCCAGCAGCGGATGCGACAGGTTGAACTCCACGCCCTCGAAGCCGTTGGCGTTGACCCACACGATGCGCCCATCGGGTAGGGAGTGTAGCGTCGGGTACGTTTGAATAGAGGGCTGGTAGAGATAGTCGATGGCGTGAGTACGCAGCAAGTTGGTGCCCGAGTCCTCGTTGGGGACGAAGAGTATTTCGACTCGCTTCAGTCCCGGGGTCCCGGCAAAGAACCGAGGATTGGCCTCGAGCAGAATGCGATCGGCGCGCCGCCATTCCACGAAGTTGAAGGGCCCGTCGCCGACGCTGGGCCGCGCGTTGAAGGGCACGCTATTCACGTTTGGGTAGCGCGCCAGAACGTGTGCGGGGAGAATTTCGTACGGCTGGTCGCTCTCGGCAAAAAAAGTGTTCACGAAGGGCGAAAAGCGCTGCTTCAAGTGCACCACGACCGTGTGTGCGTCCGGCGTGTCGATCGCCCGCACTTGGTCGTAGCCGTGGCGCGAGACCGCGTCGTTGTTCGGGTTCTCGATGGCCTGCCACGACCAGGCAACGTCGTGCGCCGTTACCGGGATGCCGTCGCTCCAAGTCGCGTTGCGCCGCAAATGATACGTGATCGTGAGACCGTCGGCGCTAATGCCGCCGTTGGCTTGCGACGGTACCACGGCGGCGAGCATGGGCACGGTATCGCCGCGCGCGTCGGCCGACAGCAGAGGCTCGAACATGAAGCGGTCGATGAAGATCTCGATCGTAGTACCGGCGAGCAAGGGATTGAGATTCTTCGGTTCTTCGGTGACGGCGACACGCAACACGCCGGCATGCGTCCAGGAATGGCGCGCGCCGGGCGTCGAGCCATTTTTCGTGCATCCCGCCAAACACGCTATGACGGCTGCCGATAGCACCGTGGCCGCTTTCATCGCGTTCACTTCTACGGTGACGAGGCCGCGGCTTCCCGTAAGGCGAAGCCCAATTCACGTCCATGGATCATCGAACGTACGCCTCGCCGTTCTCCTGGCGATATGGCCGCGCGGAACTTCGCTCGCTGTTTTCCGAGCAGCAGCGGCGGCGGCTCTGGCGCGCCGTGTGGGTCGCCCTGGCCGAAGCACAATTCGCGCAAGGCCTGGTCGCGCAGGCCGAGCTCGACGATCTGCGCGCGCACGCCGGCGACATCGACATCGAGGCGGCCTTGGCGATCGAGCGTGAGATCCACCACGACTTGATGGCCGAGATCCGCCTCTTTGCATCGCAGGCAACGCGCGGCGGCGGAAAGCTCCACCTCGGTGCGACGTCGATGGACGTCGAGGATACCGTCGAAACCTATCGGCTGCGGCTGGCGCTCGCGTATGTCGGTTCCAATCTGCGCGAGCTGCTTACAGCCTTCGCCGAGAAGATCCGCGCGAATGCGGATCTCGTCTGCATGGCCTACACGCATCTTCAGCCGGCCGAGCCGACGACGCTTGGCTATCGATTCGCAAGCTACGCTCAAGACTTGCTCGTCGACGACGAAAACTTACGGTTCGTCTTCAACAATCTCACGACGAAGGGGCTGCGCGGCGCCGTCGGCACGGCTGCGTCCTACGAACGCCTTCTGGGCGAGAACGGCCGCTCGGCGGAGCTCGAAGCTTACGTGCTCGAGCAGTTTGGGTTGACCGCTCGCGAGATCAGCACCCAGACCTATCCACGAAAGCTCGATTATCTGCTGCTCTCCGCGCTGGCTGGCCTGGGGGCATCGCTCTCGAAGTTTGCGGCCGACGTTCGCGTCCTGGCAAGTCCGGGCTTCGGCGAGCTGGGCGAGCCGTTCGCGAAATCGCAAGTCGGCAGCTCCGTCATGCCCTTCAAACAGAACCCAATTCTGAGCGAGCGGATCGACTCGCTGGCTCGATTGCTGCCCGGCTACGCCGACGTCACCTGGCAAAATGCCGCGACGAACTACCTCGAGCGAACGCTCGACGATAGCGCGAACCGCCGCATCGTCCTGCCCGAAGCGTTGCTCTGCGCCGACGAGTTGGTAACGCTCGCTCGCACGGTCATCGAAGGGCTGCGCGTCGAGGAGCGGCGCATCGCTCAAAACGTCCGCACGTATGCTCCCTTCTGCGGCACGCAGACGGTGATGATTGAAGCGGCGCGAGCCGGCGGAGACCGTCAGCTCTTGCACGAAACGCTGCGCGATGCATCGATGGAAGCGTGGGAAGCAGTTCGTCGCGGTGACGAGAATCCGCTTGCGGGCCTCTTGACGGAGCGTGCAGAGTTGACCGCACTCGTTGACCCGGCCGAGATACGGCGGTTGCTCGACCCAAGCGGTCACGTCGGTACCGCGCCGCAACGCGCGCGGCTCTTGGCCGACCGCATCGAAGTTTTGCCGCCCTTCCCCCGTCAAACCGAGGTGCGCCTGACGTGAACAAAGGCATAGAAATAACGCGCGGCAAGACGAAGGTACTCTACGAGAATCCCGGTCAGCCCCATCAACTCGTCGTCGCGCAGACCGATCAGATATCCTCGGGCGACGGCGCGCGCCGTAACGTGATTGCCGGCAAGGGGCGGCTGGCCGCGCAGACGACCGCGCGCGTCTTTCGCTTGCTCAATCTCTGCGGTCTGCCGACGCACTATCTCAACGGCGGCGAGGATGACGACAACAACGAAATGGTCGTCCGGCGCGCCAACATGATTCCCCTCGAAGTGGTGACCCGCGGCATTGCGGCCGGGTCGTTTGCCAAGCGCAACCCCGGGCTCGCGCGAGGAACGCTGCTCGTGCCGCACGTGATCGAGTTCTTCTTTAAAGACGACGCGGCGCACGACCCGATGATCACGCCCGACCAAATCGTTGCGCAAAACATCGCCGCACCGCAAGAGGTCGGCGCGATGACCGAACTAGCACGGCTTACGTTCGACATCCTGTCGCATGCGTGGCGCAAGCGCGACGTGATGTTGGTCGATCTCAAGATCGAGTTCGGGCGGCTCGCGGGTGGCGAGAACCAGGGTCAGCTCGTGATCGCCGATGTAATCGACAACGATTCGTGGCGAATCTGGCAGCAGGGCCGCGAGGAGCTGATGCTCGATAAGCAGCTCTACCGGAACCTCGAAACCGTCGACGAGCCGGCCTTGGAGATGGTCAAGCAGGCCTACGAGCGAGTCGCGGATTTCGTTGGCACGTTTCCGGTCATGCGGTCGGGGATGGTCGCGGTGATTGCCGATTCCGCCTCGCAGGTCGAGCGCGCCAACGAGATCGGCAAAGCGCTCGGTCAGCTTGGCGTCCCTTCGGTACGCCACGTGGCCAGTGCCGCGTCCACACCGGGTTTCGTGCTCCAGTTGATGGCGCAACTCGAAGCGAGCTTCGCGCGCCTCGTCGTGATTCCGGTCGGCGAAAACGAGTTGCTGCGTTCAATGCTCGAAGCGGCCTCGTCGGCGCCGGTGGTCGACGGTCGCGACGATATCGCTCGTGTGATGATGCAGTGCGCGAAGGTCTTTGGACTCGAAGACACCGTGCTTTTTGGCCGCACTCTGCTGATGCAGGCTAATGCGCGGTCGGCCGTGCTCCATGCCGATGCGTCGCTCCAGCAAGCTCCGCAGTTGTCGCAGAAGGCTGCGCTTGGTTAACCTCCGTGACGAGGAGCTGCAACGCATCGCCGAGCGGCTCGGCCGAGATCCATCGGTCGTGGAGCTGCACGCCTTCGATGCGGCGTGGAGCGAGCATTGCAGCTATAAGTCGAGCCGCCGCTTCCTAAAGACCCTTCCCACCAGCGGGGCGCGCGTGATCCTCGGGCCGGGCGAGGATGCTGGAATTCTCCATCTTGGCACGCACGACGGCGAGCGCTACGCGATCGTCGTCGCGCACGAGTCGCACAACCATCCATCTCAAGTCGTTCCCTTCGAAGGCGCGGCGACCGGAATCGGCGGGATCGTTCGCGACGTCCTCTGCATGGGTGCCGAGGTCGTTGCGGTGGCCGATCCGCTGCGTTTCGGCCGATGCGAAGACCTTGGATCGCATCAAAGCCACGTCGCGCGCGGGGTCGTGGACGGGATCGGCGCCTACGGAAATGCGATCGGCGTTCCCAATCTCGCCGGCGACGCCTACTTCGAGCGCGGCTTCAACGAGAACTGTTTGGTCAACGTCGTCGCGCTGGGAATCGTCAACGAGAAAGACGTCATCCACTCCTACGTACCCAAAGGAGCCGAAGGTTGGCAGATCGTGCTCGTCGGAAAGGCGACCGATCCCAGCGGTTTCGGCGGAGCGTCGTTTTCATCGGTCGCGCTGGATGCGCGCGACGCGGAGCTTAACAAAGGCGCCGTGCAAGTCCCCGATCCGTTCTTCAAAAACGTTTTGATGCGCGCGAGCTACCGTGTCTTTGCGCTCTTGCGGGAGCGCAAGATCGGTGCGGCCTTTAAAGATCTTGGCGCGGGCGGCATCGTTGGATGCTCCGCGGAGGTTACGGCGCACGGCGGATACGGCGCCCAGATCGATCTCGACAGCGTCAACGTTGCGGTCGAAGGGATGCCGCCCGAGGTGATCGCCGTCGGCGAGACGCAGGAACGGATGCTCTGGGTGGTTCCACCGGATTTCGTTGGCGAGCTGCTTCAGATCTATAACGAGGAGTTCGGGCTCCCGGACGTCGCCTACAACGCGCGCGCCACGGCGATCGGCGAAGTGACCGCGCAGCAGCAATACGTTCTGCGATATCGCGGCGCGGTCGTGATGGACGTCGAAAGCGAGTTTCTCACCGGATCGATTCACGACGAGCTGCCTTACACGGAAAAGATTTATCACGGCGCGGCCGCCCAAGAGCTTCCGGCGGTGGACCTCCAGGAAATCTTCCCACGCGTGCTGGCGCACCGCGACGTCTGCTCGCGCGAGCCGCTCTACCGGCGTTACGATTCCGTCGTACGAGGGCGCACCGTTCTGCCGCGCGGCGCGGCCGACGCCGGGGTTCTGGCGGCCGTCCCTGGCTCGCGTCTTGGCGTCGCGCTCGCCGTTGCCGGCAATCCGCGTTACGGGCGCATCGATCCGGCGTATGCCGCCGAGCAGGCCGTCCTGGAAGCGATGCGCCGCGTCGTTGCCGTCGGCGCCCACCCAATTGGTTTGACCGATTGTTTGAACTTCGGCAATCCCCGAAAGGCCGAGCAGTACGGCACGTTCGTCGCGGCAGTCGAGGCATTGGGCCGAGCTGCAGCGGAGCTCGACCTGCCGTTCGTTTCCGGAAACGTAAGCCTCTACAACGAAGCGTCAGACGGGCGCGCGATTCCCGCCTCGGCGATCGTCGCGTGCATCGGCTCCATCAACGATATCGCAAACGTCGTGACGCCGGGCTTCAAAGCGGCCGGATCGCCGCTGTTGTGGATTGGAAGCCGGGAACTGGTCGCGGGCGGATCGGTCTTGGCCGAGCTGCTCGGCGTCAAGGGAACGCTTCCGAGCATCGAGTACGACGCCGAACGCGCCGCGCTTGCAATCGTGCGAGATGCAATTGCGCGCGGCGTCCTGCGTGCCTGCCGCGTCGTCGCCGACGGCGGAATGCTGACGGCGGTTGCGCGCTTGGCTTTCGACGCTCGGCCGGCGGGGCGAAAGATCGGCGCGGAGATCGACTTCGGCAATCCGCTCTGCGAAGCCGGCGGTTTCGTCTGCGAAGTCGCTCCCGACAGCGGTATGGACATGACCGGAACGCTCCAAATCGGCGTGACGATCGATGCGCCCGAACTGATCGTCAACGGGACTCGCTTTGACGTCGAGCATTTGCATGAGATTTGGTCGCAGCCGTTGGCGGCGCTCTACCCATGAGCGCGAGGATTGCGGTTCCGGTCTTTCCCGGGACGAACTCCGAAGACGAGACGCTTCGGCTGCTCCGTGACTGCGGCGGTGACGCCGAGATCGTCCATTGGTCGCAGGCGGACTCCCTGGCGCACTACGATGCGTACGTGCTCTCGGGTGGCTTTGCCTACGAGGATCGCATCCGGGCGGGAGCGATCGCGGCGCACGACCGAATGATGGGCTACGTCATCGAAGCGGCCGCGAGCGGAAAGCTCGTCTTGGGTATCTGCAACGGCGCGCAGATTCTCCTCGAAGCCGGCCTCGTGCCGGGCACCGGCCCGGTTCGCCGGCCGACCGCGGCGTTCACGCGCAACGGACCGGCACCGCATTTTATCTGCCGGCACGTCTACATGAAGCTCGCAATCGAGCCTGAGCGTTGTGCAATTACCGCGGCGCTGCCGCAGGACGCGCTGGTGCCGGCTTGGGCCGCGCATGCCGAGGGGCGCCTCGCCGCGACGGCGGAGCATCTGAGTGAGATCGTGGCCGGCGGCCACCTCGCCTTCATCTATGCAAATGCAAACGGCAGCGTGGACCAAGGCGCGAATCCCAACGGATCGGCGC
>Ga0210391_10004327_pt1 | contig 11866 bp, 6 predicted proteins | sample IncBWC12OmetaG_FD_160573 | JGI IMG/M metagenome (GOLD analysis project Ga0210391, IMG submission 160573) | Forest soil microbial communities from Barre Woods Harvard Forest LTER site, Petersham, Massachusetts, United States - Inc-BW-C-12-O ...
CAACTCGGTGGCTAGAACTAATTTGCGGCGGTCAAAGATATCACCGGCCGACCCTGCAGGAAGAGCCAGCAGAAAATATGGCAGCGAAGCAGCAGTCTGGGTGAGCGCAATGTAAATCGGCCCGGCGCCGAGTGACACCATCAACCATGCAGCTCCAACGTTCTGCATGAAGGTTCCGATATCGGAAACCACATCTGCGACCAACAGATTGCGGAAGGTCGATACACGGAGGGGTTGCCATAAACTCGATGAGTCCCTCGTGCTCAGGTTCTTTTCGGCGGTATCGGTCAACTGGGCCGTGCCTCCTTGGCGTCGTCTCGCAGGCGGAAGCATCAGACCCATCCGCTCCAACCGTCAGCGTTCGATTCCAATTCCGACGAGTATACGTAGATCGTCTCATCGATGTCTCTCAGCCTTCCACAGCATTCATATGAACCCAATATTATTTTTCGAGTATCTCAGCGGGCGAACGATCATCCAATGAGTACCATGAGTGTGAAGGTGACAAACGCCGCGAAGGTCGTTCCGATGACACCAAACCCAGCCAAAGCTTCAGAACTTCTCAAACAATATGGGAGCGCCTCGATTCCGTTTTCCGGCACCGATAGCGCACTCTATGGAAGGCATTTGATTTTTGATCGCGCCATCGATCCGAAAGTAGCCAGTGCGCGGGAGCGCTTTGAGGCATTCTCCCATTCCATCCGGGACATCCTCGCGCAGCACTGGGTGCAGACCAAGACCACTTACGAACAGCAGAATGCTAAGCGCATTTATTACCTTTCTCTCGAATTTCTCATCGGTCGCTCGTTGGCCAACAACGTCTCCAACCTCCTGCTCGATCCCCTTGCACGAGAAGTCGTACAAGACACAAATATCGACTGGCTCGAGTTGCTCGAGCAGGAGCCCGATGCGGGCTTGGGTAACGGTGGTTTGGGCCGCCTGGCAGCATGCTTCCTCGACTCAATGGCTACCATGCAACTCCCCGCCACTGGCTATGGACTCCGCTATGAATACGGCATGTTCAAGCAATCCATCGTAGACGGCTGGCAGAAGGAGAAGCCTGACAATTGGCTACGCGACGGCGATCCCTGGGAGATCGAACGCACCCACGAGAAAGTCGAGGTCAAGCTGCACAGTTCCTTTGTAATGCGAGGGGGCAATTTCAAAATCATCGCAGGTCGGCCATCGACTCTGATCGGCATTCCCTATGATCGCCCGGTTGTAGGCTATGGCGGGAAGACGATCAATACTCTTCGTCTTTGGGCGGCGGCGACATCTGATTACTTCGATTTTCAGGAATTTGGCACCGGCGACTTCGTCGGAGCGCTAAGCCAGAAACTCGAGGTGGAAACGCTGACTCGCGTCCTGTATCCAGACGATTCGACAACCGCGGGGCAAGGTCTACGCTTCTTGCAGGAATATTTTCTGGTGGCGTGCTCGATGGCCGACCTGATACGCCGTTTTCTGCGGCACAACACGGATTGGAGCAAGCTGCCGGAGAAGGCTGCCATTCAACTGAATGACACACACCCCTCCATGTCAGTCGCTGAACTCATGCGCATTTTACTGGACGATGCGCGCCTTGGATGGGATCAGGCGTGGGACCTGACCAAGAAAACACTTGGGTACACAAACCACACTTTGTTACCGGAGGCTCTCGAGAAGTGGCCCGTTGCGTGGTTTGAAGTGCTTCTTCCCCGGCATCTGGAAATCATTTACGAAATTAATCAACGGCTCCTTGACGAGGTTCGTCTGCGCTTTCCCGGCGACGAAGGCCGCGTCCAGCGCATCAGCCTTGTGGAAGAGGGTCAGGAGCGCAAGATTCGCATGGCCAATCTTGCGATTGTCGGATCGCACAGCACCAACGGAGTGGCAGAGGTCCACTCGAAGCTGCTGCGCACGGTGACCGTCAAAGATCTCGCGGATATGTTTCCCAACCGGTTCAACAATAAGACCAATGGCGTGACCCCGCGACGCTGGTTGCTGCAGGCAAATCCCGAAATGTCCAATGCCATCACACAGACCATCGGAGATCGCTGGATTACCGACCTCAGCCAACTCAAGCAGCTCAAGGCACTAGCCAACGACGCCAGTGTTCGCGAAAACTTTCTCAAGTCGAAGCGCAATTCCAAAGTGCGCTTTGCCGATTGGCTCAAATCAACTTCGGGGCAGGTCGTGGACCCGGACACAATCTTCGATTGCCACATCAAGCGCATCCATGAATACAAACGGCAGCTGCTGAACGCGCTGCGTATTGTAATTGTCTATAACCGGCTGCGGCAGAATCCCAACCTCCAGATGCCGCCGCGCACGTTCTTCTTCGCCGGTAAAGCGGCGCCCGCCTATCATTTGGCGAAGGTCATCATAAAGTTCATTAACAATCTTGCGGGCACAATCGACGGTGACCCTATCGTTCGCGGACGCCTCAACGTCATCTTTCTTCCTGAATACAATGTAACGCTGGCGGAAAGGCTGATTCCAGCAAGCGACGTCTCCAATCAGATATCGACCGCCGGCTACGAAGCCAGCGGCACAAGCAATATGAAGTTCATGATGAATGGGGCCCTGACAGTCGGAACGCGCGACGGCGCGACCATTGAAATGGCGGAAGAGGCGGGCGAGGACAACATGTTTCTCTTCGGCCTCACCGTGGAGCAAGTTGAGAACAGCCGCAGCTGGTACAACCCATACTGGCATTACAACCATGAGCCGGAGACTCGTGCCGCTCTCGACCTCATTTTCTCTGACTACTTCAGCCGCAACGAACCCGGAATATTCGAACCATTGCGCGAAACGCTTCTGACCTCGGGCGATCACTACATGCATCTGGCAGACCTGACCTCTTACGTCCAAACTCAGGAGCGGGTCGGCGCGCTCTACGCCGACTCCGGCGCATGGGCGCATAAAGCGATTCTGAATGTAGCCAGCTCCGGTAAATTCTCGAGTGACCGCACGATCTCCCAATACACATCTGACATTTGGAAGGTGGAACCATGCCCAGTGCTCTAGAAAAACATTCCCTCACAGGTTCAGCTGGCGCACCAACGATTTCTCCTCTTGCCGGCAAGCCGGCCCCGAAGGACATGCTGATCGATGTCGCACTTCTGGAAAAGAAATACTTTGAACTTCCCGACGTGCACGATCCCAACCAACTCGTCAGCTTCGGCACCAGCGGACACCGTGGCTCGCCCCTGCACGGCACTTTCACCGAAGCGCACATTTTGGCGATTACGCAGGCCATCTGCGACTACCGGCGAGGTCAGCGAGTCGATGGTCCGCTCTACATGGGAAAAGATACCCATGCCGTATCAGGCCCGGCGCAGCGGACCGCCCTTGAAGTGCTGGCTGCCAACAATGTAGAGACCATCATCCAGGAAAAAGATGGGATCACTCCGACTCCTGTGATCTCGCGCGCCATTCTCGTTTACAATCTCGGCCGCACATCCCATCTCGCCGATGGCATCGTAATTACGCCATCGCACAATCCGCCCGAAGACGGAGGCTTCAAGTACAACCCCACCAACGGAGGCCCGGCCGACACCGACGTGACGCGCTGGGTTCAAGATCGCGCAAACGAGCTGTTGCGAGCCGGTAATGTTGGGGTCAAGCGCATTCCATTTACCAGAGCGTTCCAGGCAGCGACAACTCACCAGGAAGACTTCATCCTGCCCTACGTTCGCGACCTCAAGAATATTGTCGACATTGATGCGATTCGCAGTGCCGGGCTCAAACTTGGCGTCGACCCGCTAGGGGGCGCATCACTGCCCTATTGGGAGCCAATCAATTCCACTTACGGGCTACACATCGACGTCACGAATCCGGTAATCGATCCGACCTTCTCGTTTATGACGGTTGATCATGACGGTAAAATTCGTATGGATTGTTCGAGCCCTTACGCCATGGCCAGGCTGGTCGGGTTAAAAGATAAATACCAAGTGGCCTTCGGTAACGACACTGACGCCGACAGGCACGGGATTGTAACTCCCACTGCGGGTTTGATGAATCCCAACCATTATCTCGCCGTAGCGATCCAATACCTGCTCACGCATCGACCTCAGTGGCGCAGTGATGTTGCTGTGGGAAAAACGCTGGTAAGTAGCAGCATGATCGACAGGGTGGTTAAGAAGTTCGGCCACAAGCTTCTCGAAGTGCCCGTGGGGTTCAAGTGGTTCGTGCCGGGATTGGTGGACGGTTCTTGCTGTTTCGGCGGGGAAGAAAGTGCTGGAGCAAGCTTTCTTCGCCTTGATGGCAAAGTTTGGACGACCGACAAAGACGGCCCGATCATGGACCTGCTCGCGGCGGAGATTACCGCGCGCACCGGCAAAGATCCCGGAGAGCACTATCGCGAACTGACTGCGGAATTCGGCACACCGTACTACACGCGCATTGATGCGCCCGCCACGCCCGAGCAAAAAGCAAAGTTGCAAGAACTCTCACCTGACGCGGTAAAGGAGTCGGATCTGGCCGGCGAGCGGATCACCGCGAAGCTGACGAAAGCTCCGGGCGACAACGCTCCCATTGGCGGTTTGAAAGTTGTGGCCGCCAGCGGTTGGTTTGCGGCCCGGCCCTCCGGCACTGAAGACATCTACAAGATCTATGCCGAGAGCTTCAAGAGCGAGACCCACCTGGCTGCAATTGTGAGCGAAGCCCAGGAGATGGTGAACAATGCGCTGGCTGTAGGAGCGCAGTAATGAATGGTGACGGCATTCGCACCAGTGTTCCGCCGTTTCCGTCTGAATATCGCGCTTCCGGATTGTTGCTGCATGTCACGTCTCTGCCCTCGCCCTATGGCATTGGCGATCTGGGATCGGCGGCATTCTCGTGGATCGATCGTCTCCACGACGCCGGCCAAAGCTGGTGGCAGTCTCTGCCTCTCGGCCCAACTGGTTACGGAAACTCACCCTATCAATCGCTATCATCATTCGCCGGTAATGCGCTGCTGGTCAGTCCCGATTCGCTAATTTCGGACAAGCTGCTACAGGCTAGCGATGTCCAGTCCAACTTTTCTGCGGATGCGGTCGACTATGACGCGGTAATCCAGTTCAAACGGCGGTTGCTTGAAAAAGCGTGGGCTAATTTCAAAGCGGAGGAACATCGCGACCACATAAAGGATGACCTATTGCCGGCCTACGAGCAGTTCCGCGCCGCGCAGGCAAGCTGGCTGGAAGACTATGCTCTATTCCGGGCGCTGAAGGCCAAATACGACGGCGCCTACTACCTCACATGGCCAGCCGAGTTGGTCCGGCGCGATCCTGCGGCGCTCGCCGAGGCACGGCGCGAGCAGGCGGACCGTATCGATCAGGTTCGCTTTGCACAATTCCTGATCTTTCGCCAAGCGGATCAACTTAAAGAACACGCACATGCCCACGGCATCGGCTTGATCGGCGACCTGCCCTTTTTTGTCTCCCCGGACTCCAGTGATGTCTGGGCTGACCCGGAATTCTTTTTGTTGGACGAGCAGCATCGGCCACGTTTTGTTGCCGGAGTTCCTCCCGACTATTTCAGCGCGCAGGGACAATTGTGGGGCAATCCTGTTTACAACTGGGACGCACTCCGTGCGACCGGCTATCGGTGGTGCATAGATCGTCTGCATGCCCTGCTGAACCACGTCGATGTAATCCGCCTTGATCACTTTCGCGGATTCGCCGCAGCGTGGTATGTTCCAGCCGGTGCATCGACGGCTCAATCCGGGCAATGGGTGCCGGGGCCAGGTGCCAGCTTCTTTCAAGCGGTACAGAAAGAGCTCGGTCATCTCCCCTTCATCGCGGAAGATTTGGGAGTGATTACACCGGACGTGCGCGCTCTACGCGATCAATTTCAAGTGCCGGGAACTCGGATCCTGCAGTTTGCCTTCGATGGGCACGCGGACAATCCGTATCTCCCACGCAACTTCGTCTCCAACACAGTCGTTTATACCGGGACTCACGACAATGCCACGACTCGCCAATGGTACGAAGAGCTACCTGACGATCAGCGGCGCAACCTGTGGAATTATCTACAGCGCCCGCCAGGCCGAAGTGATGAAGCGGCCGCGGAACTGATGCGCATGGCATGGTCGTCACCCGCGGCGCTCGCCATCGCTCCACTGCAGGATTTGCTCAACCTGGGGAGTGAGGCTCGCATGAATGTGCCGGGACGGGCAGATGGAAACTGGCGTTGGCGCGTCCGAGAAGACATGTTGTCCGCTCAGGCTTTCGAGTGGCTACGCCAATTGACGGAGCAGTCAAAACGCGCGCTCGGCTCCACGATATCCGCACGCGTGCAACCGGCCCTGAACGAGCGATAGAATCCCGAACATGCTGATTCAAGCTGCCAAGAGCATTCTGCTGGTCGTGAGCGCACTCTTTCCGATTGTGGATCCCATCGGCGGAAGCCCGGTGTTCTTGTTGCTGACTAGAGATTACCCGACGGAGACGCGCAGAGTCCTAGCTCGCCGCATCATGATCAACAGTTTCATACTGCTGATCGCGTCCTACACCATCGGATCGCACGTGCTCTCATTCTTTGGGATTTCGATTCCGGTTGTGCAGGTCGGTGGTGGACTGATTGTGATTTCGACCGGCTGGGTGATGTTGAATCAAAAGGATGGCGGTGACCGAGACACCGTCAGCCGGCGAACCGTTACTTGCGCCGATGCTCTGAACCAGGCGTTCTACCCGCTGACACTGCCCTTGACAGTTGGCCCTGGCTCCATCTCGGTCGCGATAACTCTCGGCGCGAATGAAACGACGCATCACTTAGGACCGGGCCTTTTAGCGCTTTTGGCAGCGGCGATTGGCTGCGCATTCGTGGCGGCAACCATTTATCCCTGTTACGCCTTCGCCGATCGCCTCGCAAGCGCCCTGGGGCCGACTGGAGTGAACGTAATTCTGAGATTGTCCTCGTTTCTGCTGGTGTGCATCGGTGTGCAGATCTTTTGGAACGGCGCAGCCAAGCTGCTTAGTTCATTGCCGCAAGTCGCCAATATGGCGGCACATTGAGGCGGACTAAGGCCAGAGATCGGACGGCATAGGCGAATAACGATATAGGGAAGGACAGCCGAGGCAAATGAAAGAAACAGCATGAAGAATTCAAATCCTGATGCGCTCACCACTGCGGACTCTCCAGCGAACTCCTCGAATCCCGCTCCCACGAAACGTTTAGCATGGGAGCAATCCGAGGGCAACCCATTACCGCTTGGGGTCAAGTGGATCGAAGAGCAGCAGGCTTTCAACTTTGCCGTTCACTCGGAACATGCCGAGAGCGTCACCCTGTTGCTGTATTCCCCCGACGATCTGGTGAATCCTCTCCTGACGGTTCGCTTTGATTTTTTGCACAACAAGTCCGGGCGAATTTGGCACTGCCGCGTCCCCGTCACAAAACTTGGCAACGCTCGCTATTACGCATACTCCGTGGCGGGAGAGTCCATTCCTCAACTCCATAGCTTTGACCCCCAGAAGATTCTCCTCGACCCCTACGCGAAATGCATTTTGTTTCCTTCCGGTTTCGATCGCAATTTAGCTATGCGAGAAGGATCGAACGCAGGCCATGCGCCTTTAGGAGTGTTGGAGGATCACCGACCGACATTTGACTGGGCGGGAGATCGGCCGCCGCATCATGAGTCGGATTCTGTGATCTACGAACTTCACGTAAGGGGGTTTACCAAGAATCCAAACTCCGGCATAGATCCATCCCGCGCCGGCACCTACGCCGGTCTGGTGGAAAAAATTCCATATTTAAAGGAACTCGGAGTGACGGTTGTCGAGCTGATGCCGATTTTTCAGCGTGATCCACAAGAGAGCGATTACTGGGGCTACATGCCTTTGAACTTCTTCGCACCCCATGCACAGTACGCGAGCACTCACTATGCCGATGAGCCCCATCTTGAATTCAAGAATATGGTGAGGGCTTTTCACGAGGCTGATATCGGCGTGGTGATGGATGTTGTGTATAACCACACGTGCGAGGGAGACTACAAAGGGCCGATCTATAGCTTCAAGGGTCTCGACAGTGCGGGCTATTACATGATGTCCTCCGATCCAGCCAACCCCTATGCCAACTACTCGGGTACAGGCAATACCTTGAATTTTGGCCAGGCTCAGGTGCGCAAGATGGTGATCGATAGCTTGCGCTATTGGAAGCGAAGTATGCACATCGACGGCTTCCGTTTTGATCTGGCGTCGGTGTTCAGCCGCAACGCGGATGGGTCGCTCAATTGGAGAGAAGCTCCGATCTTTAGTGAAATTGCCGCGGATCCGGAATTGGGACGCGTGCGTCTGATCGCGGAACCCTGGGACACAGCCGCTTATCAACTCGGACGCGGCTTCCCTGGGCTGACTTGGCTGCAATGGAACGGACGGTTTCGCGATGACATTCGCCGTTTTGTTAAGGGCGACACAGGGATGGTTGCCGAAGTGATGCGGCGCATCTACGGTAGCGACGATTTATTTCCAGACAACCGGGCCGATGCTTATCACGCTTATCAGAGTGTGAATTATGTAACCTCCCACGACGGCTTCACCCTCTACGATCTTGTTTCTTACGATCGCAAGCACAATTGGCAAAACGGAAATAATAATCAGGATGGAACAGACGCGAACTACAGTTGGAACTGTGGGCACGAGGGAGATGAAGGCGTCTCCCCGGGAGTCCGTGCCTTGCGCCGGCAACAGGTAAAGAATTTCTGCTGCCTGCTCTTCTTATCCAACGGTACACCGATGTTTCGCGCCGGCGACGAGTTCCTGAATACTCAACTCGGCAACAACAATCCCTATAACCAGGACAACGAAATCGGTTGGCTCGATTGGAGTCAGCTTCAGACGAACCGCGACATTTTCCGGTTCTTTAAGAGCATGATTGCGTTCCGCAAGAATCATCCTTCGCTGAGCCGGAGCAGGTTCTGGCGCGAGGATATCTCCTGGTATGGCGTCGGCCCCGCTGTCGATCTATCTTCCGATTCGCATAGCCTAGCATTCTGCCTGCACGGCGCTTCTCAAGGTGATAACGATATCTACGTGATGATTAACGCCTACTGGGAGAAATTGGAGTTTCAGGTGCAGGAAGGCATCACACAGGAGTGGAAGAGAATCGTGGACACCGCTTTACCCAGTCCCGGCGATTTCTCACAAGACGGGATCTCTCTGACAGAAATGAAATACGCGCTGGCCCCGAGATCGATCGTCGTCTTATGTCGATCGAAATGATCGATGAGTCCGGCTCAAAAGTGTCCGCGCTCAGCGCCTGGGGATTCTGTTTACGCTTCGACGCTTACCCGCGGGTTCACCTCGAATACGCTGGCAATGCCAGCCACTCGCCGATACGACTCAATCCTATCGGAATGCTCATAGGTGTCCGTGACAACGATCACCTCGTCGGCGACCGTATCTTCGACTAACTTCTCCAGCCCCGCCTTCACCGTCGCATCCGATCCCACTATCGCCGCACGCAGTTTGTTCTGTACGGTTGCCCGCTCCCAGTCCTGCCAAAGCGGCTCCATGGAATCGACTGGAGGCAACAACTCCACTGGCTGATTTCGAATCAACCGCAGAAAGCGCTGCTGCGGAGTCGTGAACAATCGCTTCGCCGCCGCGTCCGTCTCCGCCGCAATCACCTGAACCGCCACCATGAAGTACGGCTTCCGCAGTACTTCGCTGGGCCGGAACTCGTTGCGGTATAGCTCTGCCGCTGCATGTAAGAGCTCAGGAGCAAAGTGGGCCGCAAATGCAAATGGCAAGCCCAGCATCCCTGCCAGTTGCGCGTTGAAGCCGCTCGACCCCAGCAACGTGATCGGGACGTTGCTTCCCTGCCCCGGAATCGCTCTCACTGCCTGCCCCGGCCGCTCGGGCCCCAGGTAGGTTTGCAATTCAGCGAGGAGCGCCGGAAAATCCTCACCGCTCTGCTGCAAATCTCGTCGCAGCGCCCGCATCGTTTGAAAGTCGCCGCCCGGAGCCCGTCCCAGCCCCAAATCAATTCGACCCGGGTACAAAGCTTCCAGCGTCCCGAATTGTTCCGCCACAACCAGCGGTGCGTGGTTTGGCAGCATCACTCCACCGCTGCCCACTCGAATCGTCTTGGTCGCTGCCGCCACATGCCCAATCAGCACGGACGTGGCGGAGCAAGCCAGTCCTGGAATGGAATGATGTTCCGCCAGCCAATAGCGCTTATATCCCCACTGTTCTACATGCTGCGCCAGATCCACCGATCGGGCAATCGCACTGCCCGCCGACTCCCCGGTTCGCATGCCCACAAGATCCAGAACTGAAACCGCCAACCCGTCACCCATGAGTCGTTAGATGAGTCACACGAAAAAGCGATGCGGACGGTGCAACGGTCAGATTCAACGTCGATAGAGTAGTCACAAAGTTGAAAAGTACTTTAGAATCAATTCTGCTACTTATGTCGGGGCGTAGCGCAGCCTGGTAGCGCACCTGCCTTGGGCGCAGGGGGTCGTAGGTTCAAATCCTATCGCCCCGACCAATTTCCAAAATTGAATCCCATCCGGCGCGTTTAAACAAGTCTGACCTCCCCTCAAACCGCCGCCCGGGCCGTCCCCACAATTTCCGATTGCATATTCCACGGAGCCTGGGCAACGTCAATAACAATGAGCGTGATGTCATCCTGCTGACTCACTGACGCAGGTTGCCAGTTGCGTACGCCTCTGAGCAGATCGTCTGACAGATCCGAGGGCGATCGCGACTGATTCCTCCGGACAATGTCTTCAAACTGCCGATCGCCAAATGAATCGCCCGCGGCGTTCTCAGGCTCACTGACGCCGTCCGTGTACAGCAGGAATCTGTCTCCAAGACCGAGAAGAATCTCGCAAACTGGATACTCGGCGTCTGGCACTACTCCAATCAGAATGCCGTTGCTTTCGATACGCTCCAGCCTGCCCTGCCGCCAACAGATTAGCGGCGGATGGCCGGCAGCCGAGTACAGCGCCCTGCCATTTACCATGTCCAGCCACAAATAGGCGGCGGAGACGAACTGCGACCGCAATTGACCGGAAAGGATGCGGTTCAAACCTTTCAGGACCTCGCCCGGCCGATCAGCACAGTGCACGAGCGACTGCATCGCCACTTTGATCATGGCAGCAATCAGCGCGGCGGGAACACCATGCCCCGAGACGTCTGCCATCAGAAAGCCTACTCGGTGCTCGTCCTTCGGAATAAATTCATAGAAGTCGCCGGCCACGGCAGCCATCGGATGGTAAGCAGCGCAGATATTGAGACTTGTGATTTCTGGAACACCGGTAGGAAGAATCGACGTTTGGATCTCCCGTGCGATGGCAAGCTCCTTTTCAATAGAGACCAAGCGGCGACCATCGGTAAAGATCCTCTCGGCCACGACGTATCCTAGCGACAAGATCAACACGGCAAAGGCCAGAGGTTCCAGTAACCGATACTCCGGAAGGCCGACAAACCCCCTCAGATTGGCATAGAGCGCGGCAACCCCCACTACGAGAAAGCCAACCGTGGAAATCCGGTGGGTCTGGATTCCGAACTTCTTCGCTGTGGCGGGAATGGCAACCACGAACACGATAAACAGAACGAATAACACCACCAGCACATTACTGAAGTGGATGAATCTGTAAGGCGATTTGGTAAAGAGCACTGCGCCGACTCCAGCGGCGCAGATCGGCAACTCCACCAGCAACAAGATTTGCAACAACCGGCGCACGATTCCACGACTCATTTCCAGGAAAAAAAGTAGTCCGGGAATGACGGTCACGTAGGAGAGAATAGCGATCAAATCGAGGCGGCTGCCCCACAAGAATCGCGGGAGCATGTCGAACGCCGCTGGTGCATATGCCAGCATGCGAGCTCCCCACGCTATATTCAACAGGCCGAACCAGAGAAGGATGCGATTTACCCCGCGACCACGAATAGCA
>Ga0210391_10004328_pt1 | contig 11860 bp, 7 predicted proteins | sample IncBWC12OmetaG_FD_160573 | JGI IMG/M metagenome (GOLD analysis project Ga0210391, IMG submission 160573) | Forest soil microbial communities from Barre Woods Harvard Forest LTER site, Petersham, Massachusetts, United States - Inc-BW-C-12-O ...
GAAAGAAATGAGTTAGAAAAAGAACCGACTGGATAACGGCTACAAACCCGGCAATACCCCTACGAAGGCGCATGCAGACTTAGATTCATCCCATGGCCGTTCGGATGGAAATCCGCGTTTCCCGTTGGCAACAAGCCGGTTAGAAGCCCATCCTGTCATCCGCGGAGGGTCCATAAGTCGCAGGCAGCGGCGTGTCGTTCAGCCGCAGATATACCCCCAGCTGCGCACGATGATGCACCAGATGATTCAAGAACATCTGCCGATACGCCAAAAAACGCGATCCCGCGAAAAGAGGCTTGCCCTGAAAGCTCAGCTTCCAGCTTTCGGTCCACGCGTCATCTTTCGTGTTCTTGAGCGCCTCGCGAACTTTCGCCGCGCCTTCATCGAAAGCCTTCACCAGCTGCTCCGGAGATTCGAACGGAGGGCGGACTCGAGGCGGCCCGCTGCCAAAGTCGAGCTCCGGCGTCGTCAAAATCGACGCCCCGAATCCAGCCAACTCCGCCACGTGCGGCGCCAGCTTACCCAGCGGCATCGACTTCGGATGCGGCGCGAAATCGGCCTTCATGGGAACGCGCTCCAGCATCGCCCGCGTCTTTTTCGCTTCTTCGTCAAACTCCGAGAGTAGTAGCTCAGTAATCATTTTTTATCCTCACATCCAAAGGTAATTAGGAATCGATCGAAGTAAGACGATCCAACATTTAAGGATTCCCCGGCTTCGACTGCTCTTCCGCCATTTTCGAAACGAAGTCATCCATCTGCTGCATCAAGTCGCCCAGCCGCCGGCGGCCTATCGCTCCCCCGACCTCCATGCCTTCCTGCATCATGGCCGGTTGTTCACGCTGCAGTTTTTGGCCAATGGGAGATGCATAGAAGGCCAGGATTCCATTGATGTCTTCCTTCGTCAGGTGCTTCTGGTAGATCGGAACCATTGCGTCCACCATTTCGTCGACTGGCATGTTCTTAAACAAGTTCTCCGCGAACTTGTCGACTTCGGCCATCTGCGCCGGAGTGGCGTTCGGAACTTTGCTTTTGAAACCTTGCTCGGCTCCAAGCTTTGCCTGCTTTGCCACGCCCTCGAAATATTGATTTAACTGCGATTTAATGCGGAGCACTTCCAGGAACTTAAGCACTTCGTCCTTAGAGGGCGTAGAGCCGGCGGCATCGCTGGTCTGAGCAATGCCCATAACCGAAAACAAGCAGAGAAAAGCTACAAACTTCAAAACTTTCCGCATACCAGCCTCCATTCACTCCGACAAATTACCCGTGATAGTTCAGCGCCCCCAACCCCAAGAACCGCGAAGTACCCGCCAGTTCCTCCTCAATCCGCAGCAGTTGGTTGTACTTCGCAATGCGATCCGTACGCGACGCGGACCCAGTCTTGATCTGTCCCGCGCCTGTCGCCACCGCGAGGTCGGCAATGAATGTATCTTCCGTCTCGCCCGATCGATGCGAAATTACCGACGTATATCCATTGCGCCGTGCCAGGTCGATCGCATCGAGCGTCTCGCTGACCGTCCCAATCTGATTCACCTTTACCAGAATAGAATTCGCGACCCCCTTATCGATTCCCTCCTGCAAGAATTGAACGTTGGTCACAAACAAATCATCGCCGACCAGTTGAATCTTCGCGCCCAGTTCCTCGGTCAGTTTCGCCCACCCGTCCCAGTCGTTCTCAGCCAATCCATCTTCCAGCGAAACGATCGGATAATCCTTCACCCACTTCGCCCAGAACGCAACCATCTCGTCCGAACTCTTCGCCGACTTGTCCGACTTCTTGAACACATACTTCCCATCCTGAAAGAACTCACTGGCCGCCGGATCGAGTGCAATCGCAATTTCCTCCCCCGGCTTGTACCCAGCCTTCGCAATCGCCTCCAGCACCACTTCAATCGCCTCCACGTTCGACTTCACCGACGGAGCGAATCCGCCTTCATCGCCGACCGCGGTGTTGTAGCCGCGCTTCTTCAGCACACCCTTCAGCGTATGGAAAACTTCCACGCCCCAGCGCAGCGCCTCATGAAACGAGGCCGCGCCCACCGGCATCACCATAAATTCCTGGAAGTCGACATTATTATCGGCATGCGCTCCGCCATTCAGAATATTCATCATCGGCGTAGGCAGCGTGTTAGCCCCAGCTCCGCCCAGATAACGATAGAGCGGAATGTCCAGAGTCTGTGCCGACGCCCGTGCCGCGGCCATCGAAACCGACAGCAGCGCATTCGCCCCCAGCCGCCCCTTGTTCTCGGTTCCATCCAGTTCAATCATCCGGGCATCGAGCCCGCGCTGATCAAACGCATCCCAGTTCGCCAGCGCCTCGGCGATCTCGCCATTCACGTTCTCAACCGCCTTGAGCACGCCCTTGCCCAGAAACCGGTTCGTATCTTCGTCGCGCAGTTCGACCGCCTCGTGCTCGCCCGTCGACGCCCCGCTCGGAACAATCGCCCGCCCCATCGAACCGTCCGCCAGAAATACTTCCGCTTCCACCGTGGGATTGCCCCGTGAATCCAAAACTTCCCGCGCATGAATTGCCGCAATATTCGACATAGATAAAGCCTCTTTTCTTCGATCTAGAAATTTGGATCAAGAAATTTCATTTAGTAGTTAGTGTTGGGTTAGCAAACGGACCGTGCCTCGCTTTTAAGGTGCCGCGCCTCGTTGTGAAAGGGCACGGCTTCAAGCCGCACCTCAAGCCAAACGATGACCGGCTTTAGCCGCTGCGGAGAACCGAAGATTATATCGAATGCCCATGAACGCGGTGTGACGCCCGACACACTTGTTCACACCAATTTCCTCATCGGAACCGTCCATCCGGCCACCCCCTCACCGCCCTTATCTCCGCTGGTTCCCTGACCCAACCGCATATTGTCGCCCGCTCTCGGGTTGGACTAAAGTAAGTTGAGTGCTTCAGATTCCCGGGAGGTCCCCCATCATGACGAAAACGAGATGGACAGTTCTACCCTGCCTGCTGCTTTTGGCCGCCGCGCTCGCAGCCCAGACCAGCTCGCCCGTACCGGCTGGGACGGCCCTGATGGTGCGGCTCGATACCACGCTCGCCACGTTCAGCAATCATGTCGGCGATCCGTTCCATGGAAAAGTCACGCAACCGATCGTCGTCAACGGCAGCACGCTGATCCCGGCAGGCGCAACCGTGGAGGGCCGCATCACCAAAGTAAGTGAGCCGCGCCGCATCGCCGGCAAGCCCACCCTCGGAATTCTTCCCGAAGCCGTGATCATGCCGACTGGCGAGCGCTACTTCCTCGACGCCACTCTGGTCGACACCAACATCCACGGCACCGACGTAAATGCGGAAGGCCAGTTCAAAGGATTCGGTCATGACGGCCGCGACCAACTCGAAGTCGGTGGCGGCGCAGCCGGAGGCATGCTCATCGGAGGCTTGGTCGGCGGCCCAGTAGGAGTCCTGGTCGGTGGCGCAATCGGCGCCGGTGGAACCACAACGCACTGGCTGACCAAGCACCGCTCCGCTATCCTCCCCGCCGGCACTGAACTCACGCTGGAATTAAACCGCCCCCTGACCATGGGCACCGCAGCCGCGGCGCCGATCCCCACCCCCGATCCAGCAGGCGGCAGCAAGTAAGGGTCAACACAAACTAAGACCTCTCTTAACGCCGGACAGCAGGTTCCGGCGTTTTTTCTTTCGCCAAGGTCTTATGGGAGAACAACCCGGTGAAACTTACGTTGGACATCCCGGACAAGACTCTGACACGACTGAAGAAGAAGGCGCGTCAGGAGGGCATTGCCGTCAACGATCTAGTTCTTCGCTCTATGAGGAGATGCTCGCGAACGCGGCAAAAGTGGGACTAAAGCGCAGCCCGCCAGTCATCGAATCAACGACACCAGGATCGTTGCACCTCTATAACCCGAGGATCTACGAGCTGATCGATTTCCCATAGTCACGGCGTTTTGGATTCGCCCCACTCAGGTCCCGAAAATCAAATCCCCCTCGCTCACCACCTGCAACTCGATCCATCCCTCCAGCGGCAACGAATCCACCGGCAGCCGGTTCTGCCACAAGCTAAACCGCAGCCGTAGCTTGGTGGTGGCCGCGACGACAACCGCGCCCGACATGCCATCTGTCGTTCGATCGAATGTCCAGTCCGCCGGCACCGCGCTCGGAGTCGCCAGCAGCCATGCCAGCGGCAATTTGAATTCAAAATTCCGCACCAGCGCCAGCTTCACGTGTTCATCGGGCTGGGTCGACGAAGCCTTCACTTTCTCCTCGCCCCCATTCTCAACTTTCCACGCCTTCAGCCTGCGCTCATGCACCGCCGCCTCTACTCGTAACGCCCGCCGCGGACGCGCCTCGCCCGCAGCCCACGATTCCAAATTCACCACCAGATCAAAGTCTGCCTCGGGAACGCTGCCCATAAAATCCAGCCGCCCGTACACATACGTCGAATCGATGCCGGCATACACCGCATCCAGCAGAAACTGTTTGCCATGCATCGCCCCGGCGCGGTGGTCGGCCGTATAAATGGCCGCGCCCATCCACTCAAAATATCGCACCTTATCGCCCGCCACCCGCGGATGTATGTACGCCGTCTGCGGCACAAACGACGGCCGCACCTCGGCCCCGCTGATAGGCTGCGCCAGATAATCCGGAGGAACCGCTCCCAACGCCTGATACACGTTCGAAAGATGTTTGCGATACAACTCGTCAAAATCACGGTCATTGGCCGAGTGATGCTCCGGCCCGTACCACCAGTTCCAGTCGCTGCCTTCGGCGATCAGAATTTCCTCAAACGCCAGCTTGCGCTGCGCCTCAGTCGCCTGCGCCGAATTCTGCGCGTAAAACTCGCGCGCCTGATGCAGATAATCCCATGCACGATTGTCCTCCGGCGCGCCAATCCACACATTGAAGTTCGCCCCGATCCACGACCCCGGCACCAGCGACGTCATCTTGCCAAAATCTTTGTGCCGCGCAATGGCCTCAGAAATCGTCACCGCCTCCACGCCCGGCTCGCGCTGCAAGCCGTCATAGAAGCGCCGCAAAAATTCGCGCCCCGACTTCGGATAATATTCCCACGCATTCTCGCCATCGAGAATGATCGACACCACCGCGTCGCGCCCGTTGGCCAGCACGGGCTTAGCCGCTTCCTTGATGTTGCCAATCAAATGCTGCGCCGCGTTCGCCGGCGGCATGCCGGAATACACGAACCCGATCAAATCGGAAATCGTGTGATCCCGAAACACCAGATGCATCGCCGTCGAGCCATTCTCATACCGATGGATGTTGTAGAGCCTGTCGGCCAGATGTCCCGGCAACCGCCCGCTGCCGTCGCGCGCAAAAAACGACCCCGTGCTCCGCCCAAGCACGCCTTCGTCCGTAGCCATCCACTGCACACCCACGCTATGCGCGATGGCCAGCACTTCCTCAGAAACGCTGCCTTCCGACGGCCACACCCCCTTCGGCCGAATCCCGAATACTTTCTCGTGCAGATCAAGCCCGCGCACCAGTTGCTCGCGCGTATCCTGCGGATGGCGAAACCGGTTCTGCGGCAGCGGCAGGCCCGGCGACGAGACCGCTCCGGCGCTCGTATCGCACACCAGCGGCATAATCGGGTGATAAAACGGAGTAGCCGAAAGCTCGATCGAACCTTTTTTCGCCGCCTCGGCATGCGCCGGCAGCACCCGCCCAATCAACTCCCGTTCAAGCGCGATGACAAACTTCTGATCCTCCAGCGAGTAGCCGTGCCCTTTGGCGACCAGCGCCGCCACGTCCTTCTCTTCCAGAAAAAATTCGTCAAACCAGGCAATCTGCGACAGCACCTGCAGGTCCGTAAAATCCTGCGCCTGAAAATATCGCTCCGCCTTTTCCGGATGATCCCCATGCTCGCGAAACCGCTCCCACAATTCGCGGTACCGTGGATAACGCCCAATCACATTCTGCGGGTTAGCCTGAAACAAATACTGCAGCGCGAACCGCCGCTCTCCCTGCGACAAATCCTTCGCCGGCTTCGCCGCCACGCTCAGAAACGGATCCTGTGCCGTCCCGGCAACGTAATCCTCAATCTGCAACATCAACGACGGCACCAGATTAAAATTCTGATGAACGTTCGGGAACTCATCCAGCAACTTCACCATGCCGTAGTAATCTTTGAGAGCGTGCAGCCGCGTCCACGGCAGACGATATTCGCCCGTAACCAGATCCTTATAGAACGGCTGGTGCTGGTGCCACAGAAGAATGACGCGCAAAGCAGGCATGGCTGGAGCAGCCAGTCTAGCATGCGAGGAATTTCGGAAACCCAGTCGACCCGGAGTCGCGGCCCGTGGCCTTTATTCTGCAGTTGCCGACGTGAGCGAAACTCGCCGGCGGAACAGCACACGATTCTGGGAATTGTTATCCAGGCGCACATAATACAGATACGGATGATCGCCGATGACCGAGAAGTTGAGATCGGGCGCGTCCGGATCAATCAATGAGAAGTAAGCATAGAGCCAACTCCCCTTCGGGTCTTCAGAAAGCAGATCGCTCACCGTAACCACCAGCTTCGGCTTGGTCCAATGCACCATATCGCTCGAGGTCGTAAGGTACATCCCCGGCGGCCCGCCCAACGAGTTATCCCAGTAATCCCACAACACCGCGACCACCACATTCAAAGGCTGATACACATAGATCCCGTTCACATCCGCCAACCACTGAACGGGTGTATAGACATGCTCTTCCGGATGCTCCACCGAGTTCGCGTACGGATCGGCAAACGACACCGAGAACTCCTTACCGTTCCAACTGCGCCACGACGCCGGGTCGAAAACGTTCTTCGTGCGCAGCGGAGCCCCGCCGTACTGCACCAGACAAGGGTTCGCCCCGCCGGTCCCGGTACAGTTCGGAGGCCAGCTATTATCCGTGGCCACCGCGTAGTACCACCCGCCATACTGCACGATGTTGGTATCGACGCTGTATCCCATGGGTCCATCGCCGATCACATACTGATAAGGAAATCCGGCTAAGAAATTTCCCGGAACCTTGGGCGTGTAGAAGTGATAGCCGCCATCGTGCGAGAAATGAAAAGTGTCGGAATCGTATTCGCACGCGGAGTACTGATTGTTGCCCTGAACGTTGCACTCGCCTTTGATCGCCCAGCCGTGATACTCCGTGTGTCCCAGAACCGCGATATTTTTGCCGTCAAGCGTATAGAAAGAATCAAGCCAGACCTGATCGTTGAAGTCCCCCGGATGGAAATCGTTCTGCGAACGGTACGCGACGTCGCAGCTGTGCTCGACGGTCTCGAGAGTCGGGCCCAGGCTTTGGAACAGTTCCGAACTCGCGCTTGAGAGGTGAACCGTCCCAGTGTAGTCACGAAACGCGCGGGCCATGGCGTCGGGAAAGTCGTTCTGGTTGCAAGAATCCCGGGGCGCAACGAAAACAGGAGTTCGGGTACCATCCAGTGCGCCTTTGATCGTAGGAGTCGTCAGGGCCACATCATCTCCGGGCACACTTTGAGCCTCCGAAACCGCAATCAGCGCGAAGACGCACACTACGGGGAGCAAGCCTTTCATGGCGGTATACAGTCCTTGTCGTTCTCGATGTTGATGTCGTCGGTCGCACTTACTTAACCCGACTCCTCGCCGCTCCACTCGCTGAGTGCAAATCATTTTTTCGTTGCAACACCGGCCCGGACAAGTGCCCGCAAACCCAGCGATTCCAATCAGCCTGCCCGTCCGGTAAACTATCGGCACACGCCATGAGCCCTGACGCTGCTTCCCTGACCTCGGCCAGCCCGCAACTCCTCACCGACCAGGACCTCTACCTCTTCAACGAGGGCAGCAACTACCGCATGCACGAAAAGATGGGAGCCCATCTCGTCACGCTCAACGGCGAGTCGGGCGTCGTCTTCAGCGTCTGGGCGCCCAACGCCCGCTCCGTCTCGGTGGTCGGCAGTTTCAACGATTGGAACCCCAAATCGAACTACCTCACCCCTCGCGGCTCGTCCGGCATCTGGGAAGGTTTCGCCCCCGGCGCAACCAAAGGCGCGCTCTACAAATTCCACATCGAATCTCACACCAAGGGCTACCAGATCGATAAAGCCGACCCGCTCGGCCTGCTCCACGAGAAGCCACCGCGCACTGCCTCCGTAGTCTGGGACCTCGACTACCAATGGAGCGACAACGACTGGATGCAGAAGCGCGCCGCCCGCAATTCCCTCCGCGCGCCGCAGTCGATCTACGAAGTCCATCTCGGCTCGTGGATGCGCGTCCCCGAAGAAAACAATCGCCCGCTCAGCTACCGCGAAACTGCGCCCCGCCTCGCCGAATACGTCGGCCAACTGGGTTTCACCCACGTCGAATTCCTCCCTGTCATGGAGCATCCCTTCTACGGTTCCTGGGGATATCAGACCACCGGCTACTTCGCGCCCACCTCCCGCTACGGCACGCCGCAGGATTTCATGTACCTCGTCGACTACCTGCACCAGCACAACATCGCTGTGATTCTCGACTGGGTCCCGTCGCACTTCCCTTCCGACGCCCACGGTCTCGCCTACTTCGACGGCACGCACCTCTACGAGCACGCCGACTCGCGCCAGGGATTTCATCCCGACTGGAAGACGCACATCTTCAACTACGGCCGCCCCGAAGTACGCAGCTTCCTCATGTCGAGCGCCATGTTCTGGCTCGACAAATATCACGTCGACGGCCTGCGCGTGGACGCAGTCGCCTCCATGCTCTATCTCGACTACTCGCGCAAACAGGGTGAATGGATTCCCAACAAATTCGGCGGCCGCGAAAATCTCGACGCCATCGATTTCCTGCGCCGCTTCAATGAGGAATCCTACGGCCAGCATCCCGACATTCAAACCACCGCCGAAGAATCCACTTCCTGGCCCATGGTCTCAAAGCCCGTCTACATCGGCGGCCTCGGCTTCGGCATGAAATGGGACATGGGATGGATGCACGACACGCTCCGCTATTTTCAAAACGATCCCATCCACCGCAAGTATCACCACAACGATCTCACCTTCCGCATGCTCTATTCGTTTCAGGAAAATTTCGTTCTGCCGCTCTCACACGACGAAGTCGTCCACGGCAAAGGTTCGCTGATCGGCAAAATGCCCGGCGACGAGTGGCAAAAGTTTGCCAACCTGCGCCTGCTCTTCGCCTACATGTACGCCCAGTCCGGCAAGAAACTTCTGTTCATGGGCGACGAGTTCGGCCAGGTCCGCGAGTGGGCCCACGACTCGAGTCTCGATTGGGATGTCTTGCAGTATCAGGTTCATCGCGGCGCGCAGGCCTGGATGGAGCAACTCAACCGCTTCTACCGCAGCGAGCCCGCCATGCACGTGCTCGACAACGAGCCCGCCGGATTCGAGTGGGTCGACGCCAACGACAACGCCACCAGCACAATTTCCCTCCTGCGCAAAAGCGAGAACCCGCAAGACACGGTGTTAGTCGTGTGTAACTTTACTCCCGTCCCGCGCCTCGGATACCGCGTCGGCGTCCCCCACGGCGGCCACTGGCGCGAAATGCTCAACAGCGACGCCCGCGAATACGCCGGCAGCGGCATGGGCAACCTAGGCGGCGCGCAGGCCGAAGCAGTCCCCACCCACGGCCGCCCCTTCTCGCTCCAACTGACGTTGCCCCCGCTAGCCGCGCTCTTCTTCAAAGCAGCCTAAACAGCCCGTGTGGAAATGGCCGGCCTCGACTTCCCACGCCTTCCACACCGCCGTTCCCCGTCCCATGCTATCCTCGTCTTCAGCGCGCCCGCATGCGGATTCTGACCCGCTACATCCTACGCGAAGTGATCGCCCACGCGCTGATCGGCGTGGCCATCTTCACCTTCGTCCTGTTCACGCGCGACCTCGGCCGCATTCTCGAACTAGTAGTCCGCGCCAGCGCGCCGCTGCCCAGCGTCGCCGAAATTTTCTTTTTCACCGTCCCACTCGCCCTCACCTACACGCTGCCCATGAGCGTGCTGGTCGGCATCCTCATCGGCCTTAGCCGCCTGGCCGCGGACAGTGAGATCACCGCCATGCGCGCCAGCGGCATGGGCGTGTGGAGTTTTCTGCGCGTCCTCTCCATCTTCGTCGTCGCCGCGTGGCTTCTCGCGCTGGTCAACGGACTCTACGTCGCTCCCCGCGCCCAGGCCGCGCTCGGCCACCTCGAAGATCGACTCAAAGGCTCGCAAGTCTCCTTCGAAGTCCAGCCCCGCGTCTTCTACGAAGGATTTCCAAAAATAGTTCTCTACGTCCAAGACGTGAAAAGCGCGCAAGGTGCAGCCCTCTGGAAGGGCGTATTCATGGCCGACCTGAGCGACGCTGCCAATCCGAAAATCACGCTGGCCAAAGAAGGCATCGTGGTCAGCGAAGGTCAGGACCGCCTGCACCTGCACCTGATCGACGGCTCGGCCCACGAGACCGATCCCCAGAACCCCGGCCACTACCAGATCTCGACGTTTCTGCAAACCGACATCCCACTCGATCTCACCACCTCCGAAACCAAGCCCGACGAATCCCTCCCCGCCGAGGTAATGACCACCTCAACCCTGTGGCAGAAAGCCGCGCGCGTCGACCCCATCACCGCCCGCTGGTATCTCATCGCCTTCCACAAGCGCTTCGCGCTACCCACAGCCTGCCTGGTGCTCGCCCTGGTAGGAATCCCGCTGGGCCTCTCGTCGAAAAAAAGTGGCAAGTCCGGCGGATTCGTACTCACCATCCTGCTCGTGTTCGTGTACTACACGGTCTCGCTCGTCGGAGTTTCTCTGGCCCGGCAAGGCCGCGTGTCATCCTGGTTCGGCGCATGGCTCGCCGACTTCGTATTTCTGGCGTTAGGTCTGTTCCTGTTGTTCCGCGCCGAGAAGCGCCCGTTTGAACTGACCTCATTCCGCGCTTTCTGGAAGCGCGACTCACGCGGCCCGCAACCAGCCATCGGCCGCAGCCGCCGTGAAAACGCCTTCGAGCGCGCCTCTACCCGCCGCCGCATGTTCAGCGCCACCTTCCCCACGCTGCTCGACGACTACATCCTGCGCGACTTCTTCATTTACCTTGGAATGATCCTCTCCACCTTCCTGGTGCTGGTCATCGTATTCACTCTCTTCGAGTTGCTAGGGGACATCCTTCGCAACCAGATTCCGCCCACCGTGGTCGCGGAATACTTGCTCAACGTCACGCCCTATCTGCTATACAACGTTGCGCCTCTGGTCATGCTGCTGGCCGTATTGGTCACCTTCGGCCTGATGCAGCGTTCCAATGAAATTACCGCGATCAAGGCCGCGGGAACCAGCATCTACCGCATCGTCACGCCCGTGATCGTAGCCGCAGGAGTATTAGCCATCGGCCTGTTTTTCGCCGACCAGTTCTACCTGCCCCGCACCAACCAGCGCCAGGAAGCTCTGCACAACCAGATCAAAGGCAAGCCTCCGCAAACCTACCTGCGCCCCGACCGCAAATGGATTTTCGGCCAGAACCACGACATCTACTACTACCAGTTCTTCGATACCGATCGCGACCAGTTCGGCAACGTCACCGTCTTTCAACTCGATCCCGCCAGCTTCACAATCACGCGCCGCATCCACGCCGACCGCGCCCACTGGGCCGACAATCTGAATCGCTGGGTCTACGAGCAAGGCTGGGAGCGCTCCCTCAACGTCTCAGCCATGGCCAACTACCGTGTCTTCGACGTAGCCACCTTCCCCGATCTCTCGGAGACGCCGTCATACTTCAAGAAGGAAGTGAAGCAATACACCGAGATGAACTACGAAGAGCTGAGCCGCTACATCCGCGACCTGCAGCAAAGCGGATTCGACGTAGTTCGCCTGCGCGTGCAGCTCAACAAAAAGCTGTCCTATCCCCTGATCACATTGATCATGGCGATCCTGGCCATCCCCTTCTCGCTGTCGACAGGAAAA
>Ga0210391_10004329_pt1 | contig 11857 bp, 13 predicted proteins | sample IncBWC12OmetaG_FD_160573 | JGI IMG/M metagenome (GOLD analysis project Ga0210391, IMG submission 160573) | Forest soil microbial communities from Barre Woods Harvard Forest LTER site, Petersham, Massachusetts, United States - Inc-BW-C-12-O ...
GGTCAAAGGCCCCGCGGGATTCAGCGGTGCCACGACCGGTACGTGCTTCATCGGATCGGACGGCGGTGTCGTCTGTCCGGCGGACGCCGGGACGTGCCGCTCGATCGTGAAGACGTTGCTCGGGTACGGCGTGAACGACGCTGCGATCGCTCTGCCTTCGGCGCCAACGGCCGTCGCCGTCTCGACGATGGGCGACTCGAACGAGATCTACGCGGGCACGAAAGGTGTCGTGAGCACCGACAACTTGACGCTCTACCTCGCCGACAACGGGCCCTCCCCGAGCTCGCTCTGCCGATACGACATCTCGACGCCGACGGCGCCCACGGAGACGCCGGAGAACTCCGGCGACACGTACGGACGACCGTCCAAACGTTTTCGCCCTCATACTTGCGGCCGGGGGCAGTGTTGCCTTGCCGCCGCTCGCGGCACCCGGCGGGGTGGCGCCGAGCGAGGGCGATTCGTGTTTCACGACGCCGCGGGAACGGGGACCGTCGTACTCCACGCGATCCCGTCTCTGAGGTCGACGTTTTTGGCGCCACCGTGCTTGTGAAGACCGGTCGTGCGCGAGAGTGATCGAGCGGTTACGGTGCGGGCAATGGCTCTCCTCGCGCCCCCACCGCGCGCGCTCTCCTGGCGCTTTCGCGCCTCGCTCGTCGTGCGCGCTGTTCACGTGGGGGTGGTGGTGTTCTTCATGCTCGGTTGGATGGCTCCGTGGCGCGGAGCGCTTTGGGCCGTGCTCGTGGGCGCGTTATTGACCCAGCTAAACTGGTGGGTCACGCACAATCGGTGCGTCCTCACGATGCTCGAAGAGTGGCTGCGAGACGGATCCACCGCGGCTTCCTCCGGCCGGGACACGAACTTCGTAGCGAGGCTCATGACTTCGCTGACGGGCCGTGTGTTCCCGAATTGGCTTGCGCACGTCGTAGCCTACGTCGTGCTCTGGTTCGCGCTCATCGTCTCGGCGGTTCGGCTCCTCACCTGACTCGCATCAGCGGGTCTGCCATGGGTCGCGATCTCGAGAGCGTCCTGAAGAGCCTCGCGAATCGCGCGCGGCATCTCCGTGTCGGCCGCGCGGAAGGCCGCGAGGAGCTGGTAGGGAAACGCGCACGCGCGACGGATCGCGTCGGGGCTACGGAGCCGCTCGGCAACGAGCGCCACCGTTGCCTCGTCCTCGAAGACGCCTTTGCGTTGCAGCGTATTGAGGTTCATACGCGTCTGTGTCCAGGTCATTTTACCGGCGATCGCCGTCCAGTGGTCCTTGGTGAGATCGAGAGCCGTGAGCATTTCGAACGGCACGTCGGGCACGGCGCCCCCGTCCTTCTTGAACGCCTCGAAGGCCTTGACGACGCGCGGAAGCTGGTCGACGTCGACGCTCTTGCCGATGTAGATCGCCTCGCCGACGGCGTCCTTCGTTCCGTCGCCCGCCTTCGGCGCCGGCCGGACCATCTTGATGACGTCCGCCATCGACGGCTGCGCGCCGAGGGCGTTGCGGAATACGGTCTCCGGCGAGCGGCTCGCAAACCACGCTTGGGCGGCGCGCTTCGGCGCGGAGCCGAACGCCTTGCGTCCGAGCGGATGATCTGGACGAAGTTGCGGAGCAACTTGCCGTTGTCGACGACGCGCGGGAAGACCGTCTTCATCAGACCGACGTCCTTCTTCGCGAGGTACGCGACGAGCAGGGTGGGCGCGTCCTTCATGAAGCCGCGCTCGCGGCAGTAGACCGCGGTCTTGGCCACGAATTCGGGCGACGCCTTCTCGACCAACGAGAGGATCGTGTCGAGCTGGTCCTCCGCGCTCGCGTAGAACGTGTTGTGCAGCGTGCCGTTCGCCGCGTACTGGGCGAGCGCGTGCTCGGGGGAGAGCGCATAGGCGCGGCCGCCGGACTCATTGTGGATGCTCGAGGGCGTTACCCTTCCGGTTCCGAAGAGACGCTTGAGGACCACGACGGTTCTCCTTCGCCGATCGCATTCGCGATCGGCGGGTAAATCGTTCCCATTCAATCACGCGATTATCTCGTGATCGGGGGGAGCCAATGCGGATTCATGAACGTATTGCCGGAAAAGCGCCTTCCGCCGGGACCCGCACGCCGAGGGGGCGTGATCGAATGGGTCCTGCCGCGTTGCGCCTGTCTCCTTTCCGTAACGTCCTCTCGTCGGACCGGGCGGCGGAGGCCATCCCGCCGTCCGGCCATCCGGATGCCGAAACGACGAAGGCCGCCTCGGGTTGTCCCGGGCGGCCCCGGCCACGTCTCACCGATGTTTCGCTGCCCCGTTCGCGGGGCTACGTTCTCTCGACCACGCGTTCCAGGTCGCTCACGCTTCGTGATCGGCGCTCCGACGAAAGGTGATTCATGTCGAGCACGCAAGCAGCCGTAGTTCTCGGTGCATCGGGGTCGGTCGGCAACGCGCTGATCAAAGAACTGATCCGCAATGGATCATTCACCCCCATCGTGAGCCTGACGCGCCGTTCCCAGCCCGAACAGGTCGCGATGGCCCGTGAAGCGGGCGTCGACCTGCGCGAGAGGCTCGTTCCCGCGATGGATCCCCCCGGTCTGGAAGCTGCGACCACGGAGGCCATTCGTTCGCTCGAAGGCGACGTCGTAGGGTTGAGCGTGTTGGGCATCGGCGCCGGCACCGCGAAACTCACGATCGACGAGCATCGCGCGGTCGACGTGCAGTTGAACGCGGCTTTTGCGCGCGGGCTGAAGGCGTCCGGGCGGGTGAAGCACCTGGCGTTCATGTCCGCCGCGGGCGCGAATCCGGCCGCGTCGGCGGCCGGATCGGGCGCGGCGGGGATGCCACGCTACGCCCGTGTGAAGGGAGAGGCCGAGGAGGCGGTGAAAGAGGGCGGTCCGGAAGTCGTGAGCATCTTCCGCCCGGCCATGATCATCGGATCGCAACACACACCGTGGCTGCTCGAGAAAGTGGTTCCCGCGTTCTCGCTCGTGACGCCCGCGAAATACAAATCGGTCACCGTCGAACAGATCGCGAAGGCGATGATCGCGACATCACGGAACCCACCGCCGAAATCGGACGTCTACCATTACCCGGAAATGATGGCGTGGAATCGGTGATGGCTCACGCGCCCCGCCGCCGCGAGCCCGCCGTCATGTCGCTTTCTGAAAGGCCACGACCTTGTACGAGTCAGTGCCATTGGTCATGTTCAGGTACAAGTTGGTTCCGGGATTGCGAAAAAAATTGAGCATCGCGGCTCGCGCTTCCGCCCGCTTCTTTTCGCCGTAGCGCGGTATCCGAAAGCCCCAGAACTTCTTCAGGCACGCCTCGACGTAAGCGTCCGCGCGCGGCTTGTCGTCCTCGCGCGCCTTGATCGCCTCCTTCGTGACGTCACAAACCTCCACCCGCTTCATTCCGATCGCCTCCAAATACTCGAAGGAGGGTTGCCACGTGTTGTTGGGGATGGCGTTGCCCCACAGAAACATTCCGCCGGGCTTCAATACGCGCCGGGCCGTGTTGAAGAACTTCTTGTCTTCATCCGTGACGAGTCCGTTTACTTCGTTGACGTGCGTCTCGCACACGAGGACAAAGTCCGCGACCGCATCGCCAACCGGCAGGTCCGTACAGTCGGCCCGAGTCGCCACGAGCCGCTTCCCGAGCTGGGGCACGAATTTCTGGTTACAGGTCTCGATCGCCGCCTGCTGCATGTCGAACGCTTGATACGTACAACCCGGCAATACGTTCTTGCAGATCTCGTGCGCGCCGGCGCCGGTCCCGCAGCCCATTTCGATCACGTGGACTCGCCCCGCGTGCGCGTTCACGCTCGCTTTCGCGGCGCTGAAGTGAAGGAGCCCGGTATACGCGTTTCGGCCGAATCGTTCCGGATCGGTGTCGGGCACCGGTGCCGGCCCCCAGGTCTCGGGCCAGGCATAACCCCACGTGTTGAAAGTAAACTGATAGCGCCGGCCGGTCTCGCTCTCGACTTCTCCCACGGAGCGATAGAGCGAGTACAGAAGCGAATAGACGGACCGCTTGTCGTAGTCGCTCTCGGCGATATCGCCGTTGGTCGTCGAAACCTTCGCCCTGGTCTCGAAGGGCGTGGACATGACCCAGGCGCCGACGATGAACTGCAGTTCGGTGGTGGAGTACTGCGCACCCGGATTCAAAGCCGTGAAAATATCCATCATTACTCTCCGTCAATCATTAGCGTGGGCAGTAGCGGCAACGAAGCCGAGACGTCGTCGAGCAACACTCTCACGAGGCAGTCTCGTGAACGTTTTCCTGGCCTCGCGCAGCCGCCGTCCAATCTTCGTCGCCGCGGACTGCGACTTTCTCCATCGGAGTGCCGTCGAAACGCCGGCGCCGGGCGCGGAGCACGTACGTGCGAACGAAATACACGAGCAGCGACCGCTGCTCGAGCGTGGGCGCGATGCGGCCGTGGTAGCGCCGCCGATGGGCTAGCGGAAGCAGGGTCCAGTGCAGGCCCGGCTGATCGTGATGAACGCCGTGGAATCCGCTATTGAACGTGAACCAGTTGAAGACTCGCCCGACGAAATTGCGCGAGTGGTTGAGCGGGTCATCTTCATCGCACCCATCGTGCTGAAAGAGGTTTACCGTCGTGATCGCGTAGACCGCGAAAAGGCGCGGTATCACGACAAAGGCGACACTACGCTTCCAGTCGAGGGCAAGCGTCAACGCAAGCGTCGTCCAACAAGCGAGGGTCTCGAGCACGAGCTGGCGGTGCCACTTCGGCCGCTTCTGCGCCATTGCGGCAATGTATCGCCGATTCTGGCGAAGCACAGCGAAGGCCACCAGGAAGAAAAACGCGACTAGATTGAGCGCATTGATCCGAAAAAATGGCGACTTCGTGGTGCGCATCGTGTCGCCGTGCTTTTGCAGATGCCGGTGGTGACTCAGGTTGTGGCCGGGCACGTATTCACTGACCGGGAACCCGTACGCGCAACTGAGCGCGACCTGGAACGCGCGGCGTGAACGCCGTGACTCGAACACTGGACAATGAAGCACGTTGTGCGCGACGATGGCGCACAGCCACGCTGAGACCGCGAGCAGGGCGGCGAGGCCCGCGACCGTCCGAAGCTCGAACGGAAACATCGTCCACGCCACAAGGACGAGCCCGTAATGGAGGGCAACGCAAGCGACCATGCGAGCATCAGCTCGCCTACGCATGCGGCACCAAGATACGGGCTGCGCGGGCAGGGCCGTCGCTCAGGCCACTGACACCGGGGCCATGAATGCCGACGAAGAATCTGACCATAGGAGGCACCCGCGTGAAACGTTCGCTCCAAGGCTTATGACCGTTGGAGCGAATTGTCGATTGAAACCGATTCCTCGCGCTCCAGGCCGTCCTGCACGGATGATCACACCCCGAACCGGCGCATCGCATTTTGCCAACACCATTTTTTGCATTTTGCAAACGGCCGCCGGCGATGCTTCGCCCATAGCGGCTCCCGCGGGTCGCCGCGCTCACAGCTCGTCGGATATCCGCTCCATCGGCCGTGGCGAGAGCGCAGTGACGAGGCGGCCGAGCAGGGCGCCCAGCCGATCCTTCGTCCGTAGAGCCGGAACCTCGATGAAACGGTGCGCGGCCTCGGCGAAACAGATCGCCAGGAAGAGGCCGACGAGGCGAAATGAGCACGGCGCCAGAGGTTTGGCGAGCAGGCCCGCCCGCTCGAATGCGAGTGCGGTCGCGAAGAGAGCAAAGGGATGGAAAAGGTACATCGCATAGCTTCGTCGGCCGAGCGCGCCGATGGGAGCCCAATCGAGGAAGCGGCTTCGGGGCCCGTGGGAGAGCGCGGCGAGGGCGAATGCATAGACGAGCGCGGGACCGAGTTCGGTGTGCCAGGTGAGATAGAAGTACCAACCGAACGGCAGCGCCAGGTAGGCGAAGGCGCGGGTCACGGGGTCACTGGCAAACCGATCGAGCGACCGCGGCTCGTGGACTGCCCCCTACCCTATGAAGGCCCCGATCGCCATCGCCTCCATGTGTGCATGATCCGCGTACATGCGCAGATGCTCGAGCGCCTCACCGCCGACGAACCGGCGGAGAGTGTCCCCCCCCGGGAAGACGAGGTCGTTGAAGGCAAACGCCGCCAGCACGACGAGGGTGAACATGGCCAGCGGTCGCCGCCGACCGAGGCGCATGAGCCAAGGCCACACGAGGTAGAATTGCTCTTCGACGCCGACGGACCACAGGTGCGAGGCGCAAAGAACGGGGGGCATGGTGAAGTAGGCGACATGCGGCAAGAGGGCGACGTAAAGAAGCAAGCGTCCGTCGCCGGGAATGCCGTCGAGGTACCAGCTCCACGCGTCGCGCAGGTAGGGACCGGCCGCGTGCCTCATGAGCCAAGGCACCGCAACGAAGGCAACTGCGGCGACGAGATAGTACAGGGGCCAGATTCGCAAGGCGCGCCGGCCGTAAAAAGCGGAGATCGAGATGCGCCCGCGAGCCCTTTGCTCGATGAGCATACGGTACGTGATCAAGTATCCACTCAAAACGAAGAAGAGCTCCACCCCCTCGCGCCCCAGTGCCTGCAGCGCGGGCCCGTACGCGTGCGGCCAAGACAGCCACTCCGCGTACTGCTCGACGTGGTCGACGAACACGGCAAGACACGCGACGCCGCGGAGCCCGTCGAGCCCGTGAAGATGCGCTGGTTTGGGCGTCGCGGTCACGCCCACGACTGTACCAAGACGCGACCGTCGTGGGCCCTGAAGACGTGACGACCCTAGGCGGAGGCCGCCCCGCAAGGCAAGGCCAAGAAGATCCACCCATCGAACCCGACCGGCGATCGCCACGTCTTGATTCGTGCGATAAGGATCTCGGTCCGCTCCATGGAAAAGCCGGCCCCCTCTCGCACAACCGATCGCGCCCCGCTCCTCGGCGAGACCGACCCCCCTCCCGTCTCGGTCGTTCGCGCGGGTGCGCGCATCGACTTGTTGCTGCTCGGGGATCACGCCGGCAACGCGATTCCTTCCTCGCTCCGGGAGCTAGGGCTCCGCGCCGCGGATCGCACACGCCACATCGCCTGGGATGTCGGCGTTCGAGCCTTGGGAGAACGGTTGTCGGCGATCCTCGAAGCGACCTTCATTCATCAGCCCTATTCGAGGCTGGTCATCGACTGCAACCGCGATTCGCACTCCCCCGACGCCATCTTGCCGGTGTCCGACGGAACAACCGTGCCGGGGAACACTGGCCTTAGCAACGACGCATGCGACGAGCGACGTCTCGCGATCCACGCCCCCTATCACGGCTGCATTGCGACGGAGCTCGCGCTCCGTCGGCGAGCCGGCGCGCTGGCACCCTTGGTCGTATCGCTTCATAGCTTCACGCCGACGCTCGCCGGAGAGCGACGTCCCTGGCAGGTCGGTGTTCTGCACGACCGGGGAGACACCCGGCCGAGTCGCGCCCTGCTGGCCTGCCTGTCGCACGAAAGAGACCTCACGGTCGGCGACAACCAGCCCTATCGCATGGACGGTACCGACTACACGGTTCCCTACCACGCATACGCGAATGAGTTGCCCTACCTCGAGCTCGAATTCCGCTGCGACTTGTTGGCAGACTCGGAGGGCGCGGACCTTTGGGCGAACCGCTGCGCCGCGTGGATCCAGGAAGTGATGGCCCGGATTTGAAAACGCGCCCGGCGTCCGTCGCTTCGGATTCGGATGCTCGATCCGCCCTTCACGGGCCTTGCTCGCAAGACGGAGCCCTCGGGAGCGATACCCGAAATACCGTTGCGTCCATGTCGCTCTGGGCCGAGACCGTGCCGCCATGCGCGCGAGCGATCTCCTTCACGATGAAGAGGCCGAGACCGAGGCCTCCGTTCGTCTGTTTTGCGTCGCGACCGCGCCGGAAGGGTTCGAAAAGACTCGGGAGGAGGCTTGCTGGGATGGGCGTTCCCGCGTTGGAAACCGCAAGCTCGACGTGCTCGGGACGCTCCGAGACCTCGACATCGATCGGCGAAGCCGGGCTCGAGCTATGTTCGATGGCATTGCCAATGAGGTTACTGCAGATCTGCGTGAGGCGGTCTCGATCCCAGCACCCCGTACACGGCCCTCGAGACGTCAAACGGAAGGAGCGGGAAGGATGCGCGATGCGCATTTCGTCGATGACGGATCGCGCTACGGCCTCGAGCTCCATGGGCCGCCGCTCTATGGGCATTCCAGTTTCGGGTCGACTACGCGTGAAGTCGAGTAACTCGGCGATCATGCGAGTCATCCGGTTCGCTGCGCGACTCTGTATCGCCAGTAGCGAGATCACGCTCGTGGACGCGACGGCCTGCTCGATGGCGTGATTGGCAAAAAGGAACGCATTGAGCGGCTGCCGAAGATCGTGGGCCAGCATTCCCATGAAGCGCTCGCGGAATTCGCCCTCGATCCGCAGGCGCTGTTCGGCCTCGACCAACCTTTCGTGAATGCGCTTGTTGCGCAAGAGAGCCGCGATCCGCGCCTCGAACTCGACGAGCGGACAAGGCTTGTGGACGAAGTCGTTCGCCCCGGCAGCAAGGGCTTCCGCGAGATCCTCGCCGCCGGTCGCGGTCGAAATGAGAATCGGTAGACTGCCCGCATCCCGGGTCTCGCGGATGAATTTGCAGACGTCGAGACCGGACATGTCCGGCATATGCCAGTCGAGTACGAGTACATCCGGCTTGCCACCGGCGCCGAGCGCCTCGAGCAGAGTGGCGCCGTCGGCGAAAACCTGGACGTCATACTGTCTGGCGAGCAGCCGTCGCCCGATTTCACGCTGCAGATCGCTGTCGTCGACGAGCCATGCACGGGCGCGTGCGCCTTTGATCGCGGGTTCCGTCGCGGTCGTCACGCGGGGAACAGTACCTTGCAGCAGAGAGGCCGCCAGCCAAAAACGGCCCGCAATCGATGTAAAATATTTTTCGCGTGCGTCGTGATTCGTTTGGATAAAAATCAACACGCGATCGTCTTGGGCATATTGCCATGAGTATTTCGCAGATCGCGAACATGCCCGGCGCGGAACGCGCGGGTCGCAGGCGACGCCCGCCGGCGATCCTCTTCGGCCGAGCTCGAGACCGCACGGTAGCGCGGCCGGCGCGGCGCGCACCGGATCGCGGTCGCCGGGCGCTCACGGACCGTATAGGGTCGGTGTCTCCTTTGAATCAGCCACCTCTGCCTCCCCCTCCAGTTTCGTCACCGTCGCCGCCTTACGACGCCGGATCGGCCTCCCTCGACCGCAGGTCCGCCGCGGCGAGCGAGTGGAAGCCGTGGGCTACGCGCGGGCTCATCGCGGCCAACGTGGCCGCGTTCGGATTCGAAGTCGCGAGGACGGGCTCGTTGAACGGGCCGAGCGCGCAGGAAATGATCGCGCTCGGCGGCAACTTCGGCCCGCTCAGCTGTAGCGGCGAATCCTGGCGCCTCGCCTCCGCGATGTTCCTCCATTACGGCGCCATTCACCTGGGGATGAACATGGTGTGCCTCTATCAGATCGCCGTCGTCGAGCGGCTGCTGGGCCGGGCACAATTCCTCGCCCTTTATCTAGCGGCGGGCCTGGTAGGAGGGTTCGCCAGCGTCGCGACCTTCCCTCATTCCGTATCGGCCGGAGCATCGGGTGCGGTCTTCGGAATGTTCGGCGCCTTCACGGCCATCATGGTCGTCCGCCGCAAACAGATCGACCCGGGAACGTGGCGGCAGACGATGCGAAGCCTGGGGACGTTCTTCGCCATCAATCTCGCCTTCGGCCTCAGCCAAAGGAACATCGATATGAGCGCGCATGTCGCCGGCCTTGGGACAGGCTTCGTCGGCGCCTGGACGTTGACCCTCAGGGCGGCCCGTGAGCCAAAGCCCTGGCTACGCGCGATCGCCGTCGTCTTGGCGGGCGCAGCGATCGCGTTCGGGGGCTTGTACGCCCTGCCCCGGTGAGCCGCTCTATCGAGAAGGGCGAGCGCGGCCGTCCGCGAGCGCCGCCTGGAGCTCCGTGACCAAGCCGACTACCGCCTCGTCATACTCGCCGGGTTGCTCGTTCCGCAGAGAGCTCTGACGAGACAAGCCGCCGGCGCTGACGATCACTTTCACGGTGCCGCCATCCCCGCTTGGGATTCGCCGAATGGCGCCGTTCCTCGACTGGATCCAAGTCTGCGCGGCGGTCAGTTCCGACGAGGGCACCCTCTACCCTTACTCCATATCGGCTGCGTCTGCTCGTTTATCCCGGAAAAATTATAAATCGAGCCATGGGCTCGCTTCAGGCGACGCCGCGTGCTGCCTCTCGCGCCTCTTGATAAAGGGCCCGCAGCCGATCGAGTGGCCGGCCCTCCTGCGCCTCGAGCGTCCGGACCGCATCGTCGAAGGTGCCGAAAGCCGAGGTGTGCTGGTGGGGCCCCGGAGGCGTCATCCAGTCCACCGCGGTGATGACGGCTCGAATCAGCGGATTGTCGGTCACGAGTGCGATCCGCCGCGGTGCCTTCTGCGCGCGGTGGACCGCTGCGATTCGGCGCCGCCAGCCCGCGTTGGGGGCCGCGTGGCCCGGCTCGATCACCACAACGCCAATCGTGGGCCGCCCTTGCGCTTCGCGATAGAGCTGGCTCCAGGCGCCGAGCATGTGCTCGTACTCCTCGTCACTGCTGTCTCTGCCGGTGAAAAGAATCACCAGCAGCGCCGATTTCTGGCAATGGGCCGACGTGTACATCCATCCCCCTGAGGAATTGTGCGCGCCCTTCAACGCGAGTGCGCGCGCAGCTCCCGCACGGCGGCTTCCAGTGCTTCGCCGCCACCGTACTCGGGAGCGCTCGTGCGAATCCAACGGGCCGCCGAGGGCACGTCCGCGAAGATTTGGGTGTGCGTCTTTCCACCCTCGAGCAGGTTCAGACTCGTCGTGATCCCGCGCACCACCGCGGCCCCGAATCCGTCGCCCTCGTAGACCAACGCCGTCAGGCCAATCCTGCTGGCACGCCGAATTCGCGACAGCTCTTCCCGCGCGGGCGCCGAGGGCGCGATCGCGTGAGGCTCGACGACAACGAACAGGGCGAGCCGGCCGTGGGGCGCGGCAGCCGCCGCCTGGTCGACGAACCTCTCCATGGCGCGCAACGCCTCCACCTCGGTGCGGATCCAGACGCCGATCAACACGGAGCCGAAAAGCGCGATCCGATGGTCCCGATCCTCCCGCAGCGAGCGCAAGGTGGGCGTGGCTGGGGATGCGGGGGCGGGGTGAGCGGACGCTCCGCCGCTCGGAAATAGGCTCACCCAGCCATTAACGGCACTCGGTCTTGCGACTGAAGTGAGACCCCAGCAAGAACGCCCAAGACACGCGCTGGCGGCGACCAAGAGGCCAACGATCCGGACAACGTCAAGCATCTACGCGAGCTTATGTGGTTCGTAACGGGGTCTTCCAGGCAGTACGCTCGGAGCGCAGGCGTGGCCCGAGGCCCCGAAAGACTGCGAGCGTCACATGGTGGACAATCTGGAACGGCCGGACACGCAGCTGGATCGGATCACGCCGGCTCGGCGCGAAGCTTGTCGCACTCGTCCAACGGGGCGGCAGACCTGGCGTGATCTCCTCTTCGTGCATTGGGCTGTTCCCGTCGAGACGCTGCGGCGGCTCGTGCCCGATCCGTTGTCGATCGACACGTTCGAAGGGCGGGCCTACGTCGGTCTGGTCCCCTTCACGATGCACGACGTTCGGCTGGGTCCGATGCCCGTCGCGGATTTCCTGGAAACGAATCTTCGAACTTACGTCCACGCCGAGGGCATTCCCGGTGTCTGGTTCTTCAGCCTCGATGCGCAAAGTGCTTTCGCCGTCTGGGGCGCGAGGACATTTTATCGTTTGCCGTATTTCTGCGCGCAGATGGAGTGCATTCAGGGCACGCGATCGTGGGACTACCGACTGGAACGGAGCGGGGAAGGCAACGTAGCTCTCGATACGCGGT
>Ga0210391_10004330_pt1 | contig 11856 bp, 9 predicted proteins | sample IncBWC12OmetaG_FD_160573 | JGI IMG/M metagenome (GOLD analysis project Ga0210391, IMG submission 160573) | Forest soil microbial communities from Barre Woods Harvard Forest LTER site, Petersham, Massachusetts, United States - Inc-BW-C-12-O ...
GAAACCTGCAATGACACACGGTGCGCACAGCAGAGATAAAGAACACGAGCACAACCCCGAGCAAGAGATAGCGAAATCATTCCAAGAGTTGGATGCCATCGAAAACTCCATTTTGGAAAGATTCGGTGGCGCTCTCACTGATAGACAGAAGCAGAGTTTGGCAGAGCTGATACGCCTGGATTACAGTCTGCGCGGTCCCGACGATCAAGTGGATCAGCTCCTTTACAGCCGGCCTCCCGTTCCTCGTCTCAATAGAAGCAATGGAAACACTGAAAACAAGTACGGAACCAAGAATAACGACCAGGATTAAGGAAAGGAAACCAAAAATGTTTCGCCAACTAGTCGCAGGTCCGAACCTGATGAACAATATTAACAGCCTGTTCACCTATCATCCCTTGCAAATATCGGCGATCGCCGAAACGGTTTGGCTGAACCGGGTCAATGCACCGACTAATGCAAATCCTCCTCAAACGAGTTCCTGGTTTCTTCCCTGGTCGCCGCAGTTCGCGTGGCAGATTTTGCATGCGCCGTTTGTCACCGGCTATCACTGGACGAGCGCAGGTGCATCTGCACTAACGCCGACGCCTGGTTTTGTCGATGCATGGATGCAACCAGGGATTCAAAACACGGCGGATGGGGGCGCGATTCCGTTCCCAGAGAAATACACGAATTGGGATCACTTGATCTACGCGTATATTATCGAGAACACGCGCATCTTCGAAATCTTCAGCAAAGTGTTGGAAACTTACATGTTCAGCGAAGATCTGGAGACGCCGAGCCCGCAGAGCCAGCAGTTCTGGCGCAACCTCGAGTTCCTGATCTACGGCGACGCCATGCCCTCGATGCTGTGGACGACTTCAAGTCGCGCGCGGCGCGACGAGGTGGCCAACCGTTTGACCACCTATTACTGGATGTTCGGCATCGATCTGTCGCATGCCGCGGAGATTGCTGGCAAGCATCCGTATCAAAAGCCGGCTCATTCCAACCGTGAGTTCATCCCGACGTTTGAAGCGTTCGCGCGCGAAGTATGGCGCGGAATCATTAACGTAAAAAATAGCAGCGGACCCAATGAAACCGACCAGACGGTCATCTCCACTCTGTCGCGCAGGATCTACGACATGATGGCGACGCGGCGCTTGAATGGCAATCTTGCACGAGAAGAATTTCGGGCCGTTGCCGTGATGTCCTTCCTACATCTCGCAGTACTCTACGATTCGCCCGCAGTGGTGGATTTGAAAGCCGCCGCTTCGAGTCCGGAGATGCGACTGCAGAAAGTTGCGGAGCGTGTCGGTATGTCATGCCATCCGAAGTCCAAGCCATTTTTTGATCTCGCAGCACCATTCTCCAAACTGATGCAGCAGATTGAAAGTGGAAACTACAACAACCCCGCATTCGCACAGGGTCTGTATTTCCCAGCCAACACCCCCATCTCCGAAAACGCCGAAAAGGTCATCGATCAATATTCGCTGGCAACCGGGCGCGATTTGAAATCGCAAACCGTTTCGCTGGTATCGCACCCGAAGAGTTCGTCCTTACCGGCGCAGAAGCGGACGATCCCGCAAACGCATCCACAATTGACAGCCGGACGCGCGAACGGGCACGCGGCTCCAAAACAATAGCCAGGCATAGCGAAGTCCAGAGCAACGTCTGACCTGGACTGCTTCAAAAATCGGCGGGAGCAGCTGACGCCTTGTGTGCCAATGTTCCCGCACGCCTGTTCGACGGAACGCAGGTTCTCCATGATCGAAACAAATTTTCAAGAGTGGGAAGAATACGACTCGCGGCTGCCGGATGATCTTCCCGTTGGGCGTGAGCTGTTGGCAGCCCCGCAAGCCGGGATTCAGCCACCGCCTGTAGGTGTTGAGAGCGCATCGATTATCCATGGACCCTTCCTGCTGTCGAAAGTGGCAGAAGTATTTCCTCGCGCGGAGTGGCAAGCACTAGCGCCTGGAGTCACGCCGCCAACAAAAACTTCGTCGCGCGCACTGACCGGCGGAGCGGAGCTGCGGCCCAACGGATGTGGGTGTGGCCATCAGAGCGGTGACATTACTCCCAGGATCAACATATCCGAAACGGAGAAGACTTCTAGTGTGCCGCTCGTGGGCGAGATGGCACGCATGACCACGGCTGCTAAACCAGCTCGCAGCCGCTACGCGAAGTGGTCTGACGCAGACGACCGCGCCAGAAGAAGAAATCCACGAGATCAAGTGATCGCGGGACACCCCCGCACAGAAAAAAACGTGCTCATCTATCCGCCAGCCGCCGGACGAAACGAGCGCATCTTCCTGCTAAAAAATTTTAAAATTGATGGCGCGTCTCTGCGCGGCGATCACCGCGCATACCTCGCCGACCTGGCGAACTGGATGGCCCGTGGCGGCGGACGCTGGCGCGTGGTCGTCGAAGCCCGCGCCTCAAGAACCGGCGCGAGTCGTCACGACGATGTGCTCTCGGAAGATCGTTACCTCGCCACGCGCGCTTTCCTTGAAGTCGAATTGCAAAAGCACGGCGTCGACATTGCACGCGTGCGTATTTCCGGGGAAGGCGTCGGATTTCGTCACACGCGTTTGCCAGGTGAAGATCCACGCGCGCGTTCCGTTTACGCTGTCGTGCAGCCTGATCCTTCGCCGTTTCCGCCGCAACCGTGGAAACCGCCGGGCTTGGCGATCAACTGGCTGATTATTATTCCCCCCCCATTGCTACTTCCAGCCGCGTGGAGACCGCCCATCCGAGCCGAGGAACTCGGAGCCAATGGCACCGACAAACTGGGCAGTCGCACGTTCAATTTCGGAAAATTCTCGGTCTTCGTCCCCGCCGGCCTGGGCTCGGACACTGCCAACCGCGTACACGTGTTCTTCTCACCCGGCTGTGTTAGTGGGCCTTCGGGCGGTAACGCCGTGGCCGTGCATGGTTTGCGCGGCGCCGCAGATAAGGGCAATTGGATATTAATTGGTGTGCCCGGTGTTCTCAAGTCCCCATACCACACCATCACCGACTCTGAAATTGTCGATTGCCTGCAGGCCGTCGGCCGGGCAGCTCAAGTCGATGCCGTGCGCCTTAGCGCGCATAGCCGAGGCGCTGGCGGTTTGGCAGAAACGCTGCAACCCAAACGCATCACGCCGTCCCTCATCGACCAGATTACCCTTCTGGATACGACAGATTTCGCCAGTGGCCTGATGCAAGGCTTTCAAACCAGCAATATTAGTCTTGCGAAAGTGAAAGCATACAATGTCGTGTTCGGCGATTTTCCGCTAATAGGGAAACAGAATAATTTCAGGGTGCCATTCAACGGCATTCGCTCAATCGGCTACGCTAGACTGATTTTAGATGGGCTCGCCACGGGCCGCGCCAACTCGCCGCTGCCGCCAGACATCGACAAACGGATCAAAGCACTCAAACTTCCTTCGCGCGGAAACTTCAGTAAAATTACGCCTCTGCCCGCCGGAAAAACGAGTCTAAGTGCGTTCTGCTCGGATCCTGCGAATCAGTCTGTGCTAGCGGACATGCGTTTCGGCGAGCCATCGGATCCCACTAGTTTCTTGGCTCCAGCGGAGGTCACAAAACTCGCGGCCACCTCGCCATATGCCTTCATCGAGGAAAACAATGTAATGGGACTCAACAGCCCCGCCATTCCTAGGGCGCAGTGGCTGCGCTTCAACCCTCAGATTTACGCACATCACTTATTCGTAGCGGAGATCGCGCATGAGGTGTTCGGTTGATGGCCTGATGGCGCGCCATTCCCATCAGTCATCAACAGGAGGTTCTGCAACTTGAATCAGCGATGGTATTGGAACAGTAGTCATTCGGTATCACGGTGGGACAGATCACCCAAAGAGCGGAGCTCCCAATGATCGAAGGCAATTCACAAGAGTGGGAAGAATACGGCGCACGGCTGCTCGATGCTCCGCCCGTTGCGCCGGGCGTGTCGTCATCGCAGGAGTCTGAAAGCGAATTCCCCGAAGCTTCTGGCGAAAGCCAGGGGGCTCATGCGGGACCGTTCCTGTTGAGCAGCGCTGAAGAAATCACTTCCGAGACTGAGAGCGCGTTCGAGTATCCCGAGATCTCCGAGTTGCAGGAAAATCTAGAGGCCTCGTCACCAGAATTTGAGGCGCAAGAGCAGAGCGAGTCACTGAGTGAGGTCGACTGTCACGGGAGAACCGTGGCTCAGGAAAATATATCGGCCGCACATTCGCTCGAACTCGATCCCTACGCCAATATTCGCTCCGGTATGGCTCCCGAGCATGCCGGCCTGGAGGCGAACGAGCTCACCGTTATTCTTGGTGGCAGGCCCGCTATCGTGGCGCTTCATCAGATGGTTGGTTCTCCGGAGATGCGGCAGGCCACGTTAGCAAGCCTCCTCGGAAAATCTGCGCGCAAAACTGTGCGACATAGTGGTGCGGATGTTTCGATCCCGGCGTATTTGCGACTAGTGTCGCATCTGTGCAGACAAGCGGCGGAGCAGAGCGAGACCGAGAGTCGAGACGAAACAGTTCTCTCCGAAGACCATTCGCATGCATCGGAATCGTGGCTTAATAGCAGCGCGGAGACATCAGAATCCGAGCGATCTTGCGACAGCGAATATGAAGGCCCACAGACTTTCGAACTCCCACAGCAAGACGAGGAATTCCGCACCGATCGTTTTCCGCAAAAACTGCGGGACCTTTTTTCCAAGACGGACAGCGCTGCCTGGCGCCCGATGCTAACTCAAGCTATTACCTCTGGGTTCAAAAACCCCAGGGAGCTGGCCGATCTGATTTTTTTCATGCAGCACCGTGAACGCCTGGCAAACGGCCTCGGAAAACTCATCGATAAGAATGAGCCCGACTACATCAAGCTGCACGCCGAGTGGAATCTCTACGAAACATTTGCAATGACTCGTTTGACTCCCTCCTTTGTACCTTCCGTGTTCCTGCCCGCGAATCCCAGCAGCGACTATCTCGAATACGTCAATCCACCCGCCTCCGGCCGCATCACTCTCATGCTCAATGGACGAACTTCTGGCAAACCTTGGACGGAAGCCTTCGACGCCATGCAAAAAACCGTCGAATCCCTGGGAACCAACGACTCCGTCTTCCTCGCGGCCTTCATGCTCAACCCGACCCTGCTGACTCTGCCCAGAACAGACATGAAGACTTGGGGCGACTTGTTCGTTAGCAAGGCACAACAGGGCGTAAAAATTCGCATCCTGCTCACAGGCATACCCGATCCGGGTCCCGGCTGGAAGTCTGATCTTGGTAACCTGGATTCTTTGATCGGCCGGCTATCTTCCGATGCGCGCGATAACTTGAAATACATCGTGAGTATGCACCCCGCACGCCTCAACCTTGATGTCCAGCTTGGGTTGGACCTTAAAACGAAATCACTCTTCTTGAAGTCAGTCAAGTCCGTTCAAACAGGAGGGAAATCCTACGATGTTGCCACGCACCATCAAAAATTCATGGTCGTAAAAAAGAGCGGAACAACTATCGCTTACTGCGGCGGACTCGACATCTCTCCGCAACGCACTCCCCAGGGTTGGAGCACAAATTTCATCTGGCATGATACCCATGCGATGTTGGAAGGGCGCATTGCTCGAGATCTCGAACGGGAGTTTGTGCTTCGTTGGAATCGCGAAAAGGATAAGCCCAAGGCCTCTTCGCAACCAGCTGGGAAGCTCATGGAACCGTTGACGCTGGCTGCCTTTGACAAAAAGGATGAAGCGGCCGACAAGAACACACACAAGCTGCAAGTCCTTCGCACCGTCTCCGTTGGTGCCACTCCCGCAGACATTCGGCGAGACGACGTTTGGCAAGCTTATTTTAAACTCATCGCCTCCGCTAAAAACTTTCTCTTCATCGAGAATCAATACTTTCACGAGCCCGCGCTGGCGAAAGCCATCCTTAAACAAACGGAAAATGAATCCGGGCTGATCGTAATGATTGTGATCTCAAAGGTTACCGACGATCCCGACGATCCATTTACCAGGCATGGCAAGGCGCAGCAAAACGAGAGCTTTACCATCCTCTCCGGCATCACGCCAAAAGAACGACTGAGGGTTTATAGCCTGGACGGTCGGCTGGTCCATTCCAAAGTGATCATGGCGGACGATCGCGCGCTATGCATGGGCTCAACGAACGCCGATCCTCGGGACTTCTTTATGGACACGCAACTCAACGTCCTGCTCGACGATCCCGGGGCAGTAAGCCAGTTCCGTCATAAACTGTGGGCACACGATCTTGGTCTCTCCGCGGAAACAGTAAAGCAGTGGAAAGTTTCGGAGTTCTTTGCCCAGTGGGACAAAGTTGCGAAACAAAATGAAAATCCGTCCACCACTCCCGACAAAATGCCTGGCGAAGATGTTATTTCCTTCGATCCCACGAAAGTATTTGGCAAGAGGTCACCGATTGCCGATGTCTTGACGGAAGTGAGCAGCGAGTCCATGGAAGCCGAACAGCCGAGTGCGGGCGAACAAAGCTCCTTCGAAAGTGAATCCTCATTCGAGCAATTCTTCGAGAGCGAGATCGACGGCTCAAACCTGAAATGGTCTGGAGCGACGCAAGATCAGTTGGATTTTATGCGCGCCGTTTATGCACGTCATGTCGCGAATTCGCAGGCGCGCCGTACATTCATCGCCGACGTCCCTGCCGACAATCTTAGTGCGGTGGAGAACCAACAGAGATTGCGCACAGAAGCCGCAAGCAATTGTGTAACTCTCCTTGCCGACGCACGGGCCGCCCTCGCAGCCGCGCAAAATTCCGGCGACACCTCCGCGCTGGAAATAAACCGCGTCAACGTGGTAAGCGGATACCGTTCGGCCTCGCAGCAGTTCACCATTTGGCAAAACAATTTCCCCAAGTATTACAGCCAGACGGCCGCGCATCGTTCGTCTCTAAGCGGCGGCGCACATGGGATGGAGGCAATTTCATACCAGACAAGTTATATCGGAAACCGTGTAGCGGCGCCCGGCTTCAGCAATCACAACGATGGTCGCGCTGTCGACCTCGGCGCTGATTTGACCAGGAGCCGCCGTCTCACCGCGGGCAGCAGCGCCGCATCGATTTCGTTGTGGCGTTCCTCTTGGTTGTTTCAATGGCTCTCGAACAACGCCGCGAATTACGGCTTCTTCCAAAACTCGGCAATCAACGAACCTTGGCACTGGGAATATCGAGGCACTTCTGAAATTTCACCGGCACAAGAGGCCGACGTAACGGTCGTCTCCTCTGGAAATATATACAATTCCAATACGACGTTGCTTAAGACGCACCGCGGAATGCAACCGGATCTCTATGTGTGCTGGAACTACGCGTCGGCGATTCCCAGCTCGGTGGACGTGATCGTGCACCTGCATGGACACTCCAGCGATCGCGGCAAAATGTTGCTTAAGAATAAAGTAGCGGCTAGCGGCCTGGATTTCAGCGATCCCGCAGGAGTCGGCGGCGGCCGTACTGGCCCAAGCGTTGGAATCATCCCGCGCGGTGACTATGCGCCGAGGGCGGCCACTAGGGTTAGGGCGGCCAACCCAGATGTGTATGCTTTCCCCGCGCTGGTGGGCCCAACCGCCATGAATGACTTGATCGCCTTTGGACTCGGACGATTCGCCAGTGCGGTGGGCGCGAGCGGCAGCGTTCCGCGTAACCGCCTCATATTGACGTGTCATTCCGGCGGCGGTGATTGGCTCGGCTCCATCCTGCCCAATATCGATCCCGACGAGATCCATTTGTTCGACGCCATGTACAGCACGCCACCCGCGCTGCTCGCCTGGATCGACCGCCACGTGGCCTCCGATGATGCCGGCAAGCCCGGCACAAGTGCGTTTCGCATGTTTTATACCAGCAAAGAGTTCACCACGCCCAACGACAACGCCATCGCCATCGCAGCACGTATCCGCACCGCCTTGCAGAAGGCCACTAACACGCAAGCTCTCGCGCGGTACTTCAAAGTGGAATGGACCACCGTTGGCCACCCGGACATCCCGCGAACCTATGGCTGGCAGCTTTTGGCCGATGCTTCAGCCAAAGTTTCGCAAACCAGGCAACTCTCGCCGCCGTAACTTGACCGGCGAGGAGGTCATTACTGCGTTTGGAGAAATTTATTTTTCCCCGTGTAGGACAGAGAGGAGAAATTGTCCATGCGACAAGCAAATCTGAAGGACGGGCAAGACTACGACACCCGCTCGTTCGACCCTCACGAAAGTCCTTTCCTTCTCTCGCGCCCCGGCGAGGCTTCCTACGAGAACGAAAGTCTCTGCGGTCAGCTCGAAGCTGGAGAAACTCATGGGCAGTCGGAAAGTGCAACGCCGGAGTTTGAGTCACAATTTCTGACCGAATCTCTGAGCGGCGCGGAAAGCGAGGGGAGGCAAGTTGGCGGGAGTTTGAGAAAAGCGCCGCAGGCGAATTCGCTCGATCCCGATCCATATGCCACTCTTCGTTCCGCCATGGCTCCCGAGCATGCCAATCTCGAAGCAAATGAGCTCACCGTGCTTCTTGGCCGCATGCCCGCCACCATTGTCCTGCACCAGTTGGTGCACTCCCCGCAAATGCGTCAGGCTACTCTGGCAAGTCTTCTGGGAAAATCGGCGCGTCGCTCGGTGCACCTGAACGGCTCCTATGTTTCCATTCCCGCTTACTTGCGAATGATTTCGCGTCTGTGCCGAGAAGTAGCGGAACAGAGCGAAACGGAATTCGGGCAGGAGACCTCGAGCGGGGAAATTGCTCCGCAACCAGAATATTTCATGGAAGGCGAAACGCTCGGCGGTTCTGTTGGCCGCAGTGCGGCGAACCATCCCGATGACGTCAAACTTGTGCAACATCTGATTAACGCCAATTTACCGATTCCCTTGGCGCCCCTTATTGAAGACGGCATCTGCGGGTCAAAAACAATTTTCGCCATCGAAACTTATCAGCAGCGCACTCTCGGCATGAATCCACCAGACGGCCGCGTGGATATTAGGGGCGCTACATTCCAGTCACTTACGGGAGGAGGAGTCGCGCCGCGCCCGTCGCCTCAGCCAGCTCCCAAGGCCAAGACCAAAGCCGGAACCTTCCCGCCAGAAATAATCACGGCGGCACAAGCGTCGCACACCACCTGGAAGGTTCCTGCCTCGGTAACGCTCTCGCAGTGGGCCATCGAAAGTGCTTGGGGCCACGCCATGCCCTCCGGGAGCAACAATCCGTTCGGAATAAAGGCGGCAGCTGGCCAGCCTTACGTTGAAGCTAAAACGCGTGAAGTCGTCAACGGCAAGGACATCTATATCGTAGCCCGCTTCCGAGCCTTCGCATCATTCGACGAGGCTTTCGACCAGCATGGACGTCTGCTCGCCACCGCCAAGCCCTATAAGCACGCCATGACTTTAGTTGACGACCCGGACTCCTTCGCCGACGCACTCACCGGCGTCTATGCCACGGACCCGCACTACGGCGCCGCGCTGAAAAGCGTGATGAAAAAATACAATCTTTATCAGTACGACTAAGGGATTCCATTCATTGCGCGAGATCTGCAAAACAGCTCGCGAATCGGCCAATCAATGCTTTGTATTTCGCCGCTGACGATTGGCTGTAGCTCAGCTCGAAAGACTTGAATTGCTCGTGGCTGAAAAAAACTTTTGTATAAAAAATCGATGGCCCATTCACGCCGGAAACCACAAACCATTTCGGCTTCAGCACCTGATACGTCACTTTGCCAGACTTGCCCGTAAGTCTCGCGGACGTCTCGCTCAGCCGCTCCTTCAAAGTCTGCTGCAGCGCGTTATTGCTTCCGAAAACGATGAGCTGTGCGCCGTCCTGCCCGATAAACTTCTTTCCATCGCTATTCTCGGCTTCCCCTTGTGGGGCCAGCAAATCCGTTGGATAACAGATCGAATATTGAAATCGCACATTGGTGTACGTCTTCCAGGCGTGTTGCTCGCCTGCAGCTTCCTGCGCTCCCATCCCCTGTGGAAAGAAAGCGGGCGCAGCAAAGACAATCAAAATGCCGAGCGTCGCGCAAAAGAGTTTTGTTCTCATGTCACCACGCTCGCACTGTCGCACACGCCCTAGCCCCGCTCCAGGCCAATCAGCAGTTTTCGGCTGCGCGCTTTCATTGCCGGCGTTCCGCTTCGCGTGGCCTCGCGGAGAATCTCCGTCACACCGGGCTCAAGACTGGAATCCTCCATAAACATTTGGGGAAAGTCCTTCTCCATGAACTTACACCGCAGATACAGCAAAACTTCGTCACGCTGTTAGCAAAGAAGTTGTCCCGCAAAACTGACCGGCTTGATTTGTTAGTCCAAAAGAAATGAGACGATTTTTATATCACAGCCATAGGCTGTGAACTTGGATTTACTCCCCAGGGGCTACAGGCCGCCGGGGCAGGCGGCCTGTAGCCGAGTGCCGAGTGGGGCCGCTTCGTGTTGTATTCCACGCGCCACTTCTCGATCACGATCTGCGCCTCCTTCAGTGAGTAAAAAATCTCTCCGTTCAAGCATTCATCCCGCAGCTTCCCGTTGAAGCTTTCGCAGTAACCGTTCTCCCAAGGACTTCCCGGTTCGATGTACAGCGTCCCGGTACCAACCTTTGCCAGCCACTGCCTCAGTTCCTTCGCCACGAACTCCGGGCCGTTGTCTGAACGAATGTTTTCCGGGATTCCCCGTAACAGCATCACATCTGCCAGAGCTTCAATCACTTCATACCTCCCGAACTTTCTCGCTACACGAATGGCAAGACTCTCCCGCGTGTATTCATCAATCAGCGTCAGCATTCGCAGTGTTCTTCCGTCATGCGTCATCGCGCTCACGAAGTCGTAGCTCCAAACGTGATTCGCACGCTCCGGCCGCAGTCGCACGCACGACCCGTCGTTCAGCCACAGCCGTCTGCGTGGCCGCTGTTTCTGCGGCACCTTCAGCCCCTCGCGACGCCAGATGCGCTGTACCCGATCTTGGCCTACCTGCCAACCATCGCGTTGCAGCAGCGCCGTAATTCGCCGGTAGCCGTAGCGACCGTATTCACTGGCCAGGGCAATGATTGCTTCCGTCAGCGCCTCTTCGTCGATCCTCGGGATCGCGGCATAGCGTTGTGTCCTTCGCCACTGCCCCAGCAGCCGGCAGGCATGTCGCTCGCTCACTTCGTACTTTTCCAGCGCATGCTCCACCGCACAACGCCGCCGCTGAGGGCTCAGAAGTTTCCCGAGGCCACGTCCTTTAGAATCTGCTTCTCCAGAGACAACTCTGCGACTAAACGCTTCAACTTCGCGTTCTCCCGCTCCAGATCCTTCAGCCGTTTGGCTTGATCTAGCTTCAGGCCGCCGAACTCTTTCCTCCAGCGGTAGTACGTCTGAACGGTGATCTCTGATTCCTTACAGGCTTGTGGTGTGCTCTTTCCGTTCGCTATTTCTACTTCGATCTGCCGCAGCAGCGCCACGATTTGCTCCGGCTTGTGTTTCTTCATCGGCATGTCCAGCTCTCCTTTAGAGTGATCTTTTCTCACTCCTGCTGGACTAATTCAAGCCACCCACGTCAAGCGCAGCCTTCTATTTCGCCCCGGAGGGCAAGGACATGCTTGCCTTATTGCGAAGTACTAGCGCGCCATACCACGAGATGGATCCGCAGATGACAATCGAGGGGGACTTGATTTACGCTGCTTCGGACCGCTACGTGATTCGTATTAGCTACTGCGCGCCGAATATCGACAAGCAGTCAGACCAAGGCGGCCTCACTCGTAAAGACTTAGCGATCATGCTGGATCGAAAACTGTTGCTGGCAGTCTTATTCTCTAACATTCCCTCGTCGGAAGTTACGACCAAGTGTCCTTTCGACACGAGACGATAGTCGTGTTCTCTTCATTTTTGATTGCGCTAGTGGGTAGACTTTCTTAAATCAACTGGTACAAAGGATCGGCAGGCCAATCG
>Ga0210391_10004331_pt1 | contig 11850 bp, 9 predicted proteins | sample IncBWC12OmetaG_FD_160573 | JGI IMG/M metagenome (GOLD analysis project Ga0210391, IMG submission 160573) | Forest soil microbial communities from Barre Woods Harvard Forest LTER site, Petersham, Massachusetts, United States - Inc-BW-C-12-O ...
CGTCGTCCCGGGATATGGAATGGCGGTAGCCCAGGCGCAGCACAAAGTCCGCGAACTTTATGATGCGCTAAGCAAGCGCGGCATCGACGTTCGCTTCGCTATTCATCCGGTTGCCGGACGCATGCCTGGCCACATGAACGTGTTACTCGCCGAGGCCAATATCCCCTACGACCGTCTCATCGAGATGGACGAGATCAATGGCGACTTTCCTCAAACTGATGTTGCCCTGGTGATTGGCGCCAACGATGTTACTAACCCCGCCGCGCGCTCCGATGCCTCGAGCCCTATCTACGGGATGCCCATTCTCGACGTGGACAAATCCCATACCGTAATGGTGATCAAGCGCAGCATGAATCCTGGCTTTGCGGGTATTGATAACCCCCTTTACTATCTCGATAACACGCTCATGCTGTTTGGGGATGCCAAAGCATTTGTCGGGGGAATCGTCCGCGAACTCGGCGGGGGGCACGGCTAGTCGCTGGGCGGGAAAAAACATCCGGCGGGCTTGAGCGTTGCGAGGGGAATTCGCAAAACCGGCAGCCCGCCCCGCATTTGGTTAGGCGGCTTTCTTGGTTTGTCTGATCTTAGCCCAACGTGCTTTTTGAGCCAGAGAAATTCTACGGCGTCCGGCTGCGGAAAGAATGCGTTTGCTCCGCGGAGCCATTACAGCGTGCGCTGCTGCGCCCGTGCCTCGGGAAAGCTTTTCGAGAACTGCAATCGCTTCTCCCAGTTTCTGGACTTGGTTCTGAGCATCACGGCGTTCCTCGCGGAGCCGTTGAATCGCCTTTGCAATATTTGTCATCAATACCCCCTCGGGTAACTACCGTCGGTCATTGTATTACTAACTTCTCGGTTCTGTCAGAATTTAATTTGTTGGTTCCGAGGCAGGTTACCTCGAGCGCGAGTAACGAGAAATTGACTGAGAAATGACCGCATAACATCGACAATGACCCGGGGTAACTATTCCGATATTCACCGGCCGCAGAGTGTCATCCGAGGGAGGGTAACAATCCGGACGATCCGAACAAGAAGAGGGCGCCAACCGCGAGGCTATAGAGCGCTGTCAGTGCAGTGACTACAAACTGAAAAAGCGGCAGCCGCGAACTTAATCCGAATAAACCTACCGCCGACGCCGTCATCACCGTATTCATCACCAGCAGCCCTGCGATAAACATTGCCAGCCCGATAAAGCCCTTGGCCATCCCGCCCAGATTAGCCGCCAATAGGAAGATCATTAGTTGACTGGGTGTTTCTGCGCCGAGGCCGTGAATAACCCCGATCAAGAGCACGGATTTGGCAGTGTAATTCCATGTCTTATCCGCCGGGCGCGGGATCTCGTGATCGTGCCAATAACTCTTTATCTTCCAATTGAGCCAGCGCACGGAGCCCGCCATAAGGTGAAAGCGGCTGCGCGGCGCCGGTTTACCGGTGAAGAGCGATCCGAGAACATAGACCCCAAGGATGAGTAAGGTCAGCCCGACCAACCGCTCGGCAATGCCATCGATGCCATGCGGCAAAGAAAGCTGGAAGACGATGACCGCGCTCCCCAGAGCAGTAACCGTCGCGGCGTGACCGAGCGCATAGAGCAATCCTAGCCGCATCCCGCGCCAGCGATCGGACTGAACGCTGGCGATATCGGAGATAGCGGCTATGTGGTCATAGTCGAACCCATGACGGAAGCCAAGTATTGCGGCCGACAGGAGAGCGAGTTCAAGGCTGTTCGGCGTGACATTCATGGATGCATCGATTAAGCCAGAATTTGTCATTGTTCCACATGCGGCCGAGAATCGGAAATCCCGCCGCCCATCATTCCCGACCGAACGCAACTGGCGTAGTCGCGCCCCAGGTCAGTGGCGTTTCTCTTCGCCTCTTTTGCAACGATTTGCAGCCGACGGTCTCTCTCGCCAAGGGCCCCGCGTCTAAGTAATTGAGAATAAAGAATAATAATGTCGCTTACCTGGAAAGCGAATTGCACTCTACACCCCCGATGCAGTGTCTTTGGACCAGGTCGAGGACGACGCGGACGCACAGGACTGGCGCAACCATCGAAATCGCCCGCGTGCTGGCCACGGTCGTCTTCCTGGCGAGTTTCAGCTGCGTCCTTGCCTGGTGTGCCGCGACCTCTGCCTCGCGCGTCGGCGCGGACCGCCCGTCACTCACGCAATTCGAAGAAACGCTGCGCCGCGTGCCCGCCCATATCTCGGAGTTGGAGCCCTTGTCGGAGCCGCTGACCCTGCCGAAATGCAGCGATGTTCGACCGCCGGAAGCTTTGCTGACTCCGGACCCCCTGCTGCACATGAACGATGACGAGTTCCACGTGCGCGTCAGCTTCATCGTTGGCTCCGACGGACACGTGCACAGTGCGTTCATCCTGGACAGCGGCGGACCCGAAGAGGACCAGATCGTACTCCGCGCCGTCCGCTTCTGGCGCTATCGTCCAGCTCTCTGCAATGGCGTTCCCACCGATTCCGAAGCGCGTGTACGATTCAGCATCCGCTAGCGGACAAATTCTCCTACAATGGCAGCGGTGAGGTAGCCGTGAGTCCAGAGAATCCGAATCCTGCCGGTCGCAAGCCGGAAGATCGGGCCATTGCGCGTCAGCAGGAAGGGCGGGAGGACGTTGAACGTCCGGAGGAAGCCCGCCCGAGCGAACGGGACGAGCGTCATAGCAAAGACCAGATTGTTGCGGCCCAGGATGTAGAAGAATTTTTTCAGCGCTTGCCCGGCAACTTTCGCTGGCCCAAGCCGAATGCCGAGGCCGTCGCCGCCGCCGTAGAGGCGATCCAGCGCATGTCAGGCAGTGTCGCCGCTGAAAACCTGGCGGCGGCTGCCGCTGTTTCGGCGGACGATGGGGAAGGAGCGAGAACCGTCTGTTCCGGATGTGGCGGTTCGCTTCCGGCTGGAGCGCGTTTTTGTGTCTGGTGTGGAATCCCTAACCAACCTGTTGCGGGTGATACTCCGCTTTCGCCGCGGACTTCTGCCGGCCAGCATCACATTCACCATCACTACCATCATTTTGCCGACGGACGCGGTGCGTCGTCCGCTGCCCCGGCAGCCGAGTCCGAGCCGTCGGTCGCTCGCGGCCGCGCTCCAGGCTCATTGGGCACTTCGACCGGTGGCCGCGCGGAAGCCGCCGCACGTCAGGTCGCTCAGGACTGGGCGCAGGCTTGCAACACCAAGCACATCGACGACCTGCTCGAACTCTACGCCGCCGACGCTACCCTCATCCGTTCCAGTGTGCCGCCCGTTCGCAGTTTGCCCGCCATTCGTGAATTTCTCGTCTCGCTGCTCGAAGCCGGGCTGGGCGACGTCGAAATGGAATCGCTGCGCGTCGAACTGATGGGCGACATTGCGCTCGATCTTGGCCGCTGCAAAATGCTCGTGCCCATTGCTATGGGGAAACGGCGAGAAGAGCGCGGGAAATATCTGGTCGTCCTGGTGCGACAACCGACCGGCACATTTAAGATTCTCGCGGATTGTTGGTCGGCCGATTTAGCTGTCAGCGCGCCGCCAACCGATCCCGCCGCTCGCCGCGGAAGCGAATCAATTCCGGCCGTTCGTAAGACTCGATAAGGACCGTCACCAACCCAACAAAAACCCCGATCCTCGCGGATCGGGGTTTCGAGCAGTCGTCTCGACTCCAACTATTGTCCAGTTTGCCGTGTCGTAAACAGTTGCCGATAGCTCAAACTCTCCACGTCGCGGAACATCGGAGTGCCCGGGGGCAGGCCCGACGGCAGTGTGAAGTCTGAGTCGAAAACGTAATTACGAATAGGGGGTTGATATACCGAGTACGCGCAGCACTTGAATAACCCGGTGTTGTAGGTTGCGTAGTACAGGCTGACCATCGAGCCACCATAGTTTAGCGTGGCCGGACCGCTCTGCCAGTCTTCCAGGAAGCGCAGGAAGTTGTGCACTCCACCATCGGTGCCGAAACCGTAGTCGGTGTTGGTCTCCCATGAGGGGAAGGGGAAGGCCATATTCTTCCCCCCCGCAATCGCCACCCGGTAGTAGGTACTAATAGCGGTCCGGTTGCCCGCCGCCACCGTTGGCGAGTAGTTGCCGCCGTTGCCGTTATTCCCCATCGTGCTGTACTGATCAACCCAGGCATCGGAGAGAACGGTAACAGCGTCGGCGATGATCGCAGCTGAAGAATGGCCCGCGAGGTCCGCCACGCCCGTTTGTACTCCGTTCGGCCAGAAATTGTCGCCCGAGTTGCTGTTGTAATCGCCTTGTATGTATACCGGGTTTTCCGACGCCACGGTGAACCCGCCAGGATCCGAGGAGGTTCCGGTTGGGCTGTTCGGCACATTGCCGAGCGAACCATCCACCAGTTTCAGGACGTGGCGCGCTCCGCTTACCCAGTTCTTGCGTGCGGTCGAGCAACTCGTGATCCGGCTGTTGTAGGCGGATGTCCCATAGGGATCGGGATTCGGCTTCGCGTCGTTGTTGGTGACCTGATACCAGATATTCACGCCAGGAGTGGGGTTGGCCGTTACCGCCAATACACATGGCATATTCGCATTCGAGCAGGTTGTAGTGACGGGTTCCGTGATCGGGCTGGTCCCGGTGCCGTAAAATCCTAATCCCAGATTATGTCCGCCGAAGTTGTCCAGCAGGCCGTCCTGGTTCACATCCTCGGGAGATAAGGTTCTTCCCGCGGGAACCGGCTCCAATACTCCGTCGGGCGTGCCCGCGGCGCTGGCGGAGTTAACCACGTCCTCCAACCCTGAATCTCCGCTCTTGGTAAAGGTTGCGCCGTACAACGTCGGATTCGGAAGCATTCCGCGGCGATCCGAGTAATACAACACATATCCGTTCTGCGGGACAGAATTCACACTCGCTCCGCTAGTGCCGATCGATCCGTTCAGCCAGCGATTAAGGTTGCCCACATCGATCTCGACGGCATTCATAATCCCGTTGGCGGTGCAACTGTTGTCGTTCGCGTAGGTGTTCGACCACACAATGTCCCTAGGCTCGCCTTCGCGGGCGTCGTAGAAGTTGATGGGATACCAATTGAAGCGCGTCACACTTTGCAACGCTTCGGTTGAAGCGGTTGGCGTCGATGGAGACGTTGTGCTGCTGAGACCAAACAGCCAGGAGTTGCTTGTCGAGTCCACCAGAACCTGCGGGTTCGCCACAGACCACGACGTGCAATACTTGGTCGCGCCGCTCCCGGACGTCGTAGGACACGCTGGACTTGCGGTCGTCGAAAAGCCTGTATGCGTCGACGAGGTGATCGCCGTAGTCGGGTACGTCGTGTTCAGCTGGGTGTAGCGATCCGCCGGTTCCTGCAACAGCAGAATTGCGTTCGGATTGATCGGGTTGCTGCCGACGTTCGTGGAAGGGCCGGGGGATGTTGGCGGAATCACGTCGCGCGCAAATCCCAGCCCGAGCCATTCGGTGGTGACCGGAACCCAGGTGCCGGATGAGTTCAGGTATTCCACACGCAGCCAGCCGTCAATCAGGTTCCAGGTTGCGCTTCCAACCGCAGAGCTTGTCGCGGTCGCCACGGGGTTCGCAAATGTCGTGGTGCCCGTGGGGGGCGGGCTGTTTACAAGGTAATACGGAGTTGCCCACGTCGCCGCTGTCGTCAGCGGGCAGTTTCCGACTTTGTTGGTGGCCGTCTCGTACTGCGGGCAAGGCAGAAACGTCGGCATGAGGTTCGGGCTGTTGCCTAGGTAGGTCCCCAGATTACTGCCGGTCGTGTTCAGCGTACTGCTGCCCGCCATTCCTCCAACTGTGGAGCTGACGCGATAGGAGAGGAACGGAGCGGCAACTACACCCGAGGTATTGGTCGGGGCCCACGCGTTGGTTTGGCTACTCGGACAGAGCAGGACGCAGCCGCTCGCATCCGAGCCCGCTGCCACAGCGGTCATATCCGCATTGCTCCAGGGCGCGGGTGGGTAAGGCCAGTCAGGGAGGCAATTGATTGAAACCGTCGGAGTCGCGGTAGATGTATAAGTGCCGGTGCAAGTCCCCGAGGGGATGGCGTTGGTGGCGGTGGCGAAGTATGTCGTGTAAGCGTTTCCTCCCGAGGGAGCCGGCAGAGTCGCTGTCCCGGTTGTTGTTCCGACCGACGTCGCAATGCCATAAGGATAGCTGGCGCCGGCGCCCGATGAATTCGCGGTTACATTCGCCAGCCGTATATTGTTCACATCCGAAGCTCCGCCCGGTAAGTCCGCCGGATCGTCGCTGAGCAATACGTGAATCTGGGCCAGATTGTATTCCCGCGATTCGCTCAGCGCGGTCGAATCGCTCGATAGCGGCCGGCGAATAATTTGGTAGGGGAAGGTCGTCCCGTTGACGAAAGGCATCGACAGTTTCTTGGCGCCGGTTCCCGGCGTCGTCGTGCTCCCGTAATTGCCGTTGATGATCATGCAGTTGGTGGTGTGGGAAAAAGGATTCCAATTGGTTCCGTTATAGCTGCTGCCCGACTGCGCCGCGGATGAGCCCGCGCCGGTTACGCTGCCCTGCCCGTAGGTGGAATCGCCATTCGTGTTCTTCAATACGCAATTCGAAGTCGGACTGCTGCAACCGCCGACCGCGGTCGGTATATATACATTCCCGGTATCGCTGAAACTGGCGGCCGATAATCCGTTGGGAAGCACTTCTGTAACGACGTTGCCGAAAGCTTCCAGTTTGTTGTTAAAGGTGAGCGTTGCACCGCTGGCAACACCCAGATAGAGATCGGAGTTGGTGTGAACGCGTCCCGCAAAAGTAAGATTGGGGCTGTCGAAGAAACCGCAGTCGCCTTCGCAAAATACACCGAACTGGAATACCGGAATCAACGCGACCTGCGCGCCTCGCGTCATACTTACTTCTTGTCCGCCCGGTAACGCTGCCGTCGCCAGCATGTTGATCGGAATGATCTGCGCCCACAAACCCGTATTCGGTCCAGAAAGAATTTGCCCCCAGGTATGGCTGGGCGGGTCGATCGTGCAACCCGACGCTGGTATCACCGAATACTGTGTCCAGGTGACCCCCACCATCGCCGGCTCGTTTGAAACCGAGCCATAGGGCGGTCCGCCGACACCGCAGATTGCCGAGGTGTGCGGGGACTGCGCGTTCGTGAACGTTGCCGACAAATCGGAGGCCAGCTTCTCAATGCCACCGTCGGCAGCGTGAAAGGCCAGGTTGTTTTGCAGATCGGTCCCGCCCACTTTGCCCTCGGTGTTGACCATCATCAGCAAGCCGATGGCGAGCCCCGACAGCAGCAACAGCATCAGCAATGACGCAATCAGCGTGAATCCCTTGGCGTGCAGTCTCGCGCTCTTCATCATCCGGTAACTCCTCACTGCATCAATCCCACTCGCTTTGCTCTGCATCATTTCACTCCCCATGATCTTTCTCGCATTTCGCATCTCTGCCGCTACTTGGTGAAATTGTTGGCGTACGTCAGATTGCGCGCGCAGACCGAAGTCTGCAAATCCAATCTCTGATATCCGTTGCCCTGGCCGAACTGTGAGCCATACAGCGAGCTATCCATCGCCATGTTCTGAACGTTGATCTTGGTGATCTGGTTAGGGATGAGGCCCGACGAAGAGCCGGAGACGCAAACATCGCCCGATGCTCCGGGGTTTTCGCAGCCCACTGCCGGCGTGTTGGTGGCGTCGTTGAAAAGGTCATACGTCAATTTCATGTAGACCACGTTTTCTGCCGCCGGGATCGGAGTGTGTCCGTCGACCTGCCGCATCAGTCGCGGCGGAGCCACCGTGTTGTTGATGTAATAACTGATGACTAAAAGGCGCACCGGCGACGTTCCGGTACCAGTGACCGCTACGCCATTCAGACCCTTGCCTCCGCTCGTCTGATTCATGTGCAGCACATCGGAATTGGCAAAGGGCACGGTGTAGGTGTTGGCGCTCACTAGGGTGGGAGCCCCCGTCACTTCGGCCACGATCGGCGTGCCATTCAAGGACGGGAAGTAGACCAGATCGCCAGCCGTTAAGCCGACCGCGGCATCGTTCACCGCTTGTGGCGCCGTCAACGCAGTGCCGGTTGGCAGGCAGCCCGTCGCTGCCCAGGTCGTGAAACCCGAGGGCGGCGCGAAGGTTACGACTCCAACAGCACTGATGGTCGCGGTATAGCAGTTCAGAAAGAAATTGGAATCCGTGTAGGCCACCGTAACTATGTCGGTGGGGCCCTGTGAGGCGAGCAAGATTGGCCCGGCGTTGTAGCCCGGCAGCAAACCGTAAAGATAAGGGGTCGTGCCCTGTTTCGGATACTGTACCGACCCTCCATTGATATAACAGGTACCGGTTTGATCGCACCCATAGACCGGAGTCACTGCGGACGGCAACGCGATCGCCGTTCCCGGATTAAGGCCGGCTCCGGCTAAACTCAGATCCTTCGTCAATAAGTTCGAAGCCGCACGGAAGTCCTGTTGCATCTCCGCCCGCTGCGTCGTCGTCCACGTCGCCTGCACACCCTGTATGTAGATCTGCACCGCAGCACCCAGGACAATTGATCCCAGTGCCAGGGAGACGACCATTTCCAGCAGGCTGAATCCACTCTCGCGTTTGGTTGAGCGATGGTTCATAAATCCCCTTTACTGGAATTCCGAAATGAACGAATTCAGACTGTAACTCTTCGGCGTCTGCGTCTGCGGCGTCTGATATTGCACGGTGACCGTTGTGCTGCGCAGCGTGCTGATCATGTTTCCTCCGGAGTCATAGAGCGGCGAGATCGTAATCTGGCGCTGGTAGCCCGTTAGAGGGATAAACGTGTCGTCCACGGTCTGAAAAACCCCGTCCGGGCCGGGATCCTGAATCGTTTCTTCGCCAGAAGCCGCGTCATCCGCCGTGCCAAAGATTCCATCCGCTCCGGCGTTGTACATCGGCTGCAGTCCAGATAGAAAAATCCCGCAGCTGGCGGCGCCGGTCTCCGGACAGTTGGTCGAATTCACATTCTGGATGTTGTCCCAGTTCATCTGCGATGTGTTCCGCGCCGTCATGATGCTTTCGTAAGCCTCGTTCGCCAATTGCTTGGCGATCATGTCCTGCTGCGAGGTCTGCGTCGTAGCCATCGCCAGCCCGAACACGCCGAGCAGGCTCACCATTCCCACCGTCAGAATGGCCATCGAGATCACCACTTCAAGCAGCGAAAAACCTTCTTCCGCTTTTCTGTCGGCGCGACCGATTCTGTTGCGCGTCACTATTGACGTAGCCATTGATACCCTCCCGTCTTCGGATAGAGTCGCCATCCCCGAACTCGCCCCGTTGCGCCCCACATGTCCACCGCTCGCGAACTAAGCACGTTGCCCGATTGGGCGATGTACACCACGCCGTTGTCCAGACTGCCCGAACAATTTCCCGCTCCATCCTCTGCGTCCTGCGCCGAACCATCCGGGCAAAAATAAAATGTTGTCGCCCCGCCCGCGCTGCTGTTCGCCGTGTAGCCGAAATCAATCGCATTCGCTCCGCTCCCAAAACCGTCCGGGGCCGGCGTCGAAGCCACCGCTGATTGCGCGAGAAACAAAACATCCGTTGGCAAGGTGTAGGTCGTCGTATTCTGATCGCCTTGGAACCCCGTCAAGGTCGGCGTGACCGTGATCGTGTTGGGTATGGTGGCGTTCTGAAACGTCACCGAATACGACGTTCGTTGCGATACCGCATTGTCGCGCGCCTGCCGCATCGCCGAGAGCGTCGTGTTATAAGCGTTGACGACGTGCTGGGCACTCAGTATGGGCATCAGACTGATGACCGAGATCACGGACACGACGATGGTGAGTGCCACCACCATCGTCATCTCGATTAAGCTGTAGCCCCTGGCCCGATGCCGTCGACGTCCCGCATTTATTTCCAGGCTTCTCATAACATTGGCCGCACCCGCGGCTCCCTGCGTCGTAGAACAAAATTCGTCAACAAACTCGTGTAACTGGAATGGGTCAGCCGAACGCCTGCACTAGTCCCTGGGGGATCGCAGTTGGGGCGCCTGTCTGACTAACTCGATGTTAGGAACTGTCCCGTAACGCGTCAAAGTACCGGGGTACACCGGCCTTTCGTACACTGTCTTTTAGTAAGGTAATCAGGAGGGAGTTACAGGTGTGCCACTAGTTCAGAATATGCGCCAACCGGGGAGGTTGGTTTCGATAGCCCCTACTATGATTGGGGTGGCGTGTCAACTTACTTCTTGGCGAACGAGCGCACATAGTTCACCATATTCCATACGTCCTCATCCTTCGCACGGTCGCCTTCCGGTGGCATATCTTCACCTTTGCCATTGCGGATGATGTAAAAAAGCTCACCGTCGGTGCGGCCTTTCAGCGCGTCCTGATGAGTGAAATCGGGCATGTTTTTCATATCCGCCGCCATATCGCCCTTGCCATCGCCATCTTTTCCATGGCACATGGCGCAATCATAGCCATATAACTTCTTGCCCTTGGCATGCGATTCCGCACTGGGCTTGACCGGATTTGCCTTGGCAGCGTCGTCGGGAGGGATCTTGTATTCGGAGCCCTTCGGATTTGCGGGGGGCTGTTCTTTGGGCTGCTCGGCCCAAAGCACGAGCACAAAGAAGAGCAGTAGAAGAAGGATCCGTTGAAATTTGTGAAATGCCCTTTTTCCCCAGACGCGATTCGTCAATACCAGGTTTTTCAACAACCACCTCCAGCGAGGGAGATCCGTTGAACTGTGGTGGAACTGCTAAAGATACTCCTCGACATGGAAACATGCACGAAAAAGATAATGTGAGTGCAGTGAGGAATCTCTAGTCTCCCCCCGCTGGCGCGCGTCCCACTGATTTGATGACCGTTGCCGGCGTGCGCAGGGCTCGCATCAAAACCGGCTGGCGGAGCACAGTTTCGAGCAGGTGGCGCGCGGCGGCTATTTCTTCCGCCGAACGATCGAGCGCAGAATATCCCGGCACTCGCAACATTACGGCATGATCGTGCACGCTGACCTCGAGGCGCGGCGCACTGACCTTTTCGAGCCGGTTGTTTCCGTTGCTCGGAGCAAGCGCATCGGCCAGGCGCAAAATGCCGGACAGTTCCATCGCAACCGGCCGAAGAGGCAGTTCCAGCGTTTGCATGGTCTTTCGCCGCGAACGGGGCAATGCCCCGCGATGATAGCGCGCCACCACTGCGGCAAGCTCAAATTCTTGTGCGCTCAAGCCGAGCGGCCGCGGCAACTTGCGGATCATCCGGTAAGAGGCCTTGTGGTGATTCTCGGACTTTTTCGCTTTGCCCACATCGTGCATGAAGGCCGCGGCTTTTAGAATGGCTCTCCAATCCTCGTCGTGATTCGACGGCGCACGGTTCGACGGCCGACCTTGTAAAGAAGCAGCCTCCGATGCTGCGTGATCCACTGCCACTGCGCTTGCCGTTAGTAGTCCCGCATTTCTCAGTCCGTCGAACAACAGAAGAGCCAACTGGGCAACGTGCTGGGAATGCGTAGAATCGGGATCGAGATATCCTGCCCAGACGCGTAAGCGGCTGAGCGCCGCCGCGCGCAACTGCTCTCCCGCGGGCAACTCTGCTCGCCACACGCGCCAAAGCGATTCGCGGCCAACCATCTTCTCGCGATATTTTGCGATTCGCCGCGAGCGCTCCGCATTCAACTTCTCCCGCCACCGGCGCTGGCTTTCCATATCGGGAAACGCCATGATCTCGACCGCAGTTGACCACAGCACATCCAGATCGTGCACCTCGCCCAGCAGATCCTGCAACTCTTTGAGATCGTCGCCCCACAGCTCGTGCTGGCGCGGCAGGAAATTCTCCACCGTATAGCGAAAGCGCTTGATTCCGATGCGCAGCTCGTGCCAACTGGCCTGCGATCGCGTCCGCAGCGCGTGTTTGTGCAGTTCGTAAGCGGCAGTCCACTTTTCGAGCGCCAGATGCAGATACACGGC
>Ga0210391_10004333_pt1 | contig 11849 bp, 12 predicted proteins | sample IncBWC12OmetaG_FD_160573 | JGI IMG/M metagenome (GOLD analysis project Ga0210391, IMG submission 160573) | Forest soil microbial communities from Barre Woods Harvard Forest LTER site, Petersham, Massachusetts, United States - Inc-BW-C-12-O ...
TTTTCTTCTAACCGGGCGAGCGCTGACGGCGGCGGCGCCGGGTGCCTCGCTCAATGGAGGCTACTCCGCGCAGATGGATGGCGTGGCGGTGGCTGGCGCCCCGTATTTTCGTTCGCTCCTGGGACAGCATGGAAAGCTCAACGTCACGGACGACGGTACGGCCGTGTTCCGGTGGATCACTGGAAATTATGGCAAGGCGCTCGTCGAAGATCTGCCGGGCGTGATCGCGGAAACGGATAGCGCGACGGGGCGTACGACTTTAAATTCCTCGCGCGGCGCGCTACCGGTGGCGTATCTCACTGCAAACACAGCAAAGGAATCGATCGCGGGATTTCTCGTCGGAACCGATCAGTACGCGGCGTCGGGCACGCTGCACCTCGCAGCCACGCCGTTCAAACCCTAAAACGATTTAGTAGGCCCAGCGCATGAGGACGGCGCCGGTGGTGTAGCCTGCGCCGACAGCGATGAGCAGCACGAGGTCGCCTTTCTTGATGCGCTTTTCTTCGAGCGCCTGCATCAGGCCGAGCGGAAGCGTGCCCGCAGTGGTGTTGCCGTACTTCTCGATGTTGATCATCACTTTGGAATCGTCGACGCCAAGCCGCTCCTGCATGGCGCGGATGATGCGGAGATTGGCCTGATGCGGGACGACGAGCGCGAGATCCTCGCTGGTGAGACCATTGCGCTCGAGAATTTCTACAGCGAGCTCGCTCATGCGGCGGACGGCGTATTTGAAGACCTGTTGCCCTTCCTGATGGACGAAGTGCATTTTTTTGTCGACAGTTTCGTGAGTGGAAGGGTTCAGCGAGCCGCCTCCGGGCATGTACAGGTTTCGGCCGCCCGAGCCGTCGATATCGTGCTCGAAGTCGAGAATGCCTTCGTTGTCGTTTTCGGCGGGCTCGAGTAGCACTGCGCCCGCGCCGTCGCCGAAGAGAACGCAGGTGGCGCGATCTTCGTAATTGAGGATCGAGGTCATCACGTCACTGCCGACGACGAGGACTTTTTTGTGCGAGCCGGCGCCAACGAATTGCGCGCCGACGGTGAGAGCGTAGGCGAAGCCCGAGCACGCCGCGGAGATATCGAAACCCCAGGCCTTCGAAGCGCCGATGCGGTCTTGAATGAGGCATGCGGTCGAGGGAAAGAACATGTCGGGCGTGACGGTGGCGACGACGATCATTTCGACTTCGTCGGCGCCGATGCCGCGCGCGGCGAGCGCTTTTTTGGCGGCTTCGGCGCCGAGGTGCGAGCTGGCGACGCCGGGATCGGCGTAGTGGCGCTCGATGATGCCGGTGCGCGTACGAATCCACTCATCGTTCGTATCGACGCGCTTCGCCAAATCGAAATTCGTCACCACACGCGGCGGCACGTAGCCCGCCAACGCCGTGATTTTTGCGGCGATCCGCTTACCCATTCAGTTCTCCTGGAAATTAGGCGCGTGTGTGCCGATACAAGGCCTTTCCGCGCGCAAAAACACAGCACGCGATTGTATGCAATCGCTTAGTGGCGTGACAAGCGCCGCGCGTCCTTCGGTACGTTTTAGGAATTAGTTGGCAGAATTACCGTGCTCAACAGCGCCGTCGCCGGAAGCATTTGCGATTGCCGCGGAAGAAGCCGCGGGCGGCGTATTCTTGAGTTGCGCTACTTCTTCCTGCACCTTCGCCCACGCCTTAGGATTCTTCTTTGTGGTGTCTGGCGCTTCGGGATGCGCGTAAAAATTAAGCAGCTCGGCACGCAACTCCGGCGTCGCCCCTTGAAAATTCTGCTTCGCCAAAGCCTCCAATAGCCTCGCATGCGTCTCGTCGTTCAGCTGATATTTCCCGGGTGCAGACTCGCTTCCTGTGTCGAAATTGTCGTTCGCCAGGATCAAATCGCCCGCGCCCTGGTCGGCAGTCAGTTTCTCGTATCGCGCCAGTGACGCGTTGAAACTTGCTTCAAACATTTTCTCGGTCTCCGGCGTCGGCGTCTTCAGATCGAGCACCCGTAGAGGCCCGATCTTCGGTATCAGCCGTGTGAGAAACGCCAGGAAGTTCTCGCCAAATGTGGGCTTCTGGTAGTCATATCCCCAATTTTTCTCGTAACTCGATCGCGACAAATTAAATAGGAATTTCTGTTTCGTGATTCCCGGCTGGTCTTTCTGGATATCATTCTTCTTCAAACTCCACGCGATTCGCGTCGCCTTCGGCAACAGCTTGCTCACGTCCCGCCGGTACGAGCCTAGCGCTTTATTTTCATTCGGCAGCACGGCTTGGAGCGGCAGGCCATAGGTTTCCTGAAATGCCTGCTCCAAAAGCGGGGCCGGCACTCCGAAGCCGATAAAATCGTGGTACGCCTCCGGCGCGTACCGACCCTGCGCCACTTCGAGCACATCGAATCCGAATTCGGTTTTCACATGCGCCAACGGATTCTGTTCGTAGGTCACGACATCGCCGTACTTCTGTTTTAGCTTCGGATACAGCACCGGCACTGCGCGATTCACTCCAATTTCGTGCCCGTCGTTGTCCGCCGCGTAGTGCGCCAGCGCTCCGAGCGCAAAGGCATATCCGTCCAAATCCTTCGAGTCGCGCAGAAGTGCCAGGACGAAATCTCCGCTTCGAACGTAGTGCGTTAGATCACTGAATAAGTGGCTTCCGTGCGGGTAGTAGCCCATGTCCGGGATGATCGCTCCGCCGTAGGCGTAACCGTGCGCCTCTTTTAACTGCTCCGGCGTAGCATCTGGAAAGCGTTTTAGGAGCAGCGGCTTGATGTTCGTGTCCCACGCGCTATCGATAATCGCTTCGTGCGCGAGCACCGCGTACGCTCCGCAGGTCATCGGCGTCGCCAGCAACAACCCGATCGCCACGAGTACCACAAGCGTTTTCGTCGCCGCCGCACGAGACTGCCTACGTTGCCGTCCCGACACTCTGGAGACTCTCCTGACACGATTCGAAATGCGATTCGAGCTGCGGGCCGGTCTTGAGCTGCCTGTAGATAGGATGCTCGGCGCCATAGAGGGGCCCGCGTGGCGATGCTCGGCGGACATACTGTTCGCGGTGCCAGCGAAAGAGCGGCCTGTGGGGGCGGCGAAGGGGCCTGGGACGCCCGTGAGGCACGAGTAGAAATTCTCGCGTGCGTCGGATACTGACAGGCACAACGTGCCTATTCCACTAGCGCACTCGTCTAAGAGGAATTTCGTCCGACGCCGAGATTGCCAGCATCGAGTTTGGACGCTCGCAAGAAGGCAGTGTCGCCGAGCTGAGCGATTGCCGGCTGCGAAGTTCGAGAGGCCACAAACAAAAAATCCGCAACGCGTCCGTGGCGAACGGCGCTGCGGATTACGTTATCTAAGCTGAAAATTTGGTGCGGAAGGGGGGACTCGAACCCCCACGCCTTGCGGCGCCACCCCCTCAAGATGGTGCGTCTGCCAATTCCGCCACTTCCGCAAGAGGAGATGAAGCAAATTGTAGCAGAAGCCCCTAGTTCTTGGGAGGCGCGATGGGCGCGGGCGTCGGCTGTGCTGGAGCGGGTTGCAGGGGCGATGGAGCCGGAGTCGTCGACTTCGGCGTGCCCTGGCTCTTCTGTGTTTGCTCGAGGATCGAACCAGTCGACGGCAATTCCTCGGGCGTGCGCTTCACGGAAAGCGTAAGAGACGTCATCATGAACACGATGGCGCACCAGGTGGTGGCGCGCGAAAGGAACGTGGCAGCGCCGCGAGGGCCAAAGGCCGTCTGGCTACCGGCTCCGCCGAATGCGCCGGCAAGGTCCGCGGCCGAACCGCTCTGGAGCATGATGACGATCACGAGCACGAAGCAAACCAGCACGTGCAGCGTGACCAGAACGAACAAGTAGCGCCAGCCGACCCAGATCAGCAGCACGGCAATTCCCAAGGACAGTCCCCACTTCGCCCACGATGGCATTCCCAATTCCCCTTGCTTGATTCGTTTTCGCAGCAGGCAGCCACGAAAAACTTAGTTTTCGAAATTCACGATCGACGCAAACGATTTCGGGTCCAGACTCGCTCCACCCACCAGCGCACCATCAATGTCCTCGTGCGCCATCAGACCCTTTATGTTGTCGGGCTTGACGCTACCACCGTAGAGGATGCGAACTGCGGAGGCCTGCTCGGCAGAAAACCGGTCAGCCACCAGCCCACGGACGTAACTGTGAGCGCCGGAAGCCTGCTCGGGAGTCGCCGTCTTGCCGGTGCCAATGGCCCACACCGGCTCGTATGCAAGAAGGATACGCGAGAACTCGGCAGGGGTCAACGAACCGAGGCCGTGCTCAAACTGGTGCGCGAGGACCTGATGCGTGTGATTGGCTTCGCGTTCATCGAGGCTTTCGCCGATGCAGACGATCGGCGTGAGGCTCGCGGCGATGGCGGCTTTGACGCGCTTGTGGACGGTTTCGTCGGTCTCATGGAAGTAGTGGCGGCGCTCGGAGTGGCCGACGATCACGTGCGTGGCGCCAGCTTCCGCGATCATGGGCATCGAAACTTCACCGGTGAAGGCGCCTTCGGCCTGCCAGTAACCGTTCTGGGCGCCGATAGCGATGGGAGTGCCTTTGGCGGCTTCGATGGCGGCAGCGATGGAGGTGAACGGCGGCGCGATGACGATGCCGCAGTGCGCGGAGTTGGCAACGAGCGGCGAGAAGGCTGCGAAGAACGCGCGTGTGTCCGCTTGCGTTTTGTACATTTTCCAGTTGCCGGCGATCACCGGGCGGCGTTTGCGTTCGGGAGTCATGATTTGTTGGTGAGGGCTTCGACGCCCGGGAGTTTTTCGCCTGCGAGGAACTCGAGCGAGGCGCCTCCACCGGTGGAGATATGTGAAATTTTCGATGCGACGCCGGATTGTTCGATGGCTGCGACGGAATCGCCGCCGCCCACGATGGAGGTGGCGCCTTTGTCGGTGGCATCGGCTACGGCGTGGGCGATGCCGAGAGTCCCCTTCGCGTATTCGGGCTTTTCGAACACGCCCATCGGGCCGTTCCACACGATCGTTTTGGCTTTCGCGATTTCGGCGCTAAAAAGCTCGACGGTCCTGGGGCCGATGTCGAGGCCCATCCAGCCTTCGGGCGTGTCGGTGATGCTTGTCGTGCGTGTCACGGTCGAATCGAAAGCTTCGGCAAGGACGTGATCGACGGGAAGCACGAGCCGGAAGTTGCGCTGCTTGGCTTCGGCGAGCAGATCGCGCGCGAGGTCGAGCTTGTCGTTTTCGACGAGCGACTTCCCTACCGGCTGGCCTTGTGACTTGAGGAAAGTGTAAGCCATTGCGCCGCCAATCAGCATGGCGTCGGCGAGCTTCATCAAGTTCTGGACGACTTCGATTTTGTCCGAGACTTTAGCGCCGCCCAGGACTGCGACGAACGGGCGATCCGGATTCGAAATGGCTTTACCCATGTAGGCCAGTTCTTTTTCCATGAGCAGGCCCGCGGCGGCTTGCTGGACGAATCTCGTAATTCCGACGACGGAGGCGTGTGCGCGGTGCGCCGAGCCGAACGCGTCGCAGATGAAAAGGCCGTCGCAGAGCGCGGAAAGTTTTTTGGAGAAGTTGGCGTCGTTGGCTTCTTCCTCGACGTGATACCGCACGTTTTCGAGTAGGAGCACGTCGCCGTCCTTCAGCGATTTACTTTTTTCTTCGGCGTCGGTGTCGATGCAGTTGGACGCAAAAGCAACCGGCTTGCCGAGAAGCTCCTGGAGCTTCGCGGCGACGGGCGCGAGCGTGTATTTCGCATCGACTTTGCCTTTCGGGCGGCCGAGGTGCGAGGCGAGCACGAGGCGCGCGCCTTTTTCCGCGGCAAGGCGCAGAGTCGGAAGAGTTTCGCGGATGCGAGTATCGTCGTCGACTTTGCCGCCGGACATCGGTACGTTGAAATCGACGCGGACGAAAACGCGCCTGCCCTTCAGCGAAAGATCACGAATCGAGAGCTTGTTCATAGTCTGCGAGCAGGCCGACCCTGCGGTGCCCTTCCCCAGAATTTTGATGCACGAAGCTGATTTCGAGCCGGCGCGCCGGAGGGCGCGAATCCTAAGATCGGCACCCGCCTCGCTCGGTAACAATTAATTGAGCTAGTTGGCCAGGAGCTTGATCAGGTCGCGGCAACGCGAGGAGTAGCCCCACTCGTTGTCGTACCAGGCGAGCATCTGAATGCAGTTCGTGCCGACGGCGCGCGTGTAACCCGCATCGACGATCGACGAGTTCGAGTTGCCGCGGAAGTCGATCGAGACCAACTCCTGATCGGAGTAGCCAAGGATGCCCTTCAGCGGGCCATCGGCGGCAGCCTTGAACGCTGCGTTCACCGTGGCGACGGTCGCGGGCTTTTCGGTGATCACGGTGAGGTCAACGACGCTGACGTTCGGCGTCGGGACGCGCATCGCGTAGCCGTCAAGCTTGCCCTTCAGTTCCGGGATCACCAGGCTCAAAGCTTTCGCAGCGCCGGTCGTCGTGGGAATCATCGATAGCGCGGCGGCGCGAGCGCGACGTAGATCCTTGTGCGGCAGGTCGAGCAGCTTCTGGTCGTTCGTGTAGGAGTGAATCGTGGTCATCGTGCCAACATTGATTCCGAAGTTGTCATGCAACACGCGCGCGACGGGAGCGAGGCAGTTCGTGGTGCACGAAGCGTTGGAGATGACGTGGTGCTTCGCAGGATCGTAGGTCTTGTCATTCACGCCGAGAACAATCGTCGCGTCAGGATCGGTGGCGGGCGCCGAGATGATGACTTTTTTCACAGGGCCGCGGATGTGTTTGCGCGCGTCTTCGCCCTTGGTGAAGATTCCAGTCGATTCGACGACAATCGACGCGCCAACGCTTGGCCAGTCGATTTCAGCGGGATCCTTGGTGCGGAAAACTTTGACCTTCTTGCCGTCGACGGTAAGCGAGTCGTCGGAGTAGGTGATTTCGTGCTCGAGGTTGCCGAGAATCGAGTCGTACTTCAGCAGGTAAGCGAGAGTTTTCGAATCGGTGATGTCGTTCACAGCGACGATTTCGATCGAGGGATCGCCCATCGACGCACGGAAGATGTTGCGGCCGATGCGTCCGAAACCGTTGATACCCACTTTTACTGGCATGCTTCCTCCAAAGTGAATTTCCAGACCGCCTGATTTTGCGAATGAGGTTCGAGCGGGATGAAACCCGGCCGCCGGGGCAGCTTTGCCACACGGCGCGGCCGGCCAGACCGCACATTCGCCGGCAAGCGTCACCGGCGCGTCATTTGCTTGCTCTCAATCCTTTCAATTATGGCATACGCGGAGGGCGGAATCACTCGCCACAACGGCGGGTCGGCGAGTTTCAGAATCTGAAAGGCGCTGAGTGTTTCCGGTGCGTCAGTTGAACTGCTCGACGCGGATCACTTTGTCGCCGGCGAAGGTGACGAAGGTGGTGCGGGCGGGAGGCGAACCGTAGATCCAGTCTTCGGTCTCGTCGCCGTCGGGAGTGCGCTCGCGGACTTTGTGCTCCGGACGCCCAAGCGCGGCGAGAACCATATCGTGATTCATGCCGGGGACCGCTTCGCGATTCTGAATCGCGTCTTTGAATTGCTGCGGCAGCGTGTCGACCCAGTTCACTGCGCCGGAGTGTTCGCGGGTGAAGTCGAGGAACGGGCGAAGGTCCGTCATCAAGTCGTCGGCGCTCATGTCCGGCACGTTCTTGCCGTAGTCGAGGATTATCGTGCCGCCAACTGGTCTCTGCGCGGCCGCCGGATCGGGACCGGTGCCAGGAGCCGTGGTGCCGCCGACGCCAACCGACAGGTGGTCGCGAAGGTGAAATTTGCTTTTGCCGCCGCCGTTAATCTCCACGAAGATTTCTTTGGCGCGGAACTCAATGCCAGTCACCTGGACGGTGTCGCCAATGTTCGCGGCCGCGCCGTCCTTGCGAAGCTCGGTCTTCAAATCTTTCTCGTCCAGCTTCTGGCCGACGCTGATGCGGTAGCCCCTCTTGCCGGACGGAATCGGCAAGAGCACTTTCGCGAATTCGCCAGAGACGTACCGAACGATTTCGAGGCGCGATTGCGGCTGAAGCGCTTCGGCCTTCCCTTTTGCCTGCGGACCAACGGAGATCAAGAACGGCGGGAGGCTATTCACGTCGCCATTCGCGGAGTTATCGCCCGCGTTCGCAGAGGTGGACGCGCTGGGCAGAAGCGGCTTGTGGTAGCGGTTGACGTCGGCAGTATCGCCGCCACCGCCTGAGCCGAGGCCGGTGAGGACGAGCAGCGCGAGTAAAAGGCGCCAATCCATGGGTTGGGTCCTCGGGGGTATTTTACGGCTTTTTGCCCCTGTGGTGAATATGGATTCCGAGGCGGGCGGCCGGGTTGCCGCAGGGCTAGCTGTTTGCCGCGCGGGACTTGGGAGCGGGCGGTTCGGCGTTCTTGGGGGCTTGGGCGCCGGCCTGCTCTTCGATTTTCTGCTGGGCGAGGTGCGGTTCGAAACAGCGGCGGCAGCGGGCCTCGTATACGTTCCCTGCGCCGACGACGATAAGTTCGGCGGAAGCAACCAGCCGCTGGGTGTGCACGGCGGGATTGCCACAGTGCATGCAAATCGCGAGCAGTTTGGTGATTTCTTCGGCTACGGCGAGCAGCCTAGGCATCGGCTCGAACGGGCGGCCCATGAAATCGGTATCGAGGCCGGCGACGATCACGCGCTTGCCCAGGTCGGCTAGCTTGACGCAGCTCTCGACCACCGATTCGCCGAGGAATTGCGCTTCGTCGATGCCGACGACTTCGGTGCGAGGCGCGACTTTCGCGAGCACGTCATCACCGCTTTCGACCAGCTCGGAATCCAGCTCGAGGCCGGAATGGGAGACGATGCCGTTTTTCGCGTAGCGCTGGTCGATGACGGGCTTGAAGATCTGGACGCGCTGGCGGGCGATCTCCGCGCGGCGTAGGCGGCGAATCAGCTCTTCGCTCTTGCCCGAGAACATCGGACCGACGACCACTTCGATCCAGCCCATGTTGCCTTTCACTATGTCCAAGCCGAGTTCTCCATTCGATTTGAAATGCGGGCGCGCGAGTTAGTCCTTTGAGGACGGCGCACTCGCTTCATAAAAAACCTGATTAAAAAACGGCGAAAAGGCGTTGATAACGGCGACACGGAACGCTTCCTGCCGCGTGACGAGATTTCTTGTGAGTACTCCCCAGGCACCCTGTGCGTCGCGAATGTCCTGGCCACCGGCGAATGCGTCGATGGCGTCGGACAGTTCGACGCCATCGTCGACGACGGTTTTCGCTAGAGCATCGGGCAGAAGCACTGCACCGGACTGGCCGAACGAACCACGGCCCGAGGTGTCCGCAACGTACGCCCAATTTTCGAGAAATACGAGACGGCCGTTGGGAATGGGAACGACTTCAAGACCACCTTCGAGGCCGATGAAATACTGCCACGGCTCGTGCGCGGCTTTTCCTAGTTCGATGAGGGCTTCGACGCGCTGGCGCGCGCCGGACATCATGGCTTCGCGCGAGAGAGGCGTACCGGCGACGCCGCTGGGGACTTCAACGGCGTGAACTTCGAAGTGAGGGACCTCCGGGAAAACGGTGCGGACCTGGGTGAGCGCTTCGACGACCGCGTTTACTTTCGGCCGGCGCGTGCTGCCCACAACGACGGGGACTATTTTCATCGGATCCGCGGTCAGGCTTCCTTCCAAAGTTGGTGCTGCTTCTCACGCGCGAATCGAGCGGTGAGAAATTCCTTAAGTTCCTCGATCGAGCCGAACACGTGGTCGGCGCAGCCCAGCATCCATCCGCTGATTTCGCCGGGTGGCGCGGGCGTGACCAAATACACAGGCAAGTTTTTGCGATACGCGACAGTCATTTCCGCCGACGTGCCGCCGCTGGTCGAACCGGGCTCCCAATAACAGATCAGGTAATCGGCCTTGTTCTCGATCAAGTCCAGATCGAAAGCAACGATCTTGCGAATGGCGCGGCGGTAACGTTCGATGTCCGTCGTCTTCCATTCGCGAAAGTGATCGACTTCCTCATCGGTGAGGCTCTTCAGTTCATCCTCGGCCGGATCGTAAACGCGATGGCCCAGCGTATCGCGCAAGAACGGAGTCAATTTTCGCCGCCAGAGCTTGCCACGGTCTTCGGCGAATTCGATGGGACCGCAGAGATAGGCCATCATGGGCTTGGGTGGCGAGACTAGCACGGTGGAAGAAAACTGTGTAGAGCATTGCGGGAAGGGACGGAAAGCGAATGTTTCGAGGCGAAACTGCGCGCTTGACGATCTGGAGCGGGATGAGGGAATTGAACCCTCGCCTCGACCTTGGCAAGGTCGCGTACTACCACTATACGAATCCCGCAACTTGAACAACGAATGGCGCACAACTTTTATAGCATGCGACATGGGGCGCGACAAGCGTCTGACCCACACTTCTTCGCGTGAAATTTCAGTGTGCGCTAAGTCCCAAAACCGGGCAGGAACTTAATCGACTTCCATGATGCGTGTGGATTTCACCACGGGCGATTTTCTTTGCCGGTCGGCAAACTTTTGCGCGCGGTCGCGGTCTATATAGACGCGGGCAAACTTCTCGCCGTCGGCGTAATAAACGGTGACCTGCCAGTGCTGGTGCTTGCGGCGTTTGTCGCGCGACATACGCGGCGATTTTGCGGGGCTTTTCTTTTTCACGGTTATGGGGACCTCGAGTCAGGTGACTATGTCAATTTTGGATGCGAGAGGCAAGTCACAATTTGTAGCGTTTAGTTTTGCGTCAAGTGGCAATCGCGGCGCAATATTCGGCGAATCTTGAGTGCAGCGAGGGGCATCACAAAGGCAGGAAAAAATCTCGAAATTGGGGTGGAACAATCCACCCTTCTCGAGCGTATTAGTAAGTGAGCAAAGCAGCAGGCTGGGGGGACTTATGGAGATGCGTTGGAAAAACGACGTACTTATCGAAGACCTGAGAAACCACTCATCCGACGTTGTGGAATCGCTCCGGGAAGTTTTGGCCGATGGCGCCTGTATGGTCCCGGACGCTAAGCGTCCTGGTTTCTATGAGATCGAGAGCGATACCCATGTTTACTACGTTCATATCCACGAAACGACTGGCAAAGTGATGCTGCTTGCAACCTGGCCGTCGCCGCGCGTGCTTGACGAAGTGCACCAGCTCGCCTAAGACGCAATGCTTTGCGCCGGCGGCTACGCGCCCAATCGCGCACGCGCCGGCGGCCTTTAGAACGCCAGATCGGTCGCCTTAACATTCAAATCATCGAGAAGTTGCTTTTTCAGTTTATACGCGGATGTGGATTCGCTCGTCCGCGCGTAGATGACGCCGTCGGCGTCTTGCACTTGCGAGACGTCGATGGTGATCGTCTTGCCGTCTTTCGTGGTGAGCACCGCTTCGAATGCGGGCTTGGCGAGTTTCGCGGCGATCGCGCTCGTTGGCGAATCGATAATCTGATCGGCGCGCGCTTGTTCGAGGCGGCTGAAGAGTTGTTCCGGCGAACCGGACTTTCCTTTTAGTTCGGGCGGCGCGTCAAACGCCCACTCATCCTGATTTTTCCGCGTAAGCGAAAATGCGCCTGAGGCGTTGTGAACGTCTATGTGTGTGATCGTGGCCGGATCGAAGTGGGCGATTTTCTTGTCGCGCAGGTCGGCGAAATTCCCGGAGAGCTTTTTTTGCAGATCGTCGCTGATGCGGAAGATTACCGGCAGAGATTCTTCGCGAGCGAAATAGCCGTCAGCATCTTTTTTGCCGACCAGGAGTGTGGCGGACTTCCCTTTGGCGTCGGTCGCGATGAAGGTGATCGTCGGCGAGGAGAGGCCGTACTTTGCGAGATTGTCCGGCGTTTCAGAGGCGACGGAAACCATCTTGCCGCCGGTGATAGCGGCGAGCAATTCTTCAATCGCGGAAGTATCGGCGGGCGATGTGGATGGCTTGGTGAACTTCCAGTCC
>Ga0210391_10004334_pt1 | contig 11845 bp, 9 predicted proteins | sample IncBWC12OmetaG_FD_160573 | JGI IMG/M metagenome (GOLD analysis project Ga0210391, IMG submission 160573) | Forest soil microbial communities from Barre Woods Harvard Forest LTER site, Petersham, Massachusetts, United States - Inc-BW-C-12-O ...
TGAGGATGCGCACAATGACGGCGGCAAGCGGCAGCGCGAGCGCCAGCGCCGGCATGATCATGTGGCTCAAAATATTGCCGGCCACCGCAAACCGGCCGGTCAAGATGCTTTCGATCAAATAGAACCGCGTCGCGAAGCCTTCGGCCAACTCTGGATCGATGCGCCCGGTGAGCGGCAAAACCGGGAGTGCGACGGCGAACAAAAGGACCAGAGCGAGCGCCCAGATGAAATCGGGCACTGCGAGCAAGATCGAGTTGACACCGTCAATGATGGTTTCGCCGATGGTGCGTCGCATCAGCGTACCGGCGACGGCGACTGTACCGCCGATCGCGACGGCGATGACGAGCGCGGCGATTGCCAACTCCAGGGTTGCCGGCAAGCGCGACGCCAGCACCTCGGTGACATAACGATGCAACGTAATCGAAGTCCCGAAGTCTCCAGTGACGATGCCGCCAACCCAGATGCGGAACTGTTCCGGTATCGACGCGTCGAACCCGTAATGCGCCTTAAGCGCGGCGATATCGGCGGCGGTAGCGCCCGGTCCGATCATCATCGCTACCGGATCGCCGGGCACGACGCGCAGCAGAACGAATACAATCACCGCAACGCCCGCAAGCGTTATCAGCGCCATGGCCGCGCGTCTGAAGATGACGGCTAGCAGCATGCACGGTCCTTAAACCTGACGATGGGCCGCCGCGCCGCGTTCCCGGCGCGGCGGCGGACCGCATCGACCGGAATTACGCCTTCGAAACCAGCGTCGCCGGCTGCAAGGCGCCGGACGTGTTCGGCGTTACCTTGAGATCGGCCTTGTAGAGGATCGGCTGGTAGTATTGCAGCAGCGGCAGCACGTAGCCTTGCTCCGCAATATACCGATCGACCGCTTTCCAGCCGGCAATGCGCTTGGCCTCGTCCTTCTCACCCCAGAGCGGGCCGATCTTGGCGTCGAGATCATCCGAATGCCAGGCCGAGTGTGGCGACTTGGAGAACATGGCGTGACCGGTCGAGGTCGACGGATCGCCGATCGCATTGCCCCAGTTATAAAATGCCGCAGGCGCCAGCTTATGCGACATACGCAGCTCGAAATGCTTGGCGATTTCGTAGACTTCGATGTCGGCGTCGATACCGACGTTGCGCCACATGCCGACGACCGCCTGGATCATTTCGTAATCCTTCGGCTTGTAGCCGCGCGTCGTCTGGATGGTGAACTTGACCGGTTTGTCTTTGGAAAAGCCGCTCTTCGCGAGGAGCTCGGCCGCGAGCTTCGGATCGTGCGCGACCTTGATCGAAGGATCGTAGGCTGCGTATTCCGGCGCCTCGAGAGTGTCGATCCGCGCGCCATAGCCGCGCAGGAGCCGCTTGATAATCGCGTCCTTGTCGACGGCGTGACACATGGCGAGCCGCACGTTCTTATCGTCCATCACACCGCCATTGGTGATGAAGATCATGCCGATGTCGGAAATCGGCTTGCACTCACCCTTCAGGCCCGCCTTGACCCGCAGGCGGTCATATTCTTCGTAGGGAACTTCCAACGTGATGTCGGACGAGCCGCTTTCGATCTCGGCGACCCGACTGGTCGCATCCGGAACGAACTTGAATACCACAGTCTCGAATGCCGGCTTGCCGCCCCAGTATTTCGGATTGGCTTTGAGCCGCAGGTACGCATTGCCCTCGTAGGCATCAACCATGTACGGCCCGGTGCCGATCGGCTTTTTCTCGAAGCCATCCGGACCGACTTTTTCATAGTAATTCTTGGGCAAGACGTAGCCGGACAGAAAAGCCATCCACTTGAACAAGTCAGGCTCGAATTGAATGACGTCGGCCGTGATGCGCTGCCCGTCGATCTTGTAGTTGCCGATGCCCTGCCAAACGAACGCGACCATGTTCCCGTTCTTGGCGTCGGCTTCGTGCTGCAGGCTCCAGACCACGTCCTCGGGGGTGAACGGCGAGCCGTCGTGCCAGACGACATCCTTGCGCACGTCCATCCACACCTTGGACTTATCGTCGTTCCATCCCCAACCGGTGAGCAGGCCCGGCTCGAAGGCGAGGTTCGGCTTCTGGCCGATGTACTGATCGAAGATCGAACGATAGATCGCCTGAATGGTCGGATTGACCGACGACGGCCCCGCGTCCGGATTGAACGACGGAAGGTTCACGTTGTAGGCGATGTTAAGCGTATTGCCCGCAGCAGCAGCCGCGAAACGCTGTGGTGCAAGCACCGATGCCAGGATGCCGCCGCTCGTCGCGAGCGCCTGACGACGCGTGAGGTTGAACATTTAAACTCTCCCCGTTTGAACCGCCGCACGCGCCATGCCGCGCGCTCGGCACTCCCTGTGCACTTTAGCGGCCCTGAACCGCCAGCAACTAATACTTTAAGTGTAAAGTAAAGGCCGGACAAGCTGAAGCCATGGGCTTTTTGCGCTATTTTAGGGCTGTTTGGAAGCTCAAGCGGCCGCGCCACCGGAATCTTCCTTAAGGCGCGATCGCAAACCTGCCCGCGCGCAAGCGACGATGCGCCGCCGTTGCAAGAGCTGCCGGAAACTCCCATAAATAATGAGAGTCGGTCGGCCGCGTTGGATCGATGGTCCGACCCGGAGGCTTTTTATGGCTGAACGCTCGTTTGCACGCGAAGTGCAAGATCTCAAGCTCGGCGAAGGCGACGAATTCCGCGGCGAAGGAATTCTCGCGATCACCAAGGCGTTGCTGCAATCGGGCGTGGCTTACGTCGGCGGCTACCAGGGCGCGCCGATCTCGCACCTAATGGATGTGCTTGCCGACGCCAAGGATGTGCTCGACGAGCTGGGCGTTCACTTCGAGAATTCGGCGTCGGAGGCAGCCGCCGCGGCAACGCTTGCCGCTTCGGTGCACTATCCGATCCGTGGCGCGGTAACCTTCAAGGCGCCGGTCGGCATCAATGTCGCTTCGGATGCGATCGCCAATCTCGCGTCCGGCGGCGTTACCGGCGGCGCACTAATTATAATTGGCGAGGATTACGGCGAAGGCTCCTCGATCATGCAGGAGCGCTCGCATCCCTTCGCCATGAAGTCTCAGGTGTGGTTGCTCGATCCGCGGCCGAACCTGCCGACGATCGTCAAGATGGTGGAAGAGGGCTTCGAACTGTCCGAAGCGTCGCACACGCCGGTCATGCTGGAGGTGCGCATCCGCGCTTGTCACGTCCACGGCCGCTTCACGACCAAAGCGAACAAGAAGCCGAGCTTCACGCTACGTCAGGCCCTGGAAAATCCCCGCCGTGACACCCAGCGCGTAGTGCTGCCGCCGGCGTCGTATCTTCACGAGCGCGAGAAAGTCGAGCAGCGCTGGCCGGCCGCGGTCAAATTCATCAAGGAGCGCAAGCTCAACGAATTCTTCGGTCCCGAAACCGGCGATGTCGGAATCGTCGTCCAGGGCGGCATGTACAATTCGGTGATGCGTTCGCTACAGCAGCTCGGACTCGCCGACGTCTACGGCGATACCGCCGTGCCGATCTATTGTCTCAATGTCACCTACCCGATGATTGACGACGAAGTAGCGGCGTTTGCCATCGGCAAGAAGGCCATCCTCATGGTCGAGGAAGGCCAGCCCGAATTCATCGAGCAGGCGCTCAATACCATCCTGCGGCGGCGCGACATTCAGACCAAGATCAACGGCAAGGATGTATTGCCGATGGCCGGCGAATACACGCCGCAGGTTGTCACCAAGGGCATCAAGGCGTTCCTCGAACTGCACGGCAAGAACTTGCTCGGCAATTCACCGCCGCCGCCGGACGCGTCGGCCGTTCTTGCCGACCCCAAAGTCATGGAAATGGTGAAGGCGCTGCCACCGCGACCACCGAGCTTCTGCATCGGGTGTCCCGAGCGGCCAATCTTCGCCGCCATGAAACTCGTGCAGCAAGAGCTTGGCGAACATCAGATCGCTGGCGACATTGGCTGCCATCTGTTTGCCAGCCTGCCGCCATTCAACGTTGGCGCCACCACGATGGGTTACGGCCTCGGCCCGGCCTCGTCGTCCGCCTTCAACGTCAAGGCTGACAAAAAGCCGATTTCCATCATCGGCGACGGCGGCTTCTGGCACAACGGCCTTTCCACCAGTGTCGCCAACGCCGTCTACAACAAACAAGACGGCGTCATCATGGTGGTCGACAACTTCTATTCAGCGGCGACCGGCGGCCAGGATATTCCGTCGTCGCGCGCGCTCAATCCAGAGCGCTCGACCAACAACGGCATCGTCGAAGCGGTCAAGGGCGTCGGCGTCAAATGGGTGCGCCATCTCGACCGCACCTATGACGTGGCGCGGATGCGCGATTTCCTGCGAGAGGCGCTGACCACGAAGGAAGGCGGCCCGAAAGTAATCGTCGCTTCGTCGGAATGCATGCTCAACAAGCAACGACGGGTGAAGCCGCTGTTTAACAAAGCCGTGCGCGACGGCGAGCGCAAAGTGCGCGAGCGCTTCGGCGTCGACGAGGACGTCTGCACTGGCGATCACGCCTGCATCCGCCTGTCGGGCTGTCCCTCGCTTTCGGTCAAGCACACGGACGATCCGCTCAAGGACGATCCGGTGGCGGCGATCGACCAAAACTGCGTCGGCTGCGGCAATTGCGGCGAAGTCTCGGAAGCGGCCGTGCTGTGTCCCTCGTTCTACCGGGCCGACATTATTCATAATCCGACGGCGTTCGATCGCTTCATGGCGGGACTGCGCCGCGCGGTGATCGGCTTTCTGCAGCGCCGCCGCGAAGCGCACCGCGTCGCGTTTGCGGATTGAGCATGAACGACCTCTCCGGCACGCCATCGACGACGCCGACGCGCTTCACCGCCGAGCGTCCGATCTGCGTTGCGGTCATGGCTATGGGCGGCCAGGGCGGCGGCGTGCTGGCCGACTGGATCGTCGAACTTGCGGAAGCCCAGGGGTGGCATGCGCAGTCGACGTCGGTGCCGGGCGTCGCCCAGCGCACCGGTTCGACGCTTTATTATGTCGAGATGTTGCCGCCGAAGGCCGGGCGCGCGCCGATCCTGTCGCTGATGCCGGCGCCCGGTGAAGTCGACATTGTCATTGCCGCCGAGCTCGCCGAAGCCGGACGCTCCATCCTGCGCGGTTTGGTGACGCCCGATCGCTCGACGCTCGTCGCTTCGACCCACCGGCTCTACTCCGTCGCCGAGAAGGAGAAGCCGGGCGACGCCACCGTCGAACCAAACCTGATTGTCGAAGCGGCCGGCGTGGCCGCAAAGCGCATTCTCGCTTTCGACATGGAGGCGCTTGCCAACAAGAACAACAGCCACATTTCGGCGTGCCTGTTCGGCGCGCTCGCCGCGTCCAACACGCTGCCATTTGACCGCTCGGCCTTCGAGGCGATTATCAAGGCTGGCGGCCGCGGCGTCGAACCGAGCCTAAAGGCTTTCGACGCGGCATACGATCAAGCCGCCGGCACCGCGCCCGTGGCGCTTCCCGCAGTCAAGCGTCCGGGCAAGCATTTCGCACCCTTGCCCGCGTCGGCCGGACGCGCCGACCTCGACGCGCTCCTGACCCGCATCCGCGGCTTTGCCGAACCGCTGCAGCCGATGCTGTTTGCCGGCGCCAAAAAGCTCGTCGACTTTCAGGATCCGGCTTATGCCGGCGAGTATCTCGACCGTGTCGCGAAAATCTACGAGCTTGACCGCGCGCAAGGCGGCGCCGGCAAGAATTTCGCGCTGAGCGCGGCGGCGGCAAAATACCTCGCCATCGCCATGGCCTATGACGACGTTATCCGCGTTGCCGATCTGAAAACCCGTGCCTCGCGGTACGACCGCGTGCTGCGGGAAAATTCTGTGGGCAGCGATCAGATCGTCTACACCACCGAGTACATGCATCCGCGGCTTGAGGAAGTCGCCGGCACGATGCCGGCGCCGCTCGGCCGTTTCGTGGAGGCCCACCCTGCCCTGTTCGGCTGGGCGTTCCGTAGCGGACGGCGTGTGCGCTCTGGGACCCTCCACTGGTTCCTGATGCTCTATGTGCTCGGCGCCTTAAAGCCGATTCGGCGAACGACATTGCGCCATCGGCGCGAAATCGCGCATCTGGAGAAGTGGCTCGCAGTCGCGACCGGGACTGTCGCGCAAAACTACGACGTCGCGGTCGAAGTTCTCAACGTGCGCCGCCTGGTCAAGGGCTATTCTGACACGCACGCCCGCGGTGAATCGAAATTCGAGCGCGTGCTGAGCGCCGTACCGGTGCTCGCCGCCCGCGACGACGGCGCCGACTGGATGCGGCGGCTACGCGACGCCGCTTTGATGGACGAAAGCGGCATTGCACTCGACGGCGCACTCAAAACAATCGCGACGCTTTAAGCACATACGCTGTCAATTTGCGGCGCGCGCGCCGAGGCTAAACTCAACGCTAATCTAGAGTGCAGCGCGGTGGACCAGCGTTCGGTCTGCCGTCGGCCGCGCGCGCAACAGCAGATAGAACGCAACGACATGCGTGATCATCAGCGCAGGCACGTAAATGATCGGAATTGCATAGGCGGCGCCCAACTCACCCGCCAACGTCGGCAGGCCGAGTTCGTTGCCGTGGTAATAGGCGATGAGGAGATCGACCGCACCCACGGCGTTGAAGACGACAACAAGCAGCCAGAATAACGGGCGTATTCTCACCGTTAGCAACGCCAGCATGGCGAGGATTCCGGTGGCAAAATCGCCGTAGGCAGCGTAGCTGGCGAAGCCGGCCGGTAAGTTGGCGCCGACCACGCCGGGAATGATGAATGCGAGTCCGAAAAAGCGAAAGCTGTGCAGCGTCGCGATGACGCGGTGCGCTTCGATGTGGTCCATCGATCTGAGCCACGGCCACCCATAGGCGGCGAGGATGAGGAGCCAAGGGACATAACCGAGAACGAGCTGTGTTTGGAAGATCATGGCCGGCGACATTTTTGGTCTCCATTCGATCTTGTGTTTACGTCGCGAAGCTAGTAGTACCTGTATATGCAGATATCGGACTTCGGTCAAGTTGGAGCCCCGCGAACGGAGTGGTCCCAAGCACCAAGAAGGCCGTGACTCTTAAGGGATCGCAGCATGAGAAAATCAAAGACGGACAACGACCTTCAAGACGTCATGGGCTGTACCTGCCTTCGCATCCGGCGAACCACCCGCCTGATGACGCAGATCTACGAACACGCCCTCGAGGGCATCGGATTGACCATCAATCAATTCGGGCTGTTGGCAAACCTTTATGGCGTCGATCACTTTCGTTCGACTGGATTGTCGATGGGCGCACTTTCCGAACGCTTGGGAACAGATCCGACAACGCTCAACCGCACGCTTAAGCCGCTCGCGGCAAAGCGTTTGGTCAAGAACACCCCCTCTCCCGAGGATGCCCGTGTCCGGATCGTTTGCATTACCGTGGACGGAAAGCGCGAATTTCTCGAGGCAATCCCGTCGTGGCGGCTCGCGCAAGCGCGAGTCGAAAGCGCCCTTGGAACAAAAACAAAATCCGCACTGAACGACCTGCTCGATCTGTGCAGCGACGCGCTGTCGCGTAGCGAGTGAGCCACGGCCTCATTACCGGCATACCGGATGCGAGGCCGTGAGATGCTTCCACCACCGCTATAAATCAAAACCCTGCATCGGCAGATCGAAATAGGCCTGCGCGATGCGGCTGGCGACGAAGTCGGGCTGGTGCACCGGATTATTGCGGAAGGTGGCGAAGTCGCGGAAGAAACGCTGCATCGGCTCGCCGTCCCTGATGCTTGCCGTGCTCGACGCGCGGAACAGATCGTAACCGGCTTCCCAAGCGAGCCGCGATGCCTGATGCTGCATGCCCATGACCAGCATGGTTTCGCGCGGACCGAATTGGCCGGTGCCATCCATCCGCGCCTTGGCGAATTCGACATAGAGTTCGGCGGTGCGCAATAAAACCGCCTCGGCCGCATTCGTCGTCGTCAGCGCCAGACCGAAAATGCGCTGCCAATCATAATGCTGGTATTTCATGATCGGTTGCGCGGACAGGAGCGGCTTGGTGGTGCGAATGTGCTTTTCAAATTCCTCGAGGGCCGCCCAGGCGGCACCGACCTGCGAACAGGCAAGCTCGCCCGCGCCGAACGCCATGAAGATGCCGTTGTAGAGTGGATTACCGTGCAGTTTCGCGCCCGGCGTCAGGCCGGTGCCGTCGTCGCCGATAATGGTCTCGTCGACGAAATCCTCCGGAATGAATGCATCGCGGATGACGACGCTGTTCGAGCCAGAGCCTTTTAGTCCGAACATGTCGTGCCAGTCGTCGAGCATCTCGAATTGCTCGCGCGGCACCACGACCGTGACCATGGGGCGCGTCGGTCCGCCGGGATGCGAGCCTTTCAGCGGCGCCATGCCCATGAAGTGCGTCGCATAGGGCACCCCCGAAGCGTAGCGCCACTTGCCTTTGACCCGGTAACCGCCGGGCACGGCGACGCATTCGGCATCGGGTGACGGTCCGCTCGGCGAATAGGGCGCGATGAAATGGCCGTCGGCGCCAAAGATTTTTGCTTGCGTCGCTTCGCCGAAATTGGTGGCGATTTGTAGCGCGTGGCCGCAGGCGAGCGTCAGGCCCCAGCCGATGCCGGGATCGCCGCTGGCGATTTGTACCATCGCCTTGAAGAAAGTGCGCATGTCGAATTCGTAGCCGCCGAACATCCGCGGTTGCAGGCAGCGATAAAAGCCCGCTTTAGTGAATTCGCGATGCAGCGCTTCCGAGTAATAGCCGCGCTGCTCGGCCGTTGCTGCCTCCTCCCGCACCTTCGGCCGCAGCGCTTTCGCGCGCGCGATCATGTCTTCAGGTTTCAGATTAGGTTCTGGCATCGGCACGCGCGTCGTCACGCCTGCATCCATGATATTTCCTTCCCTCAACCGAGATTTCCCCGGCAAACTTGAACTTAATGTAAAGGATGAGCGATTTTACCGCGTCCGGGAAGGGCCACCCTTGGCGCGCACTTGTCGCCTGCGGCAATGGCGCGTTGTAAGAAGGCGCGCGAGGCAACGTCTTAGATTGAGCGCCAGCTTGCCGCTGACTCAGAGAGAGGGACTTACACGCGATGCCCAGCCAACAGGAACCACCGGTTTCGCCGTCGCCTGCGCACCCGCCCGCGGAAAACGGCCGCTTTGACATCGCGGCAATCGCGGCGTCTTTGCCGGCGACTTCGGAGACGTTACTGGCGGACCATTATCTGACCGATCGGCCGGAAGCGAGCGCGCGAGTGTTTCGGGTTTATCGCCCTGTCCCGCCGCACTATCACGCCACTTGCCACGAATATTTGTATGTCTTCTCGGGCCGTGGCACGTTTTGGATGAGCGACGAGACGACGGAAGCAGAGTTTGCGCCTGGCCAGCTCCTGTTCTTCTCACGGGAAACGGTCCACGCCATTCCCAAATTGTTCGAGCATCCGGTGGTCTTCCTCTCGGTCGATACCCCGCGCCGCGACCCGCTGGATGTTATTTTCGTCAATCCGCAAGACGGCACACCGCAGACTTTCATGGCCCGCAACGCCGCGAAGGAACCGGGAAGCTAAGGGACTGAGTTCAACCAATACCGAACGTGGTCGACAGATTAGATCGCCGCCTGCGTGCCGACATAGGCGGCGATGACCGCGGGATTGTTCAACACCTCGGCGGCGGAGCCAACACCAAGCGTGCGCCCGTAATCGAGCACGTGGATGCGGTCGGCGAGATCGGCGACCATTTGCAGATCGTGCTCGATCCAGATCATCGCCAAGTTAAGTTCGCCCTTGATGCGCAAGATGAGCTGCGCCAGGTCTTCGCGCTCGGCGCGGTTTAATCCGGCCGAAGGTTCATCAAGCAGGAGAAGCTTCGGTTCGAGCGCCAGCGCGCGGGCAAAGCCGACAAGTTTCTGAATGCCGAAGGGCAGCGACGCCACCGCCGCGTGACGATGGCGAGCCAAACCGAAGAAGGACAGCACCTGCTCGACCGCTTCGCGATGGCGCAGTTCCTCGTCGCGGACGGAAGGCAAAAAAAACATCTCGCTGAGCACATTGGTCGAAATGCGTGAATGCCGGCCGGTCAGCAAGTTTTCGACCACCGTCATGTGCGGAAACACCTCGCCGTGCTGGAACGTGCGGGCGACGCCGAGGCGGGCGATGTCGTAGGGCGCGCGGCCGTTGATGTCTTCCCCGCGTAATCGGATGGCGCCCTCGCCGCGATAAATGCCGCTGATGCAGTTGAGAACGCTGGTCTTGCCGGCACCGTTCGGGCCGATCAGCGCGAGCAGTTCGCCAGCTTCCACGGTGAGCGACACGCCGGTGAGGACGGCAAGCCCGCCGAAGCGCAGCGATAAATGCTCGACCGCAAGTTCACTCACGCGGCCGCTCCGTCAGCGTGGGATCCTGACGCACGGCGCGATAGGAGCGCCGTTCCGCGCCACCGCTCTGGCCGAGATAGGCTTCCTGGACTTCGCGCCGGCCGCGCAACTCCGCGGCCGCGCCTTCGAGCACGACACGCCCGCTCTCCAGGATGTAACCGTAATCGGCGACCGCGAGCGCGACACTGGCGTTCTGCTCCACCAAAAGAACGGTGATGCCGAGTTCTTGACGCAGCGCCGAGAGGCGCCGGATCAGGTCCTCGACCACGACCGGCGCGAGGCCGAGCGAAAGTTCATCGACCAGCAGCAATTGCGGATTGCACAACACCGCACTCCCGATCGCCAGCATCTGCCGCTCGCCGCCGGAGAGCAGCCCGGCGAGCCGCGAACGCAAGCTTGTCAACGCCGGAAAGAACTGGAACACCACTTCTTCGAGCCGCCGGCGTTCCGCGGCATTGGCGCGGGCCGACGACGACGCGGTCAAATTTTCGGCGACGGTCAGATTAGGAAATACCTTATCGCGTTCTGGAACGAGCACAATGCCGCGCGCGGCGTTAGCGTGCGGCGGCTGGTTCTCGATCCGCTCGCCGGCAAAGCGGATAGAGCCGCCGACAACCGCAGCATTATCGAGACCGATAAAACCGGAAACGGCGCGCAGCGCCGTCGTCTTGCCGGCGCCGTTATTGCCAAGAATGGCGACAATGGCCTGTGGCGGAACGGTTAGTGACACGCCATGCAGCGCTAGCGCGTTGCGGTGATACGCGACCTTGAGCCCCTCGATGACAAGAAGCGGCGTGGTCATTGCGGTGCCGTCGTGGATTTGGCGCCGGCCTGGCGCAGCGGGAATGAACTTTTCAACCGGCGCCACAAGCCAAGCAGGCCTTCGGGCTCGAGCAGCAAAAACAAAACCATCACCACACCGAAGGCGGCGTAATCGAGCGCGAATACCATATTGCCGAAGCGCGCCGGCAAATAGGCAGCGACGGCTTCGATGGCGTACGGGAAAAGAACCACGAAGGCCGCGCCGAGAATGGCGCCAGGGAGCGAGCCCATGCCGCCGATAATGATCATAGCGACATATTGCACCGTCAGATAAAGCGAAAACGCATCGATGGAAACGAAATTGCGGAAATAGGCGAACAGCGCGCCGGCGGTCGCTGTCATGGACGCGCTGATGACAAAGGCCAAGAGCTTAAAGCGCGTCACGTTGATGCCGAGCGCGGAGGCAACAACGTCGCGCTCGCGCAACGCCCGCCACGCTCGTCCGGTGCGCGTACGCTGCAAATTGACGCTGATGAGAAGCGCGAGCGCGGCGAAAGCGAGCAATACGAAATACCAGGCCCGGCCGGAGCTGACGGTGAAACCGCCAATCGACGGCGAGTCGATCATGATTCCGGTCGACAGCGTCTGCCGCGCTTCGTACTCGCCGCCGAGATAGACCACGACGAAATGCAGTCCGAGCGTGCTGATGGCGAGATAAAGGCCGCGCAGGCGAAGTGACGGTAAGCCAAAGATCAAGCCGAGAGCGGCGCCGACCACAGCC
>Ga0210391_10004335_pt1 | contig 11845 bp, 6 predicted proteins | sample IncBWC12OmetaG_FD_160573 | JGI IMG/M metagenome (GOLD analysis project Ga0210391, IMG submission 160573) | Forest soil microbial communities from Barre Woods Harvard Forest LTER site, Petersham, Massachusetts, United States - Inc-BW-C-12-O ...
CGCTACGAGAGCTTTCTCAACCCGGAAGAGAAACTCGCCGCGATTAGTGCCGTGGTGGAGCGCTCGCACAAAGCCGGGAACCACGCGTTCGTTTACATTGCGGGGCTGGAGTGCATCACGGCAAACGCCGACCGGGTGCCGCATTCGGTAGCCAAAGATCATCCAGATTGGTTGCAGCGCAAGATTACGGGCGAGCCCGCAGTGTTTGGCGGCGGCACTGCTTTCTGGATCGCAAAAGGCGACGAGGATGTATGGATCACGCCCTACGCGGCCGAGTGGCGCAAGATTTATGTGGAGCGGGTGCGGCAGATTGCAGCGACGGGCATCGATGGCATCTATGTAGATATCCCGTACTGGATGACGCACTTCGACGGTTGGGAAGACACGTGGGCCAGTTTCGATGACGCGACAGTCGCGGCCTTTCGCAAGCAGACTGGGCTTGACGCGCGGCACGATCTGAAGCTGGGAGATTTTTCGGATCCAAATTTTCGACAATGGGTCGATTTCCGGATCCAGTCATTGACCGACTTCATGCGGGAAATCGATCAGACCGCGAAGTCGGTAAATCCACAGATCAAAACTATTCCCGAAATCTATCCAGGTATCGAGGAAGAAGCCGTGCGTGTCGGCGCGGATGTGTACAGTCTGTACGCCGTGAACGACGCGGTTGCGCACGAATATGAATTTGGCGGCGGAGATCACATGGCATCCTCGCGAACGCCGTTCGACTGGTTTCGTTACCAGATCGGCATGCAGACGTTTCGTGCGTTTGCCGAGGGCAAAGCGACATGGATACTGAATTATTCGTGGGATGGCGCTCCCAAGGTCCGCGCCCCGGAGCCGATGAAGAATCTTTTCATGTCAGAACTCATGGCGGGAGCCAATGTGTGGGATGCGGCTACGCACGTGATGTCCGGCTCAAACGACCTGAACACGCGGAAGCAAGTGTTCGCGTGGATTGCCGCTCACGAGAAGACCTTCTATCGTCCACGGACGGCAATTGATCCAATTGGTGTTTATTTCTCTCCGGCCACACGCAACTACTTCACAAAAGAGTTTCTTCGCTCGTACCAGGGAACGCTTCTACTTCTGATGCAGAGTCATCGTGAGTATCAGATCGTGACGCCGAGAACGCTCGGTTCGTTCCACGGGAAAACTTTGATTCTGCCCGATGTCCGCATCCTCTCAAAGGATGAGACCGCTGATTTGCGAAAGTATGCCGGCAGCAATGGAAAGATCGTCGCCACCGGCGCGGTCAGCGAAGAGTTACTGGGTCAGACCAACGTCACCCATGTCGCCGATTCGCCGGGATCCCGCTACATGGGTGCTGCGGAAAATCATTTCGAAGATTGCTCACCAGGCAGCGAAAAGTCGTTTCTGAACGGCCTGGACCGTGGTCAGATTCGAGTGAAGGCATCGCCGATGGTCGCGACGCAGATCGCGTCGGTGGACGGCGAGGTCCATGTATTTTTCGCCAACTTTCAGGGCCTTCGTGCCAAGGAAAACGCCGTGCAGACTCCCGAGAGCGGCGCCGAAGTAACTGTGCCCGGCAAGGTAAAGGGCCTGTTCCTGCCATTTCTCGGTGAGGAGGCGACGATCACGGGCCGCTTCGAAAGCGGGAGCACGTTGTTTCATCTGCCAGATATCGCAAAGGGCGCGGTAGTCTGGTTCGAGCCGGCCCAACCGTAAGGCCGCTCCATCGCGTTCCATTCCAAACTGAGCGCCAGGTTGAGAAACAAGCTCCACGTATTCGATATATAGTGAAATTGTTCGTAAGTATTCGTAATATACATTTTATTATTACAGCTGCGAGAAGTGTTTGATTGGGCAATGCTCCGTCAGCGCCGCATTCGTACGCGACGGCGTGTGGAATGAGCGGAAAGCGACTCGAAGACTGCAGCCGGAACGTCGGATAAGGGGGCGAAATGCCGAAGTTGGACGTATGCGTGGTCGGTGAAATCAATCTGGACCTGATCCTCTACGGATTACCCAAAGAGTTAGTGCTCGATCGCGAGCTGCTGGCCAGCGGCCTGGCGCTCACGCTGGGAAGTTCGTCTGCGATTTTCGCCCACAACCTTGCGGTGCTGGGAACCAAGGTCGGCTTCATCTCGAAGACTGGTGGAGACGCTCTGGGGAAAATCGCACTGGAACGGCTCGTGGCTAGCGGGGTTGATGTGAGCCGCATGAAGCAGGCAACGTCGCAGACACCAACCGGGCTAACGGTTGCATTACCCTACTTGCAGCACCGTTACATCCTTACGTTTCCCGGCACCATGTTTGAGATGCAGTACTCCGACATCGACATGGAATACGTCCGGTCGGCGCGGCACCTGCACCTCTCCTCTTTCTTTCTGCATCGCGCGTTGCGCCCGCGAATGCTGGATCTTTTCCGCCAGGCGAAAGCTGCGGGCCTGACCACGTCGCTCGATACCAATGACGACCCCGAAAATAAATGGGACCGGGATTTGTTGGAAGTGCTCAAGTACGTCGACATTTTTCTTCCGAATGACCGTGAGGCCAAGAAGATTACGCACACGGACGATCTTTCGCAAGCCATTAACCAGCTCGCCGGCCTGGCGAAAGTTGTAGCGGTGAAGCGCGGCTCTTCGGCTGCGATCTGCCGGTCCGGATCTGAACAGTGCAGTTTGGCGCCTCCGACCGTGAAAACTGTCGATGACATCGGCGCTGGCGACAGCTTTGATGCCGGATTCATCCACCAGCAAATGCAAGGGGCGAAACTTGAGGATTGCCTGGCCTTTGCCAATCTGGCGGGAGCCTACTCAACGACTAAGGGAGGTGGTACCGAAGCTTTTCGCGATCGGAGCTCTCTCGTTAGTTTTATGCGTCAGCAGTGGAATGCCGCAGGCAGGGGTGCGGTACCCATCAAGTGATAGCTGGCTTTTCGATCTTCGGCAGCGAGATATTCCTGTTGACAAAAGTCGTGAAACGGAAGTAAAAGTAATGGTTCGAAATATTACACAATTACATTCGCAGTTGGAAGCAAGCGTTTAGCCGCTTTTGAGGAAACCAGGAGGCTCGTCATGCCCACGTTTTTCCATGCCCGACAAGTTCTCGGAGCGCTCTTTCTTCTGCTAGCCATTGGCTTCGCCACCCCGCTATGGGCGCAAAAGGATGCCGGGACTATTGTGGGAACCGTGCGCGACCCCAGCGGTGCGGTGGTTCAGGGCGCTAAGGTCGCCGTCGAGGACGTGGATCGCGGTGTTCAGATGACTCTCTCCACCAACGAGCAGGGAGAGTATGTCGCGAGTCCGCTGCGCATCGGGCGTTATAAGGTCACGGTGGAGAAGGCAGGGTTCAAAAAGGCGGTGTCAGAGGTTGTCCAGCTCGATGTGCAGGGACGCATCGCCATCAACATAGGCTTGCAGGTTGGGCAGCAAACTGAAGAGGTTCTGGTAACGGGTGCTGCGCCACTACTTGAAACTGAAACCTCTGAGTTGGGGCAGGTGGTTGACCAGAAGCGGGTGAGCAACCTGCCTTTGAACGGGAGAAACTTTGCGCAGCTGGCGCTGCTGAGCACCGGGACGGCGCCGAGCGAACCGGGCGCGCGTGATGAAGGTGGATACGGTTTCAGCGCGAACGGAGCAAGGTCGCTACAGAATAATTTCTTGCTGGATGGAGTGGACAACAATTCCAACCTGCCCGATTTGCTCAACGAAACAAATTTCGTAATTCAGCCTCCAGTCGAAGCTCTGCAGGAATTCAAGGTACAAACGAACGCCTACAGCGCGGAGTTTGGGCGCGGCAATGGGGCGATCGTGAACGCGGTCATCAAGTCCGGGACCAACCAGCTTCACGGCTCGGCCTGGGAATTTTTGCGTAACGACAAGCTGGACGGGCGGAATTATTTTGATCCGTTGGGACCTGTGCCGCCGTACAAGCAGAACCAGTTTGGCGCGACATTCGGCGGACCAGTGTTGTTGCCCCATTTGTATGACGGCCGTGGACGCACTTTCTTCTTTGTGGACTACGAGGGGTACCGCGTGCGCCAGGCGCAAACTCAGGTTGCGTTCGTTCCACCTACGGCATGGCGGACAGGAGATTTTTCGAGTCTGATCGACTATACGACACAGGAATTCGGCACCGGGGGTGCCCCGATACTGGATTGTAATGATCGCCCGACGTATGCCGGCGAGATTTTTGATGCCAAACTGGCGCAGCCAACTTGCGGCGTGCCTTTTCAATATGACGGAACAGGGAAGCCTCTGAACATCATCCCAGCCACGCCAGTCGTTGCGGGCGGCGGTTCGTTAGATCCCTTAGCGCTGCGGTTGGCAGCGTTGTATCCGGCAGCGGGGCCGATCAACTCGAGCGGGAACAACTTCGTCGCCAATCCTGTGCGCAAGGAAACGCGCAACAACTTTGACGTTCGGGTCGACCAGAAATTCTCTGACGCGGACAACGCTTTCTTCCGTTTCAGCTTCGAAAACCAACCGAGCTCAATTCCTGGAACATTTGGTGGATTGGCCGATGGTGGCGGATTCTTTAGCGGCGAGGAGGATTTTTCCTACCGCAGCTTTGCCACCAGTTGGACGCACGTTTTCAAACCCGAGTTGATCAACGAATTCCGCCTGGGCTACAACCGCGTGAATGCCCATCGCCTAGAACTTAACGCGGATACGAACGTGTCGGCCGAGCCGAACATCGATTTTCCGGGCGTTCCGTATTCGCCGGGCATTGGCGGGTTGCCACAACTGATATTTAGCGACGTCGCTACCCTAGGTAGTCCCACGTTCCTGCCTTCGGTCGAACTCCAGAACTCCTACACTCTTTCCGAAAACCTGACCTGGGTGCGCGGACGCCACACTTGGAAATTTGGAACAGAGATCCGGCGGGAAGAGTTCACAATTTTTCAGCCCGCCGCGGCTCGCGGGACGCTCAACTTTGATCCGACGCTGACCGATAATCCAGCGGCTATCGGTACCGGCGGAACGGGATTCGCCTCCTTCATGGCAGGACTCACCAGCGGCGGCAGCATCAACAACCTGCATAATGTGGACTACTTCCGAAATACGTTTGCGTTTTACGGCCAAGATGATTGGAAGTTGACACCCACGGTGGTGCTGAATTTGGGCCTGCGCTACGAACTTTTTGGGACCGTTGCGGATCGCCACAATGACGTGGGAAATTTTGATCTCAGCAATCCCACCGATCCCACGATCTTTGTGCCGAAGGGACAGACGGCGCAACTCACTCCTTTCATCGCCCAGTACGTCAAAATCAGCCCCACTGGCAGCCGGGGGCTGATCAATTCCGATCTGAATAATTTCGCGCCGCGTATCGGATTGGCGTGGCAGTTCGCTCCGAAGACCGTGTTGCGCACGGGCTACGGAATTTTCTACGGTGGGCAGGAGAATGGTCCGTACTCAAATCCGAGTCCGGGATTCAATCCTCCGTTCTTTACCAACGAATCGTTCATTGCGCCCTGTAGCGCGCCAACGGCTAACGGCACTGCCGGAGATTGCCGCGTCACCCAAATCCCCTCTCTGGCTGGCGGCTTCCCCGCCAACTCGCTGGTCAATCCCAACACCCCCATCTTTTTCTCCGTCGATAAGAACCTGCGCACGCCGTATATGCAACAGTGGCATTTGAGCGTTGAACATCAACTACCCGCGAACAGTGTGTTCACGCTTACTTATGCAGGTTCGCGGGGAACAAAGCTATACACGTTCTTCAACGGCAACCAGGCCGCCCCGGACCCGAATCCGAATGACGCGACGGCGCCGCGGCGTCCCGTGTCTGCGACCGTCATCGGATCACCCGCTCCTTGTTCGCTTGCGAATCCTCAGTACTGCAGCCCGGTTTTCGATACCGGCATCGACTGGTTCCGCTCGTCCGGCTCCTCCAATTACAACTCGTTGCAGGCAAGTTTTGAGAAGCGCTTCGCGAAGGGCCTGCAGTTCCAGGCGTCCTATACTTACGCGCATTCGCTGGACATCGCCTCAAACGCGAACCTTGGACCTACGCAGAACAACAGCGACTTTCGCTACTTCCGCGATCCACAGGCCGAATACGGCAATTCCGATTTCGACGTTCGTCAGCGCTTCGTGTTCAATTCCATCTACGAGCTTCCTTTCGGCCACGGCAAACGGTTCCTCGGGGAAGCGAGCGGTGTGGCGAATCAGGTTGTCGGAGGCTGGCAGATTGCAAATATTGTTTCGCTCTCCACCGGCAACTGGTACACGGTACTCGATGCGGACGGTAACTTTGCCAATGCTGACGGCGGGGCCGGTGGGGTGTCGCAGCGTCCTGACCAGGTCGGCGACCCGACCCGCGCGGGCCCCGTGCCGGGCAACCCGACCTGCGTTGCTCCCGCCAAGATTCACACGCCGACCGCATGGTTCAACACCTGCGCATTTGCCGATCCAGCTCTCGGTTCGTTCGGCGATGTTGGCCGGAACACTATCGAGTCTCCCGGATACAAGACGTGGGATTTCTCCGTATTCAAGTTTTTCCATACTTCGGAGAAAACGGAGCTGGAATTTCGCGCGGAATTTTTCAATCTGCTAAACCATACCAACTTCCTGTTCGCGGAAAGCGGCCCGCAAAATGGAAACAATGCAACCATTCTTGGAACGGAACAATTCGGCGACCTCACGGCTGCTCGCCCGCCGAGACAGATACAGTTTGCGTTGAAGTTCTCTTTTTAGTGGAATTGTGGATCTCGTCGTCCGGCCGTGTACGGACCGGACGATGTTCTCAATCGACAGAGAGGACGCGGCTGCATGCAGCGTAGAGATTTTCTAAAAAGTAGCGTTGCCTTGGCAGTAACCGCTGAACTGGGACCAAGCAAAGCGCAAGGAATCGTCCCCGCACACAACTGGGGAAAATACGATTTTGGTTCTGGCCCAACCGTGACGGACCGCCTCAACCAAGGTCCGTTTTCCCAGTACCCTCCCGACGCTGTTATCCCCACAGACGATGTGGTTATGACCACAACTCCTTCGGAAGAAGTAGTGCCGAACTATGGGAAGGGATTGATCACGTACATCACCGCCGACATGGGCACGGAGGAAATTAAGTCGGACAACATTCCCCAGGCGATTGATGATCTGGTTCGATTCCCTCTGGGGCAACAGCTTTACATACGCCCGACCTGGCGGGAGGTGCAGCCGCGGGCTGGACGCCTCGATTTGCCCGATTACATGAAGCTCGTTTTCGAATTGGCGAAAAAAAACCACAAGCGCATCGGAATGCGAATTCAGATGAGCGCTCCAGACTATTCACACCAACCGGCTCTACCAGATTTCGTTCTCGAAAAAGTGCCGACGCTTGATCTGGTCGTTAGCGATAAAGAAAGCAGCGCGTCGGCAGAGCGCTTTTTGAAGAATCCGTATTCGCGTTATCAGCCCCGCTTTGACCATCCTTTTTTTCAGCAGGCATTCCGGGAGCTGATCGGGCTGTTGGCAGCGGAGTTCAACGGAAGTCCTGACATCGAGTTCATCGATACCTTTATGTATGGGTTTTGGGGCGAAGGTCACACCTGGCCCTTCGGCAACAATCCTTTCCCCGATTACCAGACCGCGGAGCGCACTTGGATCAACATGCTGGAGGTTCAGCTGGAGCACTTTACGAAGACTCCTTTGATGACCAACACCCAGCCTGACTACAGCCGAGTCGGCAACTCAGAACTCCTCGACCGCACGGTTCGCAGCAATAACTGGATTCGTAGTGACACCATCTTCATCGAGAATGAGCAGATTGAAGCCCTCAGCAACCGGCCGCCTTGGATCGCTGCGGTGCTTGAACAACCACTCCCCGGGAAAGCTCCAGACCCTCTCGCAGTAGAAGAAGGGATATCAGCCTGCGACAACTTGATCGCTCATGTAATGGATGTAGGCGCAAATTATTGGTCGCTTTGGAACTTCCACCAGATCAGCGCCAAGAATCTTATGAGTTATTACCGGGCGTCGCCGACGTGGTTCGACCGAATCAATCGTCGAATCGGCTATCGCGTGAGGCCGTCGATGATCTGGAGCTACGAAGATAATGGCTACCTCGGCCTGATTGTCGGCTTCGCGAACGACGGTATCGCGGGCGTTCCGGGCGTGCTGCGGGTGACTGTGCAGAACGAGAACGGGGAAGCGCTTAAGAGCGGTTGCTTGGATGCCGGTTATCCGTTGCCCGGCAAGATAAGGCAGGCCCAGTTTGTGTTGCCGCGAGGAACCAAGTGGCAGGGATTGCGGCTGAAGGCGGAGATAGACGCGAAGGGTATGCGCTACCCGGTACGGTGGGCGTGTCACCAAAGGCTGAATGAAGATGGCTCACTGACTCTGCGTTCCAACCTCCATCACACTGTTTAGCGGAAACGCTGGCCTGTGGTTGGCGGACCGTATCTCCGTATTAGCAACCCTCAACGACCTTACCTTCCGATGCAACATGCCCGTCCTTCCCCTCTTCTTCATCGCCGATTCCTGTTCCAGTAATTAACCTGGTCTTGCCACAGTTCCGGTCTACTAGACGAATGTTTTTCTAGTTAGGAACTATCCGTAACTTGAACTATTCTTTAACTACTAGAAACGGCTTGCCATCTATAAGTGGGAGGCGCTGCCATGGATACCTTGATTCAGGATATTCGTTACGGACTTAGGTTACTTGGTAAGAATCCTCGTTTCGCGGCGGTTGTCATCATGGACTGTTGGTGTCCCAAACTGATCGCATCACGTTCAACGTATTTTCCTTGACTGTGGCTCACCCCAGTATTTCTAATCTTCCGCTATAACCGCTGTCTCTGAGGCGGCACGAATCGTCTCCTGAGGGGATCCGATGTCTCGCACGCGAAAGTTTGCTGTGCTGTTGTTTGTCTGGCTATGCTCTGGAACGGTCGCATTTGCTCAAGGTGGCGCAACCGGCGCCATCGGCGGCGTAGTACAGGATGCATCTGGCGCCGTTATAGCGAACGCAAAGGTGAGCGTTGCGAACGAAGCAACCGGTGAGGCGGTGCGCCAGATGGCGACGGACGTATCCGGGTTGTTTACCGCCACTCTGCTGCCGGTGGGCGTCTACACGGTGGAAGTGAGCGCTACAGGTTTTCCCACCACCAAGTTTCCCGGCATCGTGGTGCGCATTACGGAAACTACACGCATGACTGCGGTTGTGAAAGTGAGTTCGGTAAAGCAAGTTGTGGAAGTGCAATCCCAGGTGGAACAGGTGAATACCACGGACGCGACCACGGGCCAATCGCTGGGCGCGCAGACCATTACCGATCTTCCGTTGGCGACGCGAAACTTTCAGCAGTTGTTGACGCTCTCCACGGGCGCTTCGGCCGATTTGAATGGCGCCGCGCAGCTTGGCCGCGGCAATGTCTTTATTCACGTGAACGGCGGAAGAGAGGATAACAACAATTATTTGATCGATGGCATCACCGTGGCCGACTACGCATTCGGAGAGTTGACCTACACGCCGTTGCCCAGCCCCGATGCGATTGAGGAGTTTAAAGTCAGCACCAGCCTTTACGATGCAACCCAGGGACGCAACGGAGGCGGCAACATCAATGCTACCCTGAAAAGCGGCAGCGCAAAATTTCACGGCGATCTGTGGGAGTACTTCCGCAACACCTCGCTCGATGCCAACGATTATTTTCTCGGCAAGGTTGTGGTTAAACAAAACATTTTCGGCGGCGATGTTGGCGGCCCGATCGGCCCCGGAGCGAAGCTGGGCTACTTCTACTTCAATCTCCAGGGCACGCGGCAGCGTAGCGGCGATTCGGCGGGAACGTTCATCAACACAGCGATTCCTTATGTTTCGCTGGCGGACCGGCAATCGGTTACGCAGATGGAAGCCGATTGCGGAGTGCCGAGCGTCGACCCAGTCGCGTTCAACTTGCTGAACTTTCAGAGCAATCAATTCGGCGCCGGAGCCGGTGGATACTTGTATCCGCTGCCTACGAATGTACCCTCAACCACGCCGTGCCTCACCTCGGTTCCCTTCGTGCTCACAGATCCAGGAAAATTTTCAGACAACCAGTTCACGGCGAACTGGGACCGCGAATTTCGCAATGGAAAGGACCGGCTTTCCGAGCGATTCTTCTGGTCCAATTCGGATACCTTCGAGCCTTTCGGCGCAGATTCTTTTGGGATTCAGACTGGAGGCCTGCCGGGCACAAACAACCTAAACTTCCCACTCGACATTCCTCTGCACAGCCGATTTGGCAGCATCACAGAAACCCATGTTTTCAGCAACAGCTTGATCAACGAATTCCGTTTCGGCGTCAACATCATCAGCGACAAACTAAACAACGAAGCGCCGGTCACTGGAGCGCAAATCGGCATCAACCTGCCAACCGCAACAGGAGTAAATGGCCAAGCCGGCGATCCCAACATGTACCGGCTTCAGTTTGGCACGTTTGGATTCGGGCCCTACACCACGCAACTTCAATCCGCTCTCTCCGACAACTACACCGTGCTCGACACTGTGAGTTTGACGCACGGAGCTCACCAACTCCGTTTTGGCGGGGAGATCGACCGCGTATCCATGCGCCGCAACTTGCCCATTGCCGACAACGGACTGTTGGTGTTTGTCTCTGGTGCGCTTGGGTTGGGTTCGGACTTCCAGACTTTCTTGCAAGGAGATCCGCTTGTTGGAGAAGGCGGTGGCGGCCTGGGCAACCATGATTACCGCATCCCCGGCTATGCCTGGTTCGCGCATGACGATTTTCGGGCGACAAAAACACTTACTCTCAATCTCGGTTTCAGAAACGAGTTTCTCGGCGCGCCGTATGACACGCTTTGCCATACCGGCAACACGAATCCTACGCTGGCGAACACGACCGGGCAGCCTTATGTGTATCCCAAGTGCATCAACAAGTTCGGCCTCTCCGGTATTAGCGGCACCCTCAATCAAGCCGCACTGGGCAACGAGTACGCCACGGTGTGGGAGCCGCGCATCGGTTTTGCTTATGACGTAGCCGGCCGTCACACCACTTCGATTCGCGGCGGCTATGGTATCTACAGTGTGCGCGAGGATCTGGGCGCAGTCGATAACCTCGCAATTACGCCTCCTACTTTTCCGTTTCTCGTCGGTTTCGCGCCTGGACCGGGTAGTCTGGCGAACCTGTTTGCGCACAGTCCTGCATTCCCCAATGGCATTCCTGCGCTCGGCGCGAATCCAACCCAGACGTATGTGCCCACGGCTTCGATTCTGCAAGGATTCGCGACTCCTTGTTCCTTTCCCAACCCGCAGGCATGTACCCCGAGCTTCAGCGGCAACGTGAATAGCTTGATTCAGTTGACGGTACCCTTGCACTGGGTAGTGGGTACGACCCAGCAATGGAACTTTACGATTCAGCGTGAGTTAGGCGCGGATTGGTTCGCGGAACTCGGTTATGTGGGAACCAAAGGTAGCCGCCTACGTTCGACCTACGATCCCGATCAGGCCACCCTGGCTTCGCCGCAGAATCCGGTGACCATCTCGGGGCAGGGTTGCGCCAATCTTCAGGGCAGCGGGTTGGCGTGCACGATCGTGGATTCGACGGTGGAAAACGCCGACGCCCGCGCGCCTTTTCTCGGAATTGCCCCAGTCGATTTCGAGGATTTTGCTGCCAACTCCGACTCGCACTATAACGCACTGCAGGCTACGGTGGCGCATCGGTTTGGCAAGGGTCTCTATTTTCAGAGCGCCTATACGTGGTCGAAGTCGATGGATGATGTCTCCACTGCTTCTGTGGCATTCCTTACCCGGTTTAACAATCAGAATAGCGGAGCCGCGTCGCGCGGACTCTCTGACTTTGACCGGAGGCAACGCTTCGTGACCAGCGCTGTCTACCAACTGCCATTTTTCGCCGGCGCCAACACTTTGACCAGGACAGCCCTGGGAGGTTGGGAAGCCA
>Ga0210391_10004336_pt1 | contig 11844 bp, 8 predicted proteins | sample IncBWC12OmetaG_FD_160573 | JGI IMG/M metagenome (GOLD analysis project Ga0210391, IMG submission 160573) | Forest soil microbial communities from Barre Woods Harvard Forest LTER site, Petersham, Massachusetts, United States - Inc-BW-C-12-O ...
AGCCGGTGTTGCATCGACCAGTTGAGACCGTCCAGCTTTACAGGCACAACCAAGATCACCTCCGATGAGCCAACTCCGTTATCGATCCATCACTTGAGAATATGTGTACCCTCCGCAACAAATCCATAGGTACGCAACAACTGTGGAGTAAGCTACTTGAGCTCTGTACCTCCGCGATACATCCCAATGAAAGCAATCGCCGCTCCCACCAGGCTCAGCGGGCTTGACACTCTACGTGCGGCCGCCATTCTGGTCGTTATGCTGTATCATCTGACGGTCTTCGGCGAGTTGCCCTCTTCCATCCTTCCTGTTACATACTTTGGCTGGATGGGCGTTGATCTCTTCTTCGTTCTCAGTGGATTTCTGATAGGGCATCAGGTGCTCAAGCCTTACGTCGGTGGACAGCGACCTTCCATCGCCGATTTTTACCGCCGGCGTGCGTACCGCATCTTCCCCCCATACCTCGCGGTGCTTGCACTTTACTTCGTTGTTCCTCGGTGGAACGAGGCTCCGAGCCTAGCTCCTCTCTGGAAATTTCTTACATTCACTATGAACGTTGGCTTCAGCTTCAGTCGTCGTGGATTCTCTCATGCCTGGTCGCTCTGCGTGGAAGAATACTTCTACCTTGTGCTTCCTCTGCTTGTTTTCGTGCTGATGCATCGTCCCTCAGCACGGAAGACAGCCGCGGCACTCGCATTTGTTGTGGTCTTTGGAATCGGACTCCGCGCGTTTCTCATCACGCATTATCCTGACGAGGTTTGGACCAGGATTTACTATCCCAGCTACACCCGCTTGGATGGATTGCTTACCGGAGTGGCCCTGGCAATCATCCGCAACTTCCGCCCTCTATGGTGGCGGGCCCTTGCGCAACGCGGCCATACGCTGTCTCTTTCGGGAATCCTCTGCGTCGCTTGCGTCGTTTGGATGTTTCGCAAGCATGATCTTGGCAGCAGTTCTGGCTCGGCCATGTGGGGCACCATCGTGGGCCTGCCGCTTCTTTCGCTGGGCCTGGGCTTGATCACCGTTTCAAGCGTCAGCAGCAATGGTGTGCTCGCTCGTGTGAAGATCCCGGGCGCAGAAAGCCTCGCTACGCTCGCCTTCGCCCTTTACCTTACCCACAAGGCAGTGGGACACATGGTGATGCAGGGCTTCCCACAGATTACTGCGTCACAGGGTCCGGCAGCGTGGCTGCTTTATGGTGTTAGTTGCTTTGCGGCAGCGTGGTTATTACATATCGCTGTGGAGCGGCCTTTCCTTCGTCTTCGTGATCGCGGATCGGCTACTAGATCTAGCCCTGCGCTCGAAGCTGAGATGCTTAAAGAACCCGCGCTATAGGTAGAGCACGAATCACACCGGATGCCGTCGCGATAGATTCGACGATGCGGTTCAGTACGAGATGCAACGATTCCGCCGCCGCCATTCAGCTGCTGATCTTGTGTAGGAAATCCATCTCCGCGAGACCGTCTCTAAACCCAGCCATTGGTCGAGGTAGAAAGCGGCGATAGGCCGTACCCCAGGAGGTCGTTTGTTTTATCCCCTTCGCTCCAGAGGTTGTGAGACTACAGCCCCCATCTCGCTCTTTCGCTTCTTCTCCAGCAGCCTGTCAGAGTGTTGCGCCGCCTCATTAACCAGAAAACCCATCTTGGGCCGCGAAGGCACGAAGTCAGGCTCGATCCCATAGTGCGCAAGCTCTTCGGAAGTCGTAGGTCCAATCGAAAGCACTACGGTCTTACGCAATGCCTCTCGCAGGTCTTCCTGCACACCCATCTGCTCTGCCACCCGAAACAGATGAATGACTTGAACGGCAGTCATAAACAGCACTACATCCACCATGCGATTCAAGATCCCGAGTACACAATCGCGCAGAGGCTGCAGGTCCTGCGGCAACGCCCACTGGTATACCGGTAACTTCGTCAATTCACGGCTACGGCTGCTTAACTCCGCCAATAATTCGGGATTCGAGGCGCCATACTCCTGCACGACCACATGCATCTCACCTAAGGAATTGCCAAAGGCCCCGTCGATCGCCTGCAGCAGCTCATGCCAGGTGCTCGGCTCTTCTGCTATGACATCGACCGCGATCTTCAACTCGCGTAGGACCGAGCCTGGCTTCACTCCGCGGGCAGCAATCTTCACTTTCCTTAGGGCCGCGAGAAACTCCTCTCGGTCATACCGAGTCTGCACGATCTCAAGCATCGCACGAATGCCAACACCCGTCATGAAGATGATCAGGTCGTAGTGGCCATCAAGCACCTTCGCAGCAAATTCAAGCACATGCTGATTCGACTCGAGCCCGATCTCGCGCATAGCCGGCACAACACTCGGTGCGCCGCCATACGTCAAGATTAGCTTTTCTACCTCTTTCGCACGGCGAGACTCGAGCGAAAGTACACGAAGTCCATTGAAGCTCGCATGCGCCACAGTTCCTCCATGTCCGGTTTCCCGAGGTCTTCGCCTCCCGTTCTCGTCCGCACAACGTGCCCGTTCAAGACCGTTCATTTCGAGAGGTAGGCCGTCTTCTGATAATAGAGCGCATGGCCAAAGGAACCAAGCCCAAACCTGAGCGCGCCAGTCGCGCTCGCAAATCAAGCCAGTCTCAGAAGACGATGCGTCCAGTGAGGACCAGTCCGTAATTGTAACTGTGGTAGCTGGATGTATGTCACGATCCATCCCGGTGCCCAGAACTAATCCCAATCTATTCCCCTGGGTCTTTCCGAAACTTGATCTCATTGAACCTTCGGCGCATCCGAGGCGCTCTCGCTGAGTACATGGTGATTTTGAGTCGGCCCGAGGTAGCATTGACCGCTATCTACGGGATAAGCCTTAGGTCGGCTTCTGTCACCACATTGCAGTCGACGCCATCATTCTTTCTCATCGAGGATCACGACATCTTCGAGAACGATAAATTCGACTCCGAAATCGCGACCATGCCACCCGATATGGTTATGGTTGATGTGGTCCAGTTTGTCGCGAATCGTTGCCACCCGACCGATCAACTAATTGAAATGCTCGTTCGAGCACATCGGCCGCCCGATCCAAACCATGGGTCTGGGCAATCGTCCTCTGGAACCGTCGCGCTGTGTTCCTGTAGCTCGGGTTTCCTAAAACTTCTTGGATCGCTCCAGACAGTGCTTCCTTGTTCATCGAGGCGATCGGTACCGATTCACCTACCCCATGGTGGACAATTCTGGCAGCAATGCCCGGCTGGTCGAAGCCGACCGGAATCGCCACCATCGGCACACCAAGCGCGAGCGATTCGAGCGTCGTGTTGATGCCGGCATGGGTTATGCACAGTTCGGCCCGTTTGAGCAGTTCTATCTGGGGAGCCTTAGAAACCACGATGGCGCTCGCCGGGATCGGGCCAATGTCATCCATTTGAATATTGCTGCCTATCGAGAGGACCAGCTGTCGTCCAGGAATAGCTGCCGTCGCCTTCAGAATGTTGCGGAAAACATCTGTTAAGCCATTCACCAATGTGCCCATAGAGGCATAGATCAGCGGTTCACCGGTAAGCCTTTCCCAGGGAAAGGCCACACTCTCTCGCCCATAGTCGTCGTGAAAGGGACCAGCATAGTGAAATGCCGGGGCCTGAGGAACATTTGGGAAGTCGAACTCTTTCGGTGTCTGGGTAATAACCGCCAGCTTCGAAATGGTTGCATTTGGGGTGTCCCAATCAATTTGTAACCCATGATTTTCTGCCCAGGAGCGTGCCACTTGCTGAATCGGTTGAAACACAGAACTCATCTTCTTGATGGCTTCCATGTTCCTGGCCCTTGCCACGGGCGTGTCTTCGTAGTCCCAGCCAAACAAACAGGGCGGCGTCGCTCCGGAGCTGTCGATATGCAGTACATTCCAGATATGTGCATAAGGAATACCCATGTTCATCGGAACAAGCTCGGCAAAGAAGTGAATCGTATCAAGTACGAAAGCCTCTACGCCTCTTTGAGCAAGTTTTTCCGGCAGTTGTTCCAGCGTTATCCTGGCCCGCTGCGGGTGCATCTCCTGGAAGGAGTAGCGGACAACATCCTCTCCCTTGAGCATCGCCAGATGCACATACATTGCAGGCGTGGCTCCGACCGGGTACTCCTGTTCCCCGAACGGGACAAAGTCCAAACCGGCGCTATGCACGATGCGCGCAGCATCCGGAAGACCGAAGAATGTTACCTCGTGCCCGCGCGCCTGCATCTTGCGGCCCAAAGCCGTCATTGGATGTAAGTGCCCGGTCAGCGGCATGCTGAGAAAGCCAATTTTCATTCTCTACAACTCCCATAAGACTGTTGTGACATCTGGCGTTTGCCCTCACTATCCGTCAACACTTCGGCCCCAGATTTATTCCACTGTCGACGAAGGCCGCAGGCCCGGGACAGGCAAGGCACAGCAGGACTGCGTTTTTACTATTCTCTTCGCCCGGGGGACCGGGAGGTGCGCGCAGCGACGAGGCAGGTCTGGCGTGGAGTTATAGGCTGACGGTGTCGCGGACGCACTCCTCGATGAGGCTAAGCAGTTCGGCTTCGACTTCGTGGCTGGCGAACTCGAACGAGAGTTGCTGGGCGCGCTCACGGTATCTAGGCTGCGTGAAGATCTCGTCGACTGCGTGCTTAATGGCCTCTGGGGTTGCCTGGTTGGCGCGCAGATCGATCCCTGCGCCGGACCACTGGACGTGTGCAGATACCTCTTCCTTATCTTCGGTGAGACCGGCGGAGATAATCGGAATACCGTGGGAGATCGCCATGTTTACAGTGCCGTAGCCACCGTTAGTGATGAGCAGGTCGATCTGCGACATGATCTGCGCGTAGGGCAGAAATGAGGCGATGCGGGCGTTGCCAGGGATGGCAACAGGGATAGCCTCAGCGGGCTGGCCGCCTGTGGTGACGATGATCGTGACATCTTCCCTGCCGCCAAGTGCGACGAGCGCGGGGGCGATGACCTGGCCTAAGTCGCGGTTGGCAATCGTGCCTTGCGTCACCAGAACGAGGCGCTTGGTGGGGTCGATCTGCTGCCACCAATCGGGCAGCTCGGGCTGGCCAGTTGGCGCGAGCAGAGCACCGACGAATCGTACCTTCGAGTTGGAGTCCGGATACTCGAAGCTCTCGATGCCGGGGTGCAGGTAGAGGTCGGGTAACTCGGTCATGGCTTCGAGGATGGGGCATGGAAGCGCGGGACACCCAAGCCTGGCGAGGGCCGCGTTGACCGCCTGCTGCGCGGGCTGAAGCATGAAGTGCTCGCGGAGTCGCAGCTCTGCTGCGCGCTGCTCTGGAGTCTCATCGGGGCGCATGGGGACGTTCTTCCCGCTACCGATATTGACGACGGAGACCCCGAGGTGCGCAATGGTGGGGCGCCTATCGCGAGGCCCGACGAGCATGGGAAGCGTGCCCCAGTAGATGGAGTCAGCGAGGATCAGATCGGCGGGGAAATCATAGAGCGCCATCTTGAGGCTGGCGGACTGGGCCGCGATGTTACGTGCAAAGAAGTGAACGAGATCGTAGCCGATCATCTCCATACCGGGCGACTTCTGCATACGCTCGGAATAGGTGTCAAAGTAATAGCTTGCTGAGGTTTGAGCGTTGGGAATCTCTGAGAGGAAGCGATGACCGGCAGCTTCGACGGCCGGACGCAGGTCTTCATTGACCTGCACGGCGATCTCGTGGCCGTACTCCACTAATAGCGAGGCGATGGACAGAAGTGGATTGAGGTGCCCGGCCGCTGGTGTAGAAGCAATAAGAATTTTCATAAAAACCTTTCGTCGATTAGTGGGAGAAATTGAAGCCCATTTCCAATGGGCCAATGGAGTCAGCAAGCGGACAAGAACGCTGAGAAGGACGCAAAGAACACCAACTGACTCATGGCCGCGTCCTATCCTAGGAGGAGAATCATTCGTCATGGGAATGACCCTCGATCCAATCGCGCTCGCGACTAAATTCCTTGCGAAAATGATTTTTTTTGGTCTTGATCCATCCGTGGGATGCCTGATTTCAAGTGGCCTTCGTGCAGCGAAAGAGTCTTTTGATCTAGGTCGTACTCACGACCTGAAGACTGGAGAGAGGGTTCAATGGTTTCCCTGTAAGACGGAACACGGCACCACTGTTTTTATTCCCCGCGCAAATAAACACCTTCGACGTGTTCTCGAATCCGATGCAGGATGGAGCCCTGTCGATCCCCTTGCGTGCTTCTGGTCATGAAGGCAATTGTTTGATCATTGCTCCGTTTCATAGAAAGAATATGTCGCTGTGTAAGGAACTCTGAGCGCTGCGCTCTGGCTACAACTGCCGTCAGGCGCATTTCCCCCGTGCGTCCCGGTACGCTGGATAAATCGTACCGCCCCCAATCGTCCGGTAGCCCCGACCGACTCAAGCAACAACCACGGCACTGAGGTCGCATCCGGAGCAATCTGTTTGGCAACAGCCCTTCCCTTTACCCAACTACCATCATTGAGCTGCCACGTAGGGCCTGCAAAGTGCCGTCCAATGACAGATCCCTCCTGATTGAAGAGCTTGGCATCTGGGACCTTCAGTACCCAATGACGATTGTCGCAGCCGTAGACTTGATCTCCCCTTCCCACGGCCCGTAGCAGAAGTCTGGAGTGAGGAGGGACATCGATCGACTGTTTCGCGGCTTGGGCGATAGCGTCTCGCGCCATACAAGCAACGGCACATGCAACGGTGAGGACCAATGCAATCATCCCCAACCGCTTGGCATAGGGAGACGGCGTTGTGGCGGATCCTTTTCGACCGTTTCCGATGTTTCGAAAGGGGTTGATATTTCTTAGAGCTGGCGTGAGAGATATATCGAGTAATGCATTCAGAAACATAGTTTCACCGTCCGTGACGATCGACCAGCAAGCATTTGAGTGGAGAACGCAGTTGGTCTCTTGAAACCAAAACACCGTCACAACCGGTTTATTCCGCGGTGCATGGAAATATCTCTAAATCGTTACACTCTCTTTTGAGCATCGCTAGGTTCGCCTCATACCTCGCTTCGCAAGATGCTGTTCGCATAGCGTTCGCGATCTGATGGGAAGAGTGAGGTGGGCTGGCCAAAGATAATATTTTTAGTCAAGTGTTGCTCATTGTCGATCTATGCCCTCGGGAACGGTGAGCTCGTTGCAGCGATTGGCAAGACTTCGTTCTGGGAGCACCTCAACGTCCACCGTAGCAATTCGGAGCCGGAAAACTCCTGGCATACCCTGTAGGTCAATGCGGTGAAGAGTGCATCGGCGTCAAGGACGCGGGGTGTTGGGGGCCCAAATGACAGGTTTCGATAAATTCAGGTGATCGGAAGACCGTAGTTACCGAAAACCGCTTTTTCTGAAGGATTAAGGTTTCGTGTCACTCAGCCAAAAGCTAATTATCACTCCGAACTGCGTCCGGCGCCGCATAAGCCGTGTCACGATAGTAGGTCGGTTTCCATCGCAGCACGTTGGCGGCCGCCTTGCACGGCGTCATCCAGAACAGGGCCGTCAGGTAGAAGCGGTTTTTTACATGCGCATGGATCTTCGGCATGATATATCGGTCGATCGCATCTTCGCCAACATTCCAACCGAACCCGTACACCGGCGTGATCACGAAATCTTGAAACCCTGTCTCATTGGTTGTGCGCCCGAGATGGGGGACATAATACGTGGCCCACCCGCTGTTGCCGATCGAAGCCTCGCTCACCGGCCCGACTTTCCATTGCGCACTGTACACCGCGGAGTACGCCATCGCCTTCAGCCGGCTGCGCCAGTAGTTGCCATTGTTCTCGAAAACCAACGCCCGCCCCTTCGGGTCGTTCTGCTCAAAGATGCCGCTTACAATAGCGCCCATCATCGGGTGCCCGATGTCATGCACGATGAACGGCGTGTCGTCCGACCACTGATACCAGCGATAATGCTCGACGCTGAACACATACGTGGCCCAGAAAGGATTTGCTGTTAGGTCGTGCCGAGTGTCCCAGTCCAGTAGAATATTCCCCGAGTGCTGCGCCGTAAGCCACTCGAACGATTGCCACAAGATCGGCAGCCAGTGCACCTTACACGCCTTTCCCCGGATCCTGCCAGTCTCGCAGCCTTCGTTCAGCTGCTCCCGGGCCATCACCCGATCGGCCGGTGTCACCTTCGTGCTTCCGGCGTCTGGGTCGATGACCATCAGCGCACTCGGAATCAACTTAACCGCCGAGTCACCCTCGGCTTCATCGCTAGAGCTTGAGCCAGACACATCCGCCATCAGAACCAGGTTCGGTATCGGAGCATCGGGAAGTGAATCGACCAGCACTCTCGCTTCAACCGGGCCCACCACCTTCGGCTCACTGGCTCCAACGCCTTCAGGGGAACTTGCAAAGCACACCCCCACGCCCGCTAGAAGAAAGACTCCGATAGTCCTAACAAGTGAACCGCGGTGGAGGCTGCTATGGCAGGGGAGGGTCAACTGGAACTCCGAAAGGTTGGGGAAGCATGGTTTCAGCGTCGGAAGACATGAGACTGCAGACAGGCAGAGGGTACCCGACGGGCTAACCAAAAGCAACGATACTAACGGGGTACTCAACCCAGGTATCGATCCGGTAACCCAAACCGGCCAGTTCAATGCTTGTCCGGCCCTCGGGGGAAGGTTATAGTGAGCCTGATCTAGGGGGTAGTCCCAATCCGCACCTGCCTGCTGAACCGTCTCCTCTTCTTTACCCTGCTCTTCGCTGCTCCGGCAGCAGGGCTTGCGCAGCAGCCGACGAAAGACTGGAACGGCGTAGAGGCCCTCAAGGCCGGCGCCCCCATCCGGATCACGCTGCACAAACAGAAGATTTTCTGTGCGTTCGACTCCGCCGACGACGACGGTCTGGTCTGTCACCGGAGACAGGCTGGAGTCGATCGCTCGATCTCGCTCCCCAGAGCCGGCATCGAGCAGATCCGCGCCCGCAACGCGACCGGATCGGTGATCGCAGGAACCGTCATAGGCACCGGCATCGGTCTTGGCATAGGGTCCATCGTCGACTCCACCATCAAGAACCCCAATACTACTAATAACGCCAAGTTCACCCGGGGCCTGGCCCCGGTCGGCGGCCTCCTCGGCGCCCTCTTCGGCGTCGCCACCGACTTCGTACCGGGCAAGCTGCTCTACAAGGTTGAGATCCAACAGCCCTGAAGCCGGCCGGTGGTCCTGCCGTACAGCCGGTACATCGCCCCCTCAGCGGTATTGACTGATCGGCATACGCTACGCTCCCGACTTCTCAGTCGAACCTCCTCCAAACTCGGGTTTTCAGCAAAGTACCGGGACGAACTGGGTGGCCCCGCCGACAGAATCGCGGGGATCTTTGAGAAAACAAAGACATAATGCAGGGTCCCATATTCGCTTGAGTTTTCGACTCTGAGTTCGACCGCGGGAGAGCGGGAGCTCGAGCGTCGCCTCACTTCCTCCTGGAGCCTTAGCCCGGGTTCTCCTTCGTCGGCGGCGAAATGCCGCTCGAAGTCGGGGTAAGACCCGACGCCGAGACCATGAACGTCTTCTTCCTACTTCACGATAGGCGGAGAGAATCGAGTCTATGAAGATAAGTTCCGCGACATCTCACGTTACTTTGCTGCTGGAGCGCTTCCCTTCCAGATCCTTCAGCTTCTGCCTAGCATTGTCGTTAATTGGGTCCTCTTCCAGCGACTTCTTGTAGTTCTCGATGGCCAACTGAGGGAGGACAAAAGTGCCTAGCTGCGCTTACAAAGGGGGACTTTGAGGGTACCTATGGGTTCTCCGTTGCGGATGCGTTTGAGTTGGCGGTTGAGTTGGGCGGCGGGATCGTCTGGGTCGCCCTCGTCGTCGTCGTCGGCCGCTTCGGTTTGACGTTGTTCGAGAGTGTGGATGAGATCGGGTTGAGCGATGGTCTGGAGACTGAGAATCATAATGCTGACCGCGGCGGTGGAGGGGTAAAAGCCGAGATGCTTTTTTCCGCGACGCTTTCTGTATTTATAGCGCGCTCGTTGCAACAAGAACACAAGAGTGAAGAGCGCAAAAGCGGCCAGGAAAGTGCCGAGAAGCAGCAGTTCGAAGTTCATGGGCGTCCCTTTGTGGTGATGAATCACAGGCGTGGATCGGCGCGCCGATTATGGCTGCGGCGATGTTTCTGATTGTGTCGGAATCAGGCTTGCGAAGGAGGGGGACGCTGGAAGAGTGTGGACCTGACGTGGTGGTTCGGTGCGACAATGTGCTTCGTGCGCGGTTGGTAAGGGGCGCTTGCTTGGACCGGCTCGATAAAGAGAAAGATTGGGATGAGGAGGAGGAGAGCAGCGTTGTGATGAACGGTTGCTTGGGGGAGCAGAAGGAGTACGACAGCGAGTAGGGCTGCCAGGAGGGCGAATGCCTTCCATCCTCGGATCTTTGGCGCGTTGATCATTCCTGGATTGAGTGTACGCGTAGATCTGACTGGTATGAATACCGTATGGTGCAATTTGGTTGCGGCAGTTTCCGAAAGCCCCCGGCGGTCTCAACTGGTCGATGCAACAGCGGCTTGGAGTTTACTCGCAAACTTCGGGGGTCGAACCTGCCGAAAACGTGACTCTACGGGAATCTGACAAAGAACTATGCACCTTGCAGTTGTTTTGAGGCCGGCGGCACTCTGTTGTCCGATCGTAGCGGTGGCTGGGCTTTCGGCGACCCTTCCTGCGCAGATGCCGAGCGCGACTCGGGAGCCAGCGTTCGAGGTGAGCGTCGTTCGCTTAGCAAGCCCGATGCGCAGAGTTCCAGCCTGAATCCGGGGGAAGAAGGCTACGAGCGCAAAATATGACGCTACAGTCCTGTCTTGGCGCGGTTGCAGCCCAGTCCTTGCTGAGCTCGGGATCTAAGACTACACAATCGCATGGGAAAGTTCAGGAAGCCGAAGGATTCCCGCCCACCATTGCTACCTTGCATCCCTCCGCCATCTTGCGGGCCCGGACCGATGAGGATCGACATAGCCAAATGAAACCCTTGTTGATGGTCTGCGACAGGCCGCTGGCCACCTGAGCGCGTGATCGCGAAGAGTCGTATGTGTGCCATTAGTTGCTGAAATGGCCACGCTGACGACCCAGAAGTACCCGTTTGAGTGGTTCCCAGTCTCAAGATCTTCTCTCTAATTCAGGCACTAGATTTCAAGCCGGTCTCAGCGCGGCGTCCTCCAAAAAAAAGGCTTCGTCGGATGTCAACGAAGCGGTCCCCAGAAACTTGTGCGGTTGAAGCAAAGAAGCTTTTACGAGCTTACTCGCTCTCAGAGCCCCAAAAACACCATCGGTTTCATCACCAGGCAATCAAACGGTCGACACGCGCGTCAGAGGCATTGCATCCGATTCTCCTGGATTGTCGCGCGGCCTTCCGAACTTCCTGCCAATCCTCAGCCTTCCTGTTGCGCCTGCGCGTTGATTTGTTTGGAGGCTCCCGTCAGCGTCTTATCGGCGTTCTTTTCCTCCTCCAATGTTTCATCTAACAGCGAAGCGATCTCACTCTGACCAAGTTGCTTGGCAAAGTCTCTTGCGGAGCCGTAGCCTGCCATCTCATAATGTTCGACGCGTTGGCAAGCCGAGATTAGTGCTGCGTCACGAACAATTCCCTTGTCGGTGTCTTCCAGAACCTCGGAACCCTCTTCCAACACTCCCTTCATGCCGACGCAGGTTTTCCCGCTCATCTTTTTCCCGAGGATCTCCCCTATTTTTTCGAGACGAACAACCTGCTCCTTCGTCTCCGCCAAATGGTTCGAAAGTCCCTGTTGAAGCTTGGGAGTCGAAACAGCTTTGATGATTTTAGGTAATGCACGGACTATCTGCTTTTCCGCGGAATATAGGTCCTTCAATTCATCGACGAGTAATTCTTCTAGAGTTCCTACGCTCATGTTTTCACCTGCCCCCTTGGAGTACTTCAG
>Ga0210391_10004337_pt1 | contig 11844 bp, 15 predicted proteins | sample IncBWC12OmetaG_FD_160573 | JGI IMG/M metagenome (GOLD analysis project Ga0210391, IMG submission 160573) | Forest soil microbial communities from Barre Woods Harvard Forest LTER site, Petersham, Massachusetts, United States - Inc-BW-C-12-O ...
TCCATAATCGAGATAGACTCTCGCAGCATGTGCGAACTTGAAGTGTGCAATAACAAGACATAGTTTCCCTTGGCTTCCACCGCGATAATGTCCGCCGCATCGATGAAGAGAATTCTCCCCTTGGCTTTGATCGCAATCCGCGCGGACTTCCCCATCGCGAGAGTCCGTGTGTGGTGTAAAGCTTTGCTGAGGCGTATTGATGGCCCCGCCGCCGGTTGCCGGAACCCGACGGTCAGAGGCTCAGGAACGCACTCGTCCGAGGGCTCGACCGCCTCATCAACCTCCTTTTTCCCAAACATCGCACTGGCATGCGCACGGTTTGCCCTGGCGAGAACGACGGGCAGCTTTAGCAGCGGCAGTTCTTCACACGCGACCTTTACGACTTCACGAATGTGCGGATCGACGTTATCCAAGAGACCCCCTTTCCGGTTTTTTTACTGCTCCTGTGCCCGAAGTCCATCGTGACCTACGCGGCCGTCAATCGGCGCCTACTTCCAGTTCACCCTGCGCCACGCTTGAGACATCGGCCCCTCCTCTCGCGTCGAGGTTATGCCCCTACTTCATCCTGACTGGGTCCGCGGTTCCATCCGACCACCAACCCGCGCGGACCATGAAGACGTCAATTGGTTCGGGTGCACCACTGAACTGTGGATTCAGCATGACGGGAGAGTTGGAAAGATCTGCACCCCAAACGGCGCCGTCCATGAGTGGCGTGTATATCATCAAGTGAGCAACCCAGTTGTGGTGCTCGCCATCGTCGGTAAGGTACTGTTCCTTCGACATCATGTAGGACATGGCTCCAGGTTCGAGAGGGGGCAGTTCTTGCTTTATGAATGTCTTGATGCCGTCGATGATCTGAGTTTTGGATTGACCAGCCAATACCATCTCCGTTCTTTTGTAGGTCAACGGCAGGATGGAGCGGGCAGCCGGCGGATTGAAGCAGACCGGACCTCGAATTTTAGGGTTCCAAAAAACAGAGAATTCACCTTCGAATGGGCCCATCCACCCCCGCTCCACGACGCACACGAAACCATTCTTGCCTTCTACGGCAGTTTCATAGCCATGCGGCCCAAGAACTAGAATCTTTGCATCGCGGGATATAGAGTCTGGAGCCGCACTTCGTGCCAAGGCTATTTCGGCATTTCGATCCGGCATCAGGTACTCGTTAAGCGCGGCCATGCTCGGATACTGGGTTTTGGATTGTGCTTGCATTTGCGAGTTCGCACCCAGCGCGGTAGCCAGCACGGTGCTTGCTAATCCGATTTTCTTGAATGTCCTTCGCCCCATTAATTTCCCCTTTCGGCCCAGATTTTAGGACGATCCGGCTCTTATGATGCGGCCATTCCACTTGCGAACAGTATTCACATTTAACTTGCGAATTGCAAGTAAGTATTGAACAATAGATGTAGAAATGGTTCGAAAGAAGGCAGGCCCAAAGCCGCGGTCAGGATGCCCGCTGAACGCTTCGGTGGAAATGCTGGGCGATCGCTGGTCGCTGCTGATCATTCGCGACATGATGCTGCAGGGCGCCCGCACCTACAAAACATTTCTGGAATGTTATGAGGGGATTGCAACGAATATCCTGGCCGACCGCCTGCGGAAGCTCGTCGCCTACGGAATCATCACCACGGAACCGGACCCGTCTGACGGCCGCAAGGTAATTTACTTGCTCACCAAGAAAGGCATCGATCTGGCGCCCGTTCTTACGGAGATGGTGCTCTGGGCAGCCGCGCACGAAGATACCGGCAATCAGGCGCTGGTAAGGCAAATGCGCGCGGATAAAGAAAACTTTCTGGCTGGGGTGCGGCAACGCTGGGCTGCCGGGTAACAAATTACGCTTTCCCGCGGGCAGTGCTGGCGGCCGATTAGGCGCTCAATGGCCGGAATGCAGAGGCGCTCGCCGACTGCTCCAGCCTGCGCGATTCCGCTGGCCAATGCCGCTGCTGGCTCCAGTGATTACCACAATCTTGTCGATGACATTTGAGATTTCTATTCTCTTTTTGTCCTTATTTAAGAATTTGCTTTTCACGCCGGGCTGCGCTCCACTGAATGATGGGGCCCGCGATTTCAGAAACCTCCTCGACCAATGAGGTCAAAAGAGCCGATAGATCGGTGCAAGTCGAAAGATTGGCGCTTTGCCCGGCCCACATAGGCACAAGATCTGCCCGGCCCGCAGCCTCGGCTGCGATTGCGAGATTTCTGACGAGTTCTCGTTGTAGAGGATAAGGCAAGATCTCGGCTCCGTTCCGGTTCAAGTTCTCCATTACGCGGTTGCGGACTGCCCGTGCGAGTCTTCCCGTGAACCCTTTTGTCAACGCAGTATGTCCGGCATCGCGTCGTCGCAAAGTTTCGCGGTGCAGGCGGCTGGCGCCAGATTCTTCGCACGCCAGGAATACCGTTCCCATTTGAACGGCTTCTGCGCCGAGAGCCAGGGCGGCGATTACGCCTCGTGCATCTCCTATTCCGCCCGCGGCAATCACTGGCACATCGACGACGTCGACGACCTGTGGGACTAGCGACAGCGTACCGGTGAGCGAATCCTCCGCCGGCCGGAGAAATGAACCGCGATGCCCCCCTGCCTCGAAGCCAGAAGCGGCAATGGCATTCACGCCGGCTTCCTGAAGTGCTGCAGCTTCGTCGGGCGTTGTCGCGCCGCCGATGGTGACGATGCCTTTCGCCCGGCACTCCTCCAAGATTTCTTTTGCCGGGATTCCGAAGATGAAGCTGAACGCTGGTACGCTCGCGTCCAGTAGCACGCGGACCTGATCTTCAAATCGCTTCGGCGAATATGGCTTGTAGGTTGGACGGGGCGCCCCCAAGGCAGCAAGACCAGCGACTAACGGCGCCAGGCTCCTGTTGAATCCGTTTTCATCTGCTGTTCGTGCACCTTCATCCTCCATTGACACCCACAAGTTCATCGCGAACGGCTTGGAGGTAAGCGAGCGAATCTCCGCGATTACGTCTTTGATGGCGTCGGGCGGCAAGCTGTGTGCGCCAAACGATCCGAGTCCGCCAAAGTTGGACACCGTGGCCGTCAATCTTTGCGATGACAATCCGCCAAGCGGACCTTGAATGATCGGATACTCGATCCCGAGCTTTGCTGTGAGCCGGTTCTGCTTCCAGGAAGCAGGCATTAACCGCTGCTCGGAGTCGGCCGTTCGAGAGTCTTGGCGGGTTAACATTTGCTCTTCCCCATATTTGTATTCATGATGAGTACCTGTGATGAGCTCCAGTCGTTCTGACGGACCCTGAACGGTCACTGAATGCCGCGATGAGTTCTCGGAAAGACAGCGGTGCACCGAACCTGGGCGAGTAGGTCCATAAGATCCGAGATCGGTCGCGCATCGAGCTGTTGCACAACCTGGATGAGCCTGTTTCGAAGATCTTCATCGGCGAAAGCTTCACTCAGCCAGTGGAACTTCTCGACCGTGCGCTCCCACGACATGGGTTTGTTCAGCCCTCCCTCGTAGCCCTGCTGCTTCTTCACAAAGACACGCTCGTCTTTGCTGCGAATCGTAGTAGCGGCACTGAGTTCTCGAGGAGAACGAGCGCTGAAACGCTCGTCGGGATGAACTTCGACGCGCGCGAGCAGCGCCTGAGCATCCGGTGCCTGAATTCGTAGATCTTCCAAGTGGGCGGGCCCAACTTGATCGTCGAGCAGCGCAGCGGCGACAAGGTATTTGAGATTATAGTCGCCCCGCTCTTTGATCTCTGGATGGTCCTTCGGACCGAGCTCACGCCCCCGGCGAAATCGAACGCCGGCTTGAAAACATCGCAACCAACGTGCTCAATCTCGTCAGCCGTGAAACTGCTACGACGCTTCAGATCCAGGACAGCTTCCAGCACCGGCTGGCCGTGAATGCGGGCGCAGTATTTCTTCATGATCGTCTGTTTCACGACATCTAGCGAGGGGTCCTCCCAATCGACAGGGATCGACTGGGCGAACTTCTGCTCGAGGGAAGCGGCGTATACAGCGCGCATCCCATCGTAGCGTGCTGAAGAGACGCACCTTTTCGCAGAGAAGTTCAATCCAATTATTACAACTTCCTCGGTCCTTAGTGAAAATGTGCTCCTTTGCACTGGCATCCGGTTGGTGTGACCGCCTGGCAACGGCGATGGTCTGGCGAATTCGGCAGCCAGTACTTGGGTCGGGCGGTATTTCGGCGGCCGGCACTGTGGCTGTGCCAACTCCGACGCTTCCGGAAACAGACCCCTCACTCATTCGCTGGATTCCCCAGTCTTCCGTTGACGGGCCCTTTCATACGCCGTGGAAAAACGGAATGCTTACACGACTCCGTGGCTTAACCTCTAGTCTTTTTCGATTATTGCCGCCCTCTGGTGGCAACAATTAAGGTTGCACCCATTCCGAAACACTACCGGACTGCCGGGGACGCCCGTCCCCGAACAAGCAACGCGAAGTTCTAACTCATGCTCTGGAGCTGCGAGGCAGGAACATGCCGATACCGACCGAACCGATTGGAAGCATCCCGCGGACGGCAGACCTGCTGGCAGCCAAGCGCGCTCATGCCGTGGGAAAGATCTCTGCCGAACAGCTCAAAACTGTTGAGGAGTCGGCCCTCCGTGACACCATCTCGCGCTTGGAAAAGACTGGCTCGCCCGTGATCACTGACGGGGAACAAACGAAGCCCAGCTTCGCAACCTATCCTCTTTCCGGAGTCGAACATTTGGCATCCGATGGAGTGATCATTCCGTTTGCAGATGGACACACGAGGCAACTTCCTAAGCTGACAGCCGGGCCGTTCCGCTATGGCGTCCACGCTGTGACTTATCTGAAGGCCGCTCAGCAACACGCTCACCGCCCGGTGAAACAGGCTGTGATTTCGGCATCAGCCCTGAGTCTTCTCTATCCGCAAAGTGGAATCGGTGGATATCCCCGGGAGACGTTCCTCGAGGATCTTGTTGGCGAAGCTGAACGTGATATTCGCGAGTGTCTGGAAAACGGCGCTGCGTGTGTGCAAATCGACTTCACCGAGGGACGATTGGCCTTGAAGTTGGATCCCTCCGGAGGCGTGCTGAAGGCCTTTATTGACTTGAACAACCGCGTGCTCGATCGCTTCAATGCAACTGAACGACAGCGGATCGGAGTCCACACCTGCCCTGGCGGGGACCGTGACTCTACGCACAGCGCCGATGTGGACTACACAGGCCTGCTGCCGGGGTTGTTTCGTTTGAAAGTCGGGCGCTTCTATGTTCAGTTGGCCAGCGAAGTGGATCGCCGCCGCGTGCTGACCACAATCCGAGACCTGCTCAAACGCGAGCAGATTCTCTTCGTGGGTGTCATCGATCCGATCAATCCCCAAATTGAGAGTCCAGATGCTGTGCGCGATCGTGTGCTCGAAGCGGCAGAATTCGTTCCGTTGGAATCGTTGGGAACGACCGACGATTGCGGCTTCTCACCTTTCGCTGACGATACTTCCACGTCACGAGAGACGGCGTTCGCGAAGATCAGGAGTCGTGTTGAGGGAACGGCGATCGCAGCAAAGGTTCTTGGAGTTTAGATAACCAGGAGGAACAATCTCGTGGCTCAGATTCAAGTACCCGAAGGCGTCCGGGCATACTCGGCCAGATGGGTATTAGTGCGGAAAGCACCCAGGCTTTGCGCGAACTCGCGGACGTTCTCTTTCGTGGCCCGAACACTTTGACCCCCGGCTGAGCGCGAAATGATCGCAAACTACGTTTCTTCGCAGAACGATTGCTGTTTCTGCTAACTGTCGCACGGAGCTGCAGCAGCGGAACATCCGGGGGGAAATTACGATCTGATTGATCGCGTCAAACGCGATTACGCCACCGCGGAAATCTCCGACAAACTGAAATCGCTGCTCGCCGTTGCGGGTAAGGTTCAGAAAGGTGGCAAGCATGTGATTCCTGAAGACGTCGCGCGGGCACGCCAGCGGGGCGCCCCGGATAAAGAGATTCATGATACGGTTCCGATCGAGACGGGCTTCTGCATGTTCAACCGCTATGTGGATGGGCTGGACACGTGGCAGCTAACCGACCCAAACGACTATCGCGAGCTGGGACGAATCATGGCCTAGCTCGGCTAACGTAAGGCCGAACTTGGAAAACAGAGGCGAGGCAGCAAAGGTTTGACTTAACCGCCGGCTGGCGTCCCGCAGCGAGCCCTGCCTACGCGACGTAGTCGGGGCTGCCCGCGGGTTGGTTACTTTCCGTAGGCCTGGACGATCTGGCCGACAAGCTTAGCCCAGGCCATATCCATGGCCCCGTACACCTCGCCAGCCTCAGGTCGCGCATTGTCCCTGAGGATTTCCACCATCAAGGTTGTGTAGTCCGAGACAATAACACCTGCCTGTAGCATGCGCAGGAGCCCAACTTGCCGCTTGGTCTCGCTGAATGTTCCTGAGGCGTCAACCGCCACATAGGCTTCGAACCCTTTACCCACAGCGGTGATCGCAGGAAAAGCCGCGCAGACTTCGAGCGAGATACCGGCGAAAATCAGCTTCTTGCGGCTGGTCGCCTCGATCGCGCGAGCTACGCGAGTGTCGTCGAATGCGTTGACCGATGAACGGTCGATGATCTCGATGCCAGGGAGCGCGTCCACGAGTTCGGGGAATGTCGGACCCCACATGCTGTCGCGCGCCGTCGTGGTTACGATGATCGGCAGCTTCAGCACTTTCGCTGTTTTGGCCAGGGCCACCACATTGTGTTTCAACTCGCCAGTCGAGTAGTCACGGACGCCCGTCATGAGGCCAACCTGATGATCGACGAGGACAAGCGCCGCATTTTGGGAAGTCAGGGGTTCGTAAGGGCGGATTTGGTGAGTCATAGTATTCTCCTTGGATTGTTAAGGTTACTGATGATTCCTGGCGTTTGGCATCAGCCTGGAAGCATTGACCGCCTCCAGCCCAGCGGGGGATGTAGAGCGCAGCTCGCGACGACCCGGTAATGATCACGGGTTGAATGATTACGAGAATGCGAAAAATCGAGCTGCCCGCCTAAAGATTGCCGCATTGATCAGCTTGCTCCGCTCCGATCCCCGATGAGAATGACGCGCTGAGGCCGTTGACTCCAGCGCATAAATTAAATATAACCAGGCAACAGTCTGGCTACCATATGCCAAAATGCAAAGGACTGGTGCGTTTAAGCAACAATAGCGATGGAAGATCTAAACGACATCTACTTCTTCGCCTCAGTCGTCCAATACGGCGGATTTTCTGCGGCGGCCCGCTCGATCGGTGTTGAGAAAACCCGCCTCAGCCGGCGCATTTCGGCGCTGGAGAAGCGGCTGGGCGTTCGATTACTCCAGCGCACTACGCGGACTCTGGCTCTGACCGAAGCCGGACAGCGCTTCTTTGAGCGATGTGTGGCGACGGTCGAAGGCGCGCAAGCGGCCTACGAAAGCGTGGCGGAACTGCGCAGGGAGCCTGTGGGACTCGTCCGCCTCAGCAGCCCGGTGCTGCTGACGCAAAGGTGTTTGGCCCATGCCCTCCCCGGCTACATGACGGCCCATCCAAAAGTTTCTATCTTCGTCGAGCCCACGGACCGGACCGTCAATGTGATAGAGGAGCGATTTGATATCGCCATCCGGGCAAAACCCGTGATAGAGGACGTCGCGGGGCTGGTAGCGAAATCCCTCGGCCAGTCCCAACGTGTGCTGGTCGTCAGCTCCGCCTTCCTCGACCGCTACGGGTGCCCGCACGATCCGGCCGAGTTGCCGAAGTTCAATACGGCCGCCAGCAGCGACGACATGATCGACGGTGGGGCGCGATGGACCTTAACAAGCCTCGACAATCGGACACAACATGTTGAGTTGAAGCCGAAGCTTGTCACGAGCGACCTTCGCGTGAGACTCCAAGCGGCCATAAACGGCATCGGCGTCGCATTGCTGCCGGAACAAGTCGTTTCTGCCCCACTAAGAGAGCGCCTTGTCGAACGCGTCCTACCGGAATGGTCCGGAGCCAAGAATATCCTGCACCTGGTGTACCCAACGCCTCGCGGAATGCTGCCGTCGGTGAGGAGTCTCATTGACTACCTGCTGATCCATGTTCCCGCCTGGCTCCGGGACCGGAGCATTTAGAGGCAGCATAAAAAACCCGATGTGGCATAAGCACTCGGCTCTCTATCGCTTTGCCCTGACGGTCCTTTTGATCGAGGCGGGGTCGGGGGTCACACGTGTCGTCGTTGACTATCCTTCAGGCGAAGCGACTGCGATCGAGACAGTGCCATCAATCGAGCGCTCACATTGGCAACTACATGGCCGTTCAACTCTGCTCCATGAGCGCGTTGGCTCGCTTGCCGATTTTCTTAAGCGCCACTTCGAGGTCACGAAGTTCCTCCGGGCTCAGTTCAGAGAACACTCTCTTCATCTGCCCGGCATGCTTTCGGAAGGCCGGAACGATGAGGTCCTTGCCGCGCCGGGTGAGGGCGACGATCCGAACACGCCGATCTTCCGTGCTCTCGACGCGGGTCACCAGGCCCCTCGCGAAGAGACGGTCCACGGCGATGCTGATCGAACCTGGGGTGAGATCGACAATCGGGCCTATCGTATTGACGGGCATCGGGCCCTTATGTAGCAGGACTTCCAGCACCCGGAAATCCGAGTCGCCGAGCCCGGTATCGTCAATACCCGCTGCGGCGTAGCGCGTGAGAGCGCGCATCGCCTTGATCATTACAAGCCAGACGTGATCGGGCTCCGGAATGCCGTGGGCCATAAAAAATGTGAATCTTGTAGAAGTATACGCCATCAATCTTATTGACATCAATATAATTGACGCCAACCTTGATGGCTGTCAAACCCAAAGGAGACGTGTTATGAAAACCATTTCCGCAATCGCTCGATATCTGGCGGGTGTGATCTTCCTTGTTTTCGGTCTGAACGGCTTTCTGAACTTCATTCCCCTGCCCCCGCCGGGGGGCATCGCGGGACAGTTCATGGGTGCCCTTTACGCCTCGCATTACCTGGTGGCGATCTTCGCGTTTCAGGTCATTGCAGCGGTACTTCTGCTAGTGAACCGTTACGTACCGTTGGCGATGGCCGTGCTGGCGCCGGTAATCGTCAACATTCTTTTTTTCCACGCTTTGATGGCCCCGAGCGGGCTTCCGCTGGCCCTCTTCGTGGCGGTACTGTGGACGGTGATCTTCGTCGATGTGCGACCGGCCTTTAAAGGGTTGTTCCAGTCGAGCTTGCAGCCACGGGCCTGAGGAGGTCATGGGGACAATCTGGAAAGGTCGCGAGCGAAGTGCGCGCGGCCGGGGACCGTACCTGGACGTTGCGCTAAAAAGGACGAGAAATGGCGATACGAGCCACCATCGGGACATACGGTCGCAGGGGAGCCCCCTGTGAAGCTTGCTGCACCTGCGAGCGGCGTAGGGGAACTAGCAATGTTTGAAGAATCGAATGCCCGCGGGCCTCACCTCTCTACGGTGATTTGAGCGGCCTGCCTCCAATGCGGGTTCAGGTTGGAGACGACGAAGTGCTGCTCGACGACTCGCGCCGCTATGTCGAGCGCGCCGTCGCGGCAGGCGTCGACGCCAAGCTGGACCTAGGGATGGGAATGCCGCACGGGTTCGCGACCAATTTCGCCGCTACGCAGGCGCTCAATGCAAGCGGAGGATTTCTAACCGAAGGGCTGGGGAGGACGGGCAGATGAAAAGCTCAACAAGAACTCACGAAGGGCGAGTGGCGTTGGTCACTGGCGCCGGCCAAGGCATCGGTCAAGCGATCGCGTTGGCATTGGCAGAACGAGGCGCCCAGGTGATTGCGACCGATATCAGACCGCCGCACGAGACCGCAAGGAAGATCGGGCGCACGGCGTACGCACTTCAACTTGACGTGACCGAGGAAGAGGATTGGCGTTTGGTATTCGATAAGAGCCGTGATGGGGGTGAGGTGGATATCATCGTGAATAACGCGGGTTATTTTCCAAACCGCTCCATCGACGAACTGGATCTGCCGACGTGGCGAAAGACAATGGCTACGAATTTAGACTCACATTTTTTGAGCGCGAAATATTTCCTGCCGACGATGAGAAAAAAGAAGTGGGGCCGATTCGTTGGAATATCGTCAAATATGGTGGGCCTGCCTATACCCGGCATGAGTCACTATATCGCTACAAAGATGGGAATTATCGGGTTCATGCGGGGTTTGGCGAACGATGTTGCAAACGACGGCATTACCGCGAATGCGGTGTTGCCCGGGCTGACCAACACATTGGCCACTGCACCTCAATCGGAAGAGCAGAAACGCGCCACCTGGGAACAGCAGGCCATCAAGCGTATGGGAGAACCAGAGGACATTACAGGCGCGATTCTTTTTTTGACGAGTGACGATGCTGCATTCATTACCGGGCAAGCAATTGTCGTAGACGGCGGTCAGTATCGCATTGGCTAAACAATCAGCAAGACTAATCCCCCGCTCGCAGGGATGGACACAATGACGAAGCAAACGAGGCTCCGTGGCAGCTTCACATTTCCCAAAGCCTCACTCAGCCTCTACAGGATGGGCTATGGAGCGATGCAACTTGCTGGCCCCGGGGGTTTGGGGACCTCACGCAACGTTGACGCCGCAGTTGCTGTCCTGGGAGAGGCGACTGCAGCTGGCGTGAACCCACCAGGCGCGTCGAGTTTGCAGACACGGAACTGCTCAAGAACGGTTCCGGAAACGTACGGAAGAAGACTCGGCGCGAGCGTTTCTGGATGCATCAGCAACGGGTCGTGAGCTGACGCAAAACTGCCTTCATCGGCATCGTGGGCAGGTACGTGCAACTGAGATTCAATATCATTTATGCGAAAACCAAAACCCAGAACGTAGAGGAACAGAAATGAGCAGGCCGCCGGACCGCCGTCAACGAATACCCTAAGCACTATGGCTGATCTATGGGCAAAACAAAGAATCAAGCTGAATGCGCTGGAGCATGTTCTGAAGGAGACCAACCCTCCCGTTCATGAGTTTGACCTTTAGCACGATTGAAAACCTGCGAGCCCAAAAAAGCAGCGGACCTCAACCGAGTGCTTCCCAAACGCTCGCGTCACCGCCTGTGGAAAGCTGTGTCTCAGACAACCAAGGGCGATGACTCCGTGACCTGGATCGGTAGGGTGAAATGAAAAGTTGCGCCGCCTCCAATGTTGGCGCTTCCCCACAACTGCCCTCCATGCGACTCCACAATGGAACGGCTGATGGCCAAACCCATGCCGCTGCCCTGCGGCTTGGTGGTAAAGAACGCAGAAAAGATCTGTTCCATCTTCTCCGATGGCAACCCCACGCCCGTGTCACTGACCGAGAACTGGAGTTGACCGTCCTGCAGTTGCGACTTCACCGTAAGCTCTCCGCCTAAGTCCTTCATGGCCTCGATGGCGTTGAGCACGAGGTTCATAAACACTTGCTGCAGCTGCACACGATCTACCATGATTTGAGGCAGTTCAGCGGAAAGGTCCGTGCGCATAGCAATTGAAGATCGCGTAGCCTCACCTTTCAGCAGGGTGAGCATTTCCCCGATAATTCCGTTGACGTCGACCAACTCACGTTGTGGAGGAGATTTCTTGTAGAGGGAACGTATACGGTCGATGATCTCAGCTGCACGATTCCCATACCTATCGATTCTGGCTGCTGCCGCACGCGCCCGATCAAGATTGGGCGGTTCGTGTGCCAGCCATTCAACGCAGCTGTTGGCGCTGGTGATGGCGGCAGCGATGGGCTGCTTGATCTCGTGTGCCAGTGATGCTGCCATTTCCCCCAGCGTACTCACACGATCGATATGTGCCAGATCCGCCTCGAGTTGTCGCAGTTTTTCACGCTCTCGCTCGGCAGACTTGAGCTCCGTGATGTCGGTCGAGCTGCCTACGAACCCCTCCAAATCTCCGATGTTG
>Ga0210391_10004341_pt1 | contig 11834 bp, 8 predicted proteins | sample IncBWC12OmetaG_FD_160573 | JGI IMG/M metagenome (GOLD analysis project Ga0210391, IMG submission 160573) | Forest soil microbial communities from Barre Woods Harvard Forest LTER site, Petersham, Massachusetts, United States - Inc-BW-C-12-O ...
GCAAGCCGCTGCCGCGCCCAAAGCCAGAGGCAAGGCGATTCCTATCGAGCCCCCCGTATTGCCCAGCCAGTCGTGAGGTGGAGCTCCCTTGGTTGCCGCCATCAGTCCGCGGCCTGATGTCATCGACTCGTCGACCACGGCGGCGTTTTCGGGCAGGAGTGCTCCGACCACGGCGGCAAGCCCTGGCAGCGTGATTTCGCCGCTTGGCATTGGAGCACGCCCAGCTTTTTCCGCCGTGAGCTCTTCGCGGCGGGTGGACACGGCTTCCGCGAGCGCAGTGAGTGCGCCGACGTAATCTTCGCCCGGTTTCGCCAGTGTCTGGATCTGGCACGGCGGGGAAGTGAATTCACTATTCATTCCCGGATACGCGAAATATGCGACGGGAGGTTGCGCGCCCACGAGAATCAACTGACGGAACTCTTTAAACTGTTCGATGCCTTGTTCGAGCACATACTGAACACGATCGACACCTGGAATCCCCGCGCCGCGTTGCAAACGTGTGAGCGGATAAGGAGCCAGCAATTTCGCCCCGGTAGCTGCCGCGATACGCCCAGCAGCGACGAGTCCGCTGCCGTACAACCCATTTCCAGTGATCAAAATGGCGGTTCGCAAGCCGGATCGAAGCATGACGGCCGCCTGATCAATCGTTGCCGTTGGTGGTAGCGGAGGCTTCGGGGGAGAGGCAGGCGCGGCGACGGTTCCGCCTTCGTTCCAAGCCACGTCGGCCGGGACGATCAGCGTCGCGATCTGCCCTGGTGCCGTACGCGACGCCATGATCGCCTCGGCCGCGTCGCGGCCTAATGCTGATGAAGAGGCAGATGTCCGCAACCATTTGGAATAAGGCCGTGCTATGGCTTCGATGTCGGAAACAAGCGGAGTATCGTGATCCAAATGATAACTGGGGTGCTGTCCGATGAGATTGACGATGGGAACTTGTGCCCTACTAGCGTTGTGAAGATTTGCAAGGCCGTTCCCGAGGCCTGGACCGAGATGCAAGAGGGTGCATGCCGGCTTTTCGGCCATGCGCGCATAACCGTCAGCCGCTCCGGTGACGACGCCTTCAAAGAGGCCGAGTACGCAACGTATTTCTGGTACCCGGTCAAGTGCAGCAACAAGGTGAATTTCCGAGGTGCCTGGATTTGCAAAACACGCTTCAATCCCACTGGACACCAGGGAACCAACGAGACTTGCTGCGCCTTTCATTCGTTTAGATAACTGTATCCTGTCTACCTTATGGGAGTCGATGATAGTAGGGTAGCCGCACTCCTCCGCCCTGCGCGCAAGTCCAGGAACACAATCGAATGGCTTCTCGCGAGCTGGGTCAGCTCTAACCCTGCGGTAAATCCAATGTTATCTGTTGGTTACGGGATCCGCCCAGGGGTTTTTCATGAGATGCCCCCACCTACGGCTGCCTCCGAAATCCGATATAATTTTACTTGGGGATGGATTGATGGGAAATGATGGACGCATGAAGCTGGAGACCCTCGCAATCCACGCAGGTTACGACGGCGACCCCACCACCAAGGCCGTCGCCGTGCCAATCTATCAGACGGTTGCATTCGAGTTTGACAGCGCCGAGCATGGCGCGGCGCTTTTTAATCTGGAAGTTCAAGGGAATATCTACACCCGGATCGGCAATCCTACCAACACGGTTCTGGAAAAGCGCGTGGCTGCCCTTGAGGGCGGAGTCGAAGGACTCAGCGTCAGCTCAGGAATGGCCGCGATCGAATATTCACTGATTAACATTGCCGAAGCAGGAAATAACATTGTTTCTACCCCGCAGCTATACGGCGCCACCTACACGCTTCTCGCGCATATCTTCCCCAAGCGGGGAATCGGCTCGCGATTTGCGGCAACCGATCGCCCCGAAGATGTTGAGAAGTTGATCGACGAAAATACACGGGCGGTTTACTGCGAGAGTGTTGGCAATCCGGCGGGGAATGTCGCGGACATCGAAGGACTCGCCAAGGTCGCACACAAGCATGGAGTGCCGCTGGTGGTCGATAACACCGTAGCTACGCCGGTTTTGTTGCGACCCATCGAGTATGGCGCCGATGTTGTGGTGCATTCGATGACAAAGTTCATTGGAGGGGGCGGCACCAGCATTGGCGGGATGATTGTGGATGGCGGCAAGTTTCCGTGGCGAAAGTATCCGAAGAAGTTTTACATGTTGAACGTGCCGGAGGTTGCTTATCACGGCGTCGTTTATGTCGACCATTTCGGCGACGCTGCTTTTGTGGCGCGCTGCCGAACTGTGTGTCAGCGCAACACCGGCGCTACGCTGTCTCCGTTCAACGGCTTCTTGTTTTTGCAGGGGATTCAGACGCTCTCCCTCCGCGTGGAGCGCCACGTGGCGAACGCGCGCAAGGTAGCGGAATTCTTGCGCGATCATCCGTTGGTTGAGTGGGTGAACTATGTCGGCTTTCCGGATAATCCGCTCTATCCTGTGGCGCATCGATATTTGGGCTCCAACTTCTGCTCGCTGCTGACCTTTGGAGTGAAAGGCGGCTACGATGGTGGACGTAAGTGCTTTAACGCGTTCCGTCTGTTCAAGCGCATGGTGAACATGGGCGATGCCAAATCATTGTCCTGTCACCCGGCCTCGACCACCCACCGGCAACTCACGGCGGAAGAACAGGCGAAGGTAGGAGTTACTCCGGAAATGATTCGTCTCAGCGTCGGGATCGAGCATATCGACGATATTCTTGAGGATCTGGGTCAGGCGTTGGACAAGGCGAGGGGATAACGGCGAAGTCGTAGTGGGATCGATTTAGGGGAAATCACATGCCATTGATCATCGATGGCGGCCGGGTTCCGCGGCGTTGGGCCGAGAGAAAGAGTTGCCGCGAAAGCCAAGGCGCCGGGGCGGAGGGCGTCAGGATTGCATTTCTCAACAACATGCCGGATGCAGCCCTGGAAGACACGGAAATCCAGTTCTTCGAGCTGCTCGATGCCGCTTCTGGGGAGATTCCAGTTCGTCTAAAGCTTCACTCGCTCTCAGGCGTGCCTCGCGGGGAGCGGGGAGAACAGCATCTCAACAGCTTCTACTTCAGCACCGACGATTTATTGAACAGCCGCTTTGACGCCGTGATTATGACCGGTACCGAGCCGCGGCAGCCCGATCTGCGCAGCGAACCCTATTGGTCTGCTCTCACTAGCGTTCTAGACTGGGCCGAAAGCAACACGGTATCGACGATTTTGTCGTGCCTGGCGGCGCACGCGGGAGTCCTGCATAGCGATGGCGTTAGCCGCCATCTGCTGAGCGACAAACAGTTTGGCGTCTTCGATTTTTCCAAGACCGCTAACCACCAGTTAACCGCCGGTTACGGAGAGCGGGTGTGTTTCCCGCACTCTCGATGGAACGAAGTGCGAGCGGACGAATTGACGGCATGCGGCTACCGCGTTCTGACTCAATCGAGCGAAGGCGGCGTGGATTCGTTCGTGAAGAACAAAAAACACAGTTTGTTTGTGCATTTCCAAGGCCATCCTGAATATGACGCGCAGACTCTGCTGAAGGAATACCGGCGAGATGTAAAAAGATTTCTCAGAACAGAGAGAGAAACTTACCCCTCGATGCCGAAGGGTTATTTTGACGCCACCGCCGCGAAGCTTCTCACCGATTTCCGGGACGCTGTGTTCTCCGATAGGCGAGAAGAGCTCATGGAAAGCTTCCCGGAAGTTGCTCCGGTCGGCGATTCTAAGAGCACCTGGCGCTCCTCGGCCATGAGTATTTACAGGAACTGGTTGCAGTATGTTGTGTCGAACAAGGCCGAAGCCACGGCATTTCCGGCGATAGCGGTTTTGCATGATTCGAGCCCGCAAAAGCGGTTCGCCCGGCGGTGAGGACTCACGCGAAATCGCCACGGTCCATCGCGGCCGGCCAGACGTGCCATTTACGATCCGGGCGGGCAAGAAATGACTCAAAGTAGCACCTCCGAACTCAGGATGAACCTTCCCACTCGCATCAGCGACGTGATCAACCCATGGGTTGAGAATTCGCCCGATCGGATCGCCCTGGTGGAAACATCTGGAACCTGGACCTATCGGCAACTCGCCCTTGTAGTCGCCGGGACTCAGACCTGGCTGCGCGATTCCGGCGTGCGCCCGGGTGACCGGGTGATGATTGTCTGCGAGAATTGCCGGTCATTCGTCGCGATCGTGTTGGCCTTGGCCGGGCTCGACGCTTGGCCGGTGTTGGTGAATGCACGTCTCTCGGCGCGTGAGGTGGATGGGATTCGCGACAACTGTGGCGCCCGTCGCGTGATCTTCACTACGAGCGTGTCGCCGCAAGCCCGCGAACACGCCAAGAGGCACGGGGCTGCAATCCAAGAGGCGGCTGGTCTGGGGTCGATGGCACTCGGTCCGCTGAACGAGACGGTCACACCGGAACCAGTCGACGCTGAGGCTGCGCAGCGCGTCGCGGCCCTGATTTACACGTCTGGCACCACTGGGTTGCCTAAGGGCGTGATGCTGACGCACCGGAACTTGCTGTTCGTGGCGGCAGTCTCAGCCAAGATCCGGTCCTTGAGCCCAGAGGACAGGTTGTACGGTGTGTTGCCGATGTCGCATGCGGTCGGTCTTTCGGTTGTGCTTCTGGGTTCGTTACTAAGCGGCTCGACATTGTATTTGGCTTCGCGCTTCGACCCGGTAGCAGCGCTGGCTACGCTCGAGAAAGAGCGGTTGACGGTGGTGCTCGGCGCTCCCGGGATGTTTTCTCTTTTGGCAGACTATGCCAAGTTGAAGGGATTGCAGTCGCTCTCGTTTCCCGCTCTTCGCGTCATTTCATCTTCCGGCGCTCCGCTTCAGCCCACGGTGAAATCGCAGGTGGAGGGCCTATTCGGCATGGTGCTCCACAACGGATATGGGGTCACGGAATGCTCTCCTAACATTTCCCAGGCGATGGTGGGGGAGCGCCGAACTGATACCTCCGTAGGCAAGATTCTCCCGGGAGTGGAAGTTCAGCTGGTCGGATCTGATCAAAAGCCGGTGGCAGAGGGAGAGGTCGGCGAACTGTGGGTCCGCGGTCCCAATGTCATGAAAGGTTATTACCACGCGCCCAAGGAGACGGCCGCGGCCATCAACGCCGACGGATGGTTCAACACCTGCGACCTTGCCCGAATTGAAAACGGATATCTGTTTATCGTTGGCCGAACCAATGAACTGATCGTTCGCTTTGGAGAGAATGTCTATCCGGCGGAGGTGGAGGCAGTGCTGAACGCACATCCCGCGGTCGTACGATCGGCTGTTATTGGGCGGACAGTCGAGGGAACGGAAGGCGGTGAGGAAGTTGTTGCTTTCGTACAGCTCACACCTGCTTCGCTAGCTTCGGAAGCCGAAATAGCACAGCACGCTGCAAAGCATCTTGCCCCCTACAAGCGGCCGTCGCAAATTCTGCTTGTGCCGTCGATGCCACTTACGCCGACCGGGAAAGTTATCAAGGGCGAACTCGCCAGGACGGCGCAATTCGCTTCTACCCGCTAACGACGCCGAGCCGCCAGCTCTACAGCGTCGGTCCTTCTGCTTCCTTCTGCAACCTATTCTCACTTCGAAGGCAGACTGCGGGTCACTTCTTCTTCGGTCATACCTTCGATCCGCTTCAATCGGGTGGCGGTCTTCTCAGTCAGACCAGGCTGTGCCTCGTGTTCAATCATGTAACGCGCCAGCTTCTCTATGGTTGGGGCTTCGAACAAGAGGACCGCGGGCAAATCCGTCTGAAACATCCGACGCAAACGAGAAACTATCTGCGTGGCAACAACAGAGGCGCCTCCCAGTTCAAAGAAATCATCCTCGATGCCAACCTTCTCGATCCCAAGACTGCTTGCCCAGACGGATGATAGTACTTCTTGCAAGGCGGTTTGGGCATTCCGGTCTTTGTCATGATCCTCGCTCATCCGATCGGTCCCTCCAACTTTCAATGGTAGTCTTGTACTCCCCTTCCCGGCACTCCCTGAGTTCGCCTGACAGGTGATAATTTTAGCGCTAAGGTTGCAATCCACGTGCCACTTACATACTGCATAAATATACGTAAATACGCTAGTTACTCTTGTTTTTTCGCAGTTGTGCTGACGTATTTCCGTTACCCGTGGGAAACCCTTTTCCCTGCGCGGCAGCAAACTCTCACGCGAAACCGGATCCTGCGGCTAGCTAGCCGGATTAGTTCACGCCAACCGCGCCCCTTGCTTCTCCCGGTTCCGATCAGGAATTTGCATAAGAAGTTCGGTATTATTTGTCTCTGAAAGAGAATCACGATAAGGATATTGCAGCGACGGCGGGAGGTATCGGATTGTCAGAAGGTGGGTTCGGGAGCGCAAACAACAAACTTGTGGGCACGTGGAAGCTGGTGTCTGCCTCAACGACCACATCGACCGGAGAGCGAAGCGAGACTCCCTATGGTCTTAATCCTGTGGGTTTTCTCACCTATACCGATGAGGGCAGAATAGCCGCCATGATCAGTCACAGCGGGCGAAAGGCGCTCTTTTCGGGCGGAGGGTCTCTCGAAGAACAAGCTGAGGCGTTTAAAACATTTTTTGGATATGCCGGACGGTACACGGTCAGCGGCGACAAGGTAACCCATCACGTCGAAATCTCATCAATTGAGAACTATGTAGGCAGGGACCTGGTCCGCAACGTCAAATTCCATGGCGATCGAATCACGTTGGTCACGCCACCGACGCCGGTGAATGGAAAAACGCAAATCTTCGAATTGATTTGGGAGCGAATACGGGGCGCCTCCTGATGCGCCTTTGCACTTCATGACGCTGTCCCCCGGTGTTAGACTCGACCTCAGTAATTTAGCGTTTCCTGCGTTGCTGAAACTCTGATTTTGCGAATAGGTGCAGGTTGCCCAAGGTTATCGTCCCGACCAAGAAAGTCCTTTTCACCGATGAAATTCTGCAGGATCCCTATCCCGCATATGCCCGCTTGCACGAAGAAGGGCCTTTGCATTACCTGGATGTGGACGGCAAATGGGCGTTGTGGTCGATTGTGAGCCATGCCGAGTGCTCCTCGGCCGCTAAAGACCCCAGACTTTCGGCAAAACGCTCGCAACAGATGATCTTGTCTCTTCCGCTCAGCAGCCAGTCCGAGTTCAGCGAACTCGCGCGCATGCTCGGCTTGTGGCTGATTTTCATGGATCCGCCGGAGCATACCCGACTGCGCAAACTTCTCAATAAAGGGTTCTCGCCCGCGGCGATCGAAGGCCTGCGTCCGCAAGTTGAGGCCATTGTTGACGAGATGCTAAAGCCGCTGCAGCATGGCGCCGAAGTCGACCTCATGCGCGAGTTCGCCAACCCCATGCCGGTGCGCATCATTTTGGAAATGCTCGGCATACCGCAGGACCTGCGCGACACATTCGTCAATTGGTCGCGTGCCATCGCGGTGTTTCGAGGCAGTCCAGATCGCACGGTCGAGCAGGCACGCGATGCTCAGGATGCCCTGATTGCCTTGACCGATTTTTTCCGAAAGACCGTGGCAGAGCGGAGACGCAATAAAGGGAACGACCTGATTAGCCTTCTGATCGACATCGAGGAAGAAGGGGAAGTGCTGACCGAAGAGGAGCTCTACGCGCAGTGCATCGCACTGCTTTTCGCAGGGCACGAGACCACTCGAAATTTGATCGGCAACGGCATGTACACCCTCTTGCGGCATCCGCAAGAGACGGAGGAGTTGCGAGAGAAGCCGGAGATCATCCGCACAGCTGTGGAGGAAATTCTACGATATGAGAGTCCCGTGCAGTTGACGGCTCGCGTGCTCAAGGAACATGTCGAAATTTGCGGCCAGCACATTCCGAGGAAGTGGTCGGTCTTATGCATGCTCGGTGCGGCAAACCGGGATCCAAAGCGTTTTAAGAACCCGGATCAGTTAGACCTGAAGAGGCTGAACAACCAACATTTGGCGTTCAGCGCGGGTCCGCATGCCTGCATTGGAGGCCAACTTGCGAGGTTAGAAGGCCAGGTTGCGCTCCTGAATCTGGTGCAGCGCTTTCCGGAGATGAAGCTCGCCGGTCCACGACCCGAGTGGGCGCCTACGTTTGGATTCAGAGGACTCAAAAATCTTCAGGTAATCTTGTGAAAGCCTCGGACGACCTGCCGGGTCACCTACGATAGCAATGTAGATAACCGGCGAAGACTGGCCATAACGTCGTTGAAGCCTATGCCGAAGTCGATGAGACAAGCAATCTCATCCACTCCGTTTTCGCTCAGGCGTTCGGCCTGCCGCGCACATTGATCGGGAGTCCCGATAAAACTCAAGGGGCTGCGTAAATTATTACGCACTTGGAATTCGACCATTATTTCAGTTTCCTCATCGCTGAAACGAGAAAGTTCAGGCTGCACCCAACTCGTTTTTCGCAAGGCGCCTTGATCATCTTTGGTTCCAGCGGAGTGAGCTTTCTGCATTCCGATGTTGACCCTCAGATATTCAGCCATCGCGGGTTCGGCTATCGTTCTTATTTCGTCATCGCTGTTCCCAACAAAGGTATGCGCCATTAATGTGATATGGCCTCGAGTGTTATGGTGAGCCTGAATTGCGTCGCGATAAAGTTTGGCCTTTCGGAGGAGCTCTTTCAGGTCATGATTCAGTGAAAAATTTGCCGTCATGACATTGAAACCGAGCCTGCCGGCATTCACAAAAGTATCGTCTGACTGAGCAGTCAACCAGATTGGGAGTTCCGGTTGAATTGGCGCCGGCAGAATGTTGACATCGGTCTTGACTCCCATCCCATTCGGCAATGACACCTTTTCGCCTCGCCAAAGCTTTTGGACGATGGCGATCTTTTCATACATATCGGCGTGGCGATTCTGATAAGTATTAGGCGAAAGAACAAAATCGTTAGCGTGCCACCCTGAGGCAGCAGCAATAGCAACGCGTCCGTTGGAAAGATTGTCGATCATGGACCATTCTTCGGCTACGCGCAAAGGGTTCTGCAGGGGCAAAACGACGCTGCCGGCCCGAATGGAGATATGCTTCGTCGTGACGGCAAGCGCCGCGCCAGTAACCGAGGGACTTCCGTACAACCCCCCGAACCGTTGAAAATGTCTTTCCGGTGTCCACACGGCAGCAAATCCATGCTCGTCCGCGAACTTCGCAGATTCCAGCAGCAACTGATACTTGCCGCCCGGCTGTTCGGCAGAATCCCCGCTGAAGAAGAACAGGCTAAGCTGAGGTGCCATTCGGAATCTCTTTCTTGACTTCAGGAGCGGCAGCGATCATAACATTCATTTTTCTGCGCCGTTCGCATGCACTCCAATCTCGGCAGAAATGCCAGATGCTCTGCGCGAGTACGATGCCAGAGTGACGCGGGCAGACATACTCAATAGTTGATGGCGGTGGCCGCTGCGCCGTTTGGCCGGATGCTTGGTCACGTTGTCTCGCTTCCGATCGAGCCTTAACCGCATTCACCTCCCTGCAGTGCTACTTTTCACGGTTCTGCACATTGACCAGGCCTGAGCTGCCGACCTAGTATGACGTTGCTCATTTCAGCACACTCGGAGGTGGGGGATTCCATGCGTCAACGCTCGAAGGTCGTGTTGCTCCGCGTTTCTGTCTGTTTATGCTGTGCCGCGCTCCTAACCGCTATCGCGACCCCGGCCTGCGCTCAGCTCCTAACGAGCAGCGACCTTTCCGGCCTGCGCTCTGTCGGCAGCGCAGCGATCTCGCCTGACGGCCGCTACATTGCATATTCAATCACGATGCGTGATCGCCCCGGCCGGCCTTACGGCCAACTCTGGGTGATGGATGTGAGCACGGCAAAGAGCGTCCGCCTGGGTGGCCAGAAACCGGCCAGCGCTCCACTCTGGTCAAATGACAGCAAGTGGATCGCGTTCCGTGGTGAAGATGGAGACAAGCACGGCTTGTTGATCGCGCATCCGGATGGCAGTGAGACAATTTTTTTGACCGCGCTGGCCGGCACGAATTCGCCGTTGCCGGGGACTGGGAAGGATTTCACGTGGTCGCCCGATGGAAAACAGATCGCCTTCGTTTCATCTACACCCGGCGAAGGCGCGGACGAAGCCAGCGGCGATCCCATGGTGATCACCCGGTATCTCTACAAACCCGACGCGGGCGAAGGAATGACGCGCTTCAACGACAATCAGCGCCTGCATATTTTTCTAGTGGACGTCGCTTCGAAGCAGGTGCGCCAGCTCACAAGCGGCAATTACGACGAGCACTCCATTGACTGGTCGCCCGACGGGAAGCAACTCGTCTTCGCTTCCAACCGCGAGCCCAATCAGGATGAGTTCTTCAACTATGATCTCTTCACGCTGCAAGTGGCCGACAACAGCATTCACCGCTTAACCGCCACCGAGTATTGCGAATACGATCCGCTGTGGTCGCCGGACGGTAAATCCATTGTCTATCTGGGGACGCGCCGCGGCCTCACCGATCGCGAAACCACCATGGAAGATACACACGTCTGGCTGATGAACGCTGATGGCAGCAATCGCCGCGAAATCGGCAACGTCATCGACAATCGCCAGGGAGCGCCGCAGTGGGCGCCGGACGGCAGCGCCGTATATTTCACAGTGCAAGAACGCGGGGACAATCACCTGGTGCGGCTGCCCGTCTCCGGCGGGCTGCCCGAATATATCGTCAAAGATGCTGGTGTTGTTGCGGCCTGGTCGGTGGGCAAGAACGGTGCGGTCGCCTACGGTTTCATCACACCACGTGATTCCTCTCAGCTCTACTACAAATCCAGCGGCGCTGCCGCATTGCGTAAGCTCACCGACCTCAACCAGGAGCTTTTCGCAGGCAAACCCATCGCCGACGTTGAATCCTTCACCTTTGTCAGCAACGACAACCGGTTCGAGGTGGAAGCCTTTCTCACCAAGCCCATTGGTATGACTGCCACGTCCAAGCATCCGCTCATCGTCGTGATTCATGGCGGGCCGCACGGAGCAAATGGTCCCGCCTTCAGCTTCAAGAACCAGATCTACGCCACGCACGGCTACGCCGTTCTCAATGTGAACTATCGCGGCTCGACGAGTTACGGCCAGAAGTTTGCCGATGCCGTTTTCGGCGACCAGGACGGCAATGAAGGCCAGGACGTCCTTTACGCCGTTAGTGCGGCAGTACGCCGCTACTTGTGGATTGACCGAGAGCGAATGGGGATCGAGGGTGTGAGCTATGGCGGTCAGCTTACCGATTGGCTCATCACGCAGACCAACGAATTCAAGGCCGCAATTCCGACGGCGGGGATCGCGAATCTGGTCAGCTACAACTACATGACTTACTACAACCAATACGAGGAGATGGAATTTGGACAATTCCTGCATCAGGGAAACCTGATGGATGTTGCATGGGAACGCTCAGCACTGAAGCATATCGCTGCCGCTCACACGCCAACCCTCATCATTCACGGCGAGAACGACAACGACGTTCCCATTGCGGAAGCAGAGCAGCTTTTCATCGCGCTTAAAGATGTGGGCGTCGAGACGGTTTTCCTTCGCTATCCCCGAGAAGGACACGGCCTCTCTGAAGTCAAACATCAGATCGACGCTACCGACCGATCTATTGCCTGGTACGAGAAGCATTTCCCGAAGCCCGGTGACGAAGGCGTGACTAACGTTCAGCCGTAGGCCGGGAGTTTTTATCCTACAGGCTTCGGCGGATCAGAAGCCGGCAACATTTCGCGAGGCGGACCGATGAAAAACGATCAAGCCGACAGGGCGCGTGACCGAGAACTCGGCATGCACCGCGCCATCACCCGCCGGGATTTTCTGAATGGAATCGCCGTAGGAGCCGGGGGGGCGCTCGCGAGCGCCTGGCTGCCGGGACTGGCTTTCGCAGCCGAGAGCGCGCCCTGTGCTCAAGACTTGCCGGGATACAATCCACCC
>Ga0210391_10004344_pt1 | contig 11831 bp, 6 predicted proteins | sample IncBWC12OmetaG_FD_160573 | JGI IMG/M metagenome (GOLD analysis project Ga0210391, IMG submission 160573) | Forest soil microbial communities from Barre Woods Harvard Forest LTER site, Petersham, Massachusetts, United States - Inc-BW-C-12-O ...
CACGCCCTGGCGAGGATTGAGCTGCGGATCGGCCCAGCCGAAATACATAATCAGCTTGCCGTTGTGCTGGTGGAACGCGGTGAGGTCTGGATCGGTGGCGTCGAGAATGGCACGCGACTCGGCGACACGCCCGGAGTCGCGATCAATGTTGAAGCCGGCGATGGTAGCTGCAGGATCGCCTTCAGGAAAAGCAATGTCGCCGAGGAAACCGTCGGCGTAGTACTTCCAAGCGCCGGGACGGCCGTCGGGGTAATTCAGTTCCTGTCCGACCCAACCGCTCTGCGGATCCTGCTCGCCCGGCTTGATGGCGAAGGCAACTGCGCCGACAGGCCAGCCGGGGAAGATCCGCTTACCCTGGCTGATGACGTCGGAGTGGATGAGGTTGATGGCGGTGACTTCCGAAGGAAGAAAGCAATCGCCACGGTCGACTCCGCTGGCACATTTGGGAAGGTCGCGGTCGGCATGGAAGTCGCAGTGGAGCGGATCGCTCACGAGGCCATCCTGGAGGCCGTCGGCGGCGTCGCACTTGGCGTATTCGGTTTCCGCCAGCAGCTTTAGTTTGGCCGCGGGAATTGGCGTAGCGGCAAGGCCCTGCAACCAATAGGCACGCGCCAGATTGCCGCCGGTGAAGTCGATTGCGGGCGAGCCGGCAACGATTCCATCGAAGTCGGCGGGAAAGCGTTCGGCAAAGATGAGTCCCTCGCGGCCACCTTGTGAGCAGCCGTCAAAATAGGATTTCGAGGGCGCGTCACCGTAGTAGGTGCGCATGAGCATCTTGGCGGTCTCGGCGGTCAGGTGCAGAGAACGGAATCCGTAATCGAGCAGCTTTTGGCGATTGCGCGCGAACGTGGCACTGGGCTCTTTAGCCGCGGAATGACCCTGGTCAGTGGCCGCTAAAGCGAATCCCGCTTTGAGGCCCAGGGCGCGATTGCGAATGCGGCCTGGAGCTTGAAAGGACTCGCCTGCGAAGCCACCATTGCCGAACATGTAGAAGCGGCCGTTCCATGCTGTGGGCATGTTGACTTCGATGTTGATCTCGGGCGGGATCATCAGACTCACCCGGCAATGCTCAGGGACGTCGGCCGTAGCGGCAATGGTGGTGGCCGAAATGATGGAGATGTCGTAGCTGGTGAGCGCTCGCAGCGACTCGCAGGAGACTTTGGGCTTGAGTGTCACGGCGGGAGCATGCCAGTCGCGGAATTGAACCTGGCCTCCGCCCTGAGCGTGCAGAGCGCCGGCACACAAAACTAGAGCAACGAAAACTCGCACTGATTGACCTCGGGGGCGAGTATAGCAGTCGAATCACGATGGTGAACGCGTGAATCGTTGATACGACCGCCGCGGCGTTACGGCAGCAATCGGTGGCAAGCGGGATGCTTAGCCTCATTCGGCACGACCAATTCGCTCAGCCACTCGGAATTCAATGGGATGGGATTCAGGAATCTGAACCGTTGTTGAATTCAGGCCAGCGCACTCAATTAGGGGTCGCGGACAGTTTGTCGCCTATTCGGGTAATGTCCGTCTCCGATTGAGGGCCGAGTCACCGCCTACTCGGCAGTTATCCCAAATTCGGGCGATTTCTAAGGATGCCACTCGTCCCGCTTTGCGAAAGGGTCCCGCGGAATCGCTTGTCAGAGAAAGCCGCAGTTTTCGGTAGAGGTTTTGGTCGTGGAGAATTCTCTCCGGGACCCTTTCCGCGTCAAAATCCTACTATTTAGCCGGAAATGCGGGCGCAATTGGCCAAGCTGCAATAAATCGCTGATTATAAGGACTCTATGGCGGAGAGGGTGAGATTCGAACTCACGGAACCCTTACGGGCTCGGCGGTTTTCAAGACCGCTGCCTTAAACCGCTCGGCCACCTCTCCGCTTGCGGCAGATCCTGCCGCATCCCCAGTTTATCCCAGTTGGAATTCGTCGCGCTCGGCGCGCTACTGGAATGCGCGGCTCAAACTGGTGGGATCAAAGCCGGCGAGGAATTTCTGTGCCTCGTCTGAGAGCAATTGCTGAGTGGCAGCCTTGGAATCGTTCCCGTGGAGCCGGTCGATGCGCACCATGATCGGCACTGGATGCTGCGCTGATGCGGCCAGCGTGCCGAACTGTTTTTCAAGATATACGATCCCCAATCGCTGGCCCGGCGATGCGTTTTGAAATTGCGAGCAGGACTGCGGCGTGCACGTCGCATTCACCACGATGCTGTCCGTGATCCCGTCGCTATAGTAGCCCGTGCTCAGGTTCAAGGTTTCGCCGCTCGCGAGTCGATAGGGCTTCACAGTCAGCGAATCCGGTTCGAGACCGCGGGCTAGCCAGCAATCAGCAGGATCGTGGATGTGCGACACCGCGATCCAGACTCCAAGAGTGATCTCATCGGACCATGGAGTCGAGTAAGCGCCGGCTTCAACCACAGGTGTGCCGCTTTGTTGCTCATACCAGGTGCGCGCCAGCGCAAAACTTCCAATCTGTTGCGGCATACGGGCGGCGTAGGACTCCGGATTGAAGGTGCCTGCGCGAGCGTACGTCAGCGCGGAGGAGGGCAGCGCCAGCGTCGCCATCACCACGACGGCGAGCGCCGCGCACTTGATCCCGATCGCGCGAAAGGCGGATGGCGAAGCAATTCGAGTCGTGGTTTCTCGCTCGGTGCGCGTGCCCTGCTTTTGGCTGGCAAGCCAGAGGAATAGAAGTGTCGCAACCAGAAACAGGCAAGATCCGATTCCATAGTCCGCTTGCTTGGCAACGCCTTCAAGAGCCGGATGGCCCAGCGCGATCCGGTAGTAGATCACGAGCAGGCAGAGCCTGATGAAGTTGAACACGTACCCCAGCAGCACCGCGCCAGCGACATAAGCCGCCCACAGATACCACACGAAGCGCTTCACGTAGCCGAGAATCAGCGCCACATAGCCCATGGTTACCGCGCCGCGAATTCCGTCGCACCCGGGCGCGATAAACATGCCGAAGTCCGGCGAAAACATCAGCCGAAGTTGCGGAGTATTGGGAGCAAAATGAATGAGCGTCGCGAAAGAGCGCGCGACTCGGGCCGAAATATTCTGCAGGGGAATGTCGATCAGCCCGTTGGCGAGAATCGGAACCGGCTGCGACAGCAGTAACAGCCCCAGCGGGAACCAGGCTTTGCGCCAAACTTCGGTGCCGGCAAATAACAGAATAAGTCCGCAGCCGTAAACATACACCGGCAACGACAACGGAATAAAGGCAACCGATACTTGACCAATAACCCCGAAGAGCACGATCTCATTGCGGAGCAAGCTCAGGATGTACGAGAGCGCAACAACTCCAAGACCCCACCAAGTTCCGTCCATTCGCCAGCCAAGTTGGCGCCAGACGCGAAGAGTGAGGGCAATACTCAACGGTGGAATCAACATTCCGATCGATCGCAGCGGATCAGTCGTCCACAGCTGCCAGAGAATGAGAATCTCGCGATAAATTCCCAGGCAGCCCACCAGCGACAGAATCGCAATTCCGCTAGCTAGAAAAATGCGCGTTCGCGGCAGCGGAAGAGACCCCTCGGCCGGCGAAGCGAATTCCAGATTCTCTGCCATAATCGCTGCCCATTGCGAGCCGCACGAGGCTCGATTCCCAAAAACCCTGGTTCCGGATTCGGAGTTGTTACCAGCTTACGACAATGCCGCCGCTGGATGGCCACAAGGATAGATTGGTCCATTCGCGCCCTGATCGGCCCATCGTGATGAAAACCCGGATCTATGGCTGTTGCGGCGGTCCCACCATCGGCGTCTTCACAGGTGTTGCTACCCCGATGAATTCAGTGAGTGTACTATTCCCGAAGTTCGAGACCCAGATGTTTCCGCTCGCATCGATCGCCAGTCCGTAGGGCTGAAGAATGGAGGCGTCCGTGCCGAATCCAGTCGATGGGGAAAGAAACGTTCCCGCCGCCGAACTTGATGCGCCGCTGATCTCGGAAAGCGAGTTGCCTAGGAAGTTCGTCACCCATACCGTGCCGCCGCCATCCACCACGATCCCCTGCGGGTGATCCACGCCGCCGCCTGTTATCGCGCTCAGTTCCGCCGTGCCGCTGCTGCTCACTTCGCTGATGCTGTTGCCGTAGTAATTCGCCACCCACACGTTGCCGCCTTGATCGACGGCAATTCCCGACGCCCCGTCGCAATTACAGTTGTAGTTTGTCGCTTCCGAGCCGTCCGCCGAAATTTTGGTGATGGGCAACAGCCCCGCCTGGTTTGCCACCCACGCGTTGTGATTCGAATCCACAGCCAGTGCCACGGGGAATGCCAGCGACGAGCCACCCCATCCGGGGGATGCGGAAACCGCCGATCCCGAGCTGGTCAGCACCGTCACCTTCGAATCGCCATAATCCGCAAACCACATATTGCCGTTTGAGTCCGCGGCCACCGCGATGGGAAAGTTGATGCCGCCCGCTGTCAGGTTGGTTTGGACTGCGGAACCGGCAGAGCTCAGCTCGGCCACATCTCCGTTGCCGCTATTCGGATCGGTCTGTTCGTTGGCAATCCACACATTGCCATTCGCATCGAGCGCCATACCGTAGGACTGATTGATTCCGCTGCCCGCGATCCCTGAGGGAAACGCCGTTGCGCCCGCGGGTGAGAACTCTGAAACGACGGCGAAGTAGCTCGACACCCACACGTTGCCTGAAGCGGCCACGCCCACGGTTGCGGGCGAATCCATCCCTCCTCCCTTCACCGTGTTGTGCAGCATCAGGTCCGGCGGCGCCGCGGAGAGCGCCGGAGTGTATACCGCGTTCGCCGACGCCAAAGAGTAAATTGCCGCCGCATTGCTGCCCGGCGCACGCGCCACATTCAGTGCGGCATCGATCGTATTGCTTGGCGTGGTGCTCCCCGCCGTGGCAGCCGTAAACAGTCCTGAGCAGCCGCTGCCGCCGCTCGATCGCGTGCAGGATGCCAGGGCATTCGCCAGTGTGTTCAGCTTGCTCGTAGGAACGGTGAGCGTGGTAGGTACCGCTTCGCCCGGCGACACGCCGGTGTTCACATTCACCAGGTTGTTGGCTGTCAGAATCGCGTTGTTCAGGCCCGTTGTGTTGGTGCTGCTCGAGCCCACCTCGCCGCCGCTCGACATAAACGAAGCGAGCGACCACACCGAGGCGGCCGTCGTAACCTCGTTCAGCACAAAACTGCTGCCTGCGGCAACACTGCCGCATGGCCCCAGCGCAGTCATCAGCCATAGAGACGCATTGGCCGATCCAGAACCCGGCGCGCCGCCCTTCGAAAGCAGGTAAATCGGCGTCGCGGCTGAAGAGCACGTATATCCGCCGGGAATTGTGAACGTCCCGTCAGCCGCGCTCGTCACGGCCGCCGTCAGCAGGGTGGTGGGTGCGCTTCCGTTCCCCGAATCTCCCGCGGCATAAAGCTGCACGGCTGCCCCGCTCACGGGTTGCTGTGCAGCCATTGTTTTTCCAGTAAAGGACGCGCCCGCTACTCCGCCGCCACCACCGCCGCCGCCACCGCCGCCGCCACCCGTTGATGTGATGGAGCCACCGCCGCACCCGGTCAGGGCGGCGAGAATCGCGAATACCGGCAGAGCTGCGGGAATACGAGGCACATTCACTATCGTATTCTCAATTGGCGGTGCTGGCCGGTCCAGAGTCTTGCGTTATTGGTTTTTTCGGCTGCGAAAGGTCTTCCAGCTCATGGCGGCGGCCGCGCCGAACCCGCCCAGCAGAGCCAGCACGATCGTGGGATCTTCGGGCGAATCCACGCACCCGCCCTGTGCCCAAAGCGGCAGCGCCGCGGCAGCGGCCATCAACGCGAGTAAGAAAAGTCCACGGCGCATCGTTGCTTTCTCCTTCAATCGCCTTGCTGCTCGTTCATCCGGCAGCAATGGCTTACGGTCTCAATCCCAGTTCGTTGTATTCAGCGCCCGCGGCCAGCGGGGTCACCACGGGCACGGCTGCACCCACAAATTCGGTCAGCGATGCGTTGCCGTTGTTGGTTGCCGTCCATACGTTGCCCGATGGATCGATGGCGATGGCGTAGGGTGCAATCAGCTCGGCGCTGGTGTAGCCATTGTCCGAAGAAATCGCTGTGCCGCTCTGATTGAATTCGCTGATGGTGTAATTGAATTGATTCGCGGTCCAAACGTTCCCCGCGCCGTCAATTGCAATTCCATACGGTCCGCTGATTCCGCCGCCGCTGAACCCGTCTGCGCCGCTGATCGCGGATCCCGACGAGCTGAACTCGCTCACGCTGCCATTGCCGCCCAAGTTTGACACCCACACATTGCCCGTGTGATCGATCGCAACGCCGTACGGAGCATTCAACCCGCCGCCGCTGAATCCGCTGGGATCGCCGGTCTGGCTTCCACTCGCATTCGATTCCACCAGAATGTAGATCGCGGCTCCATAATCCACCGTCCACACATTGCCGGCTGTGTCGGCAGCAACTCCTCCTGGCGCCGCGATTGTGCCCGCGTCAAATCCGTTTAGTCCGGAAAGCGGTGTACCCGACGAAGTGAATTCGCTCAGATTATTGCCGCCGTTGTTCGACACCCAGGTATGGCTCAGGTTATCGATGGCAATGCCGTAGGGCTCATTCAAGCCGCTGCCCTCGTATCCCGGCGGGCCGGAGATGTCCACTCCCGTCGAACTGAATTCGCTGATGCTCGTAATGTCGTTGAAGTTGGCGGCGTTGAAGTTCGCGATCCAGGCATTTCCGTAGATGTCAATGGCGATGCTGGTCGGCTGATCCAGGCCCGCGCCCGTAAAGCCAGTCGCGCCGGAGAGAACGGTCCCGTCGAATTTGAATTTGCTCACCGAATTCGAATCGTAATTCGGCAGCCACACATTGCCATATCCATCAATGGCAATGCCATTGGGAGCAAGGAAAGTTGTGCTGTCCAGGCCGCTGCCGGAGTACGTGATGGCCACCGTAAAGTCGGTGGGCTCGCCGGGCAGCGACGGTTGAAACGGCCCGCTCGCCGCCCACAATCCGTAGAGTGCATCAAGGTTCGATACCGGGTTGTGCGCAATATTGATCGCCGCCGTGGCGGTATCCGTTGGCGCCGTGTTGCCGTTCTTGGCATTCGTCAAGAGCGTCGTGCACGGCGAAGACGTCGGTCCCGAAGTGTTGACGCACGCTGCCAGAATGTCGGCCAGCGTGTTGATCTCCTGCTGCGGGGCCGCGCCGTTGCCGGCCGGCGTGGTGGCCAGGGCAGCGCCGGTGCTCAGCTGCTCCAGATTCGCGGCCGCGCTGAATGCATCCTGGATGCCCAACTCCGCCAGCGCCGAGTTCGACGACGATACGTGGAGCGCGTCCGTGGCAAATCCGGCGATGGCATACGCCGTCGCGATCGTCGAAACCTCGTTGACTACGATATTTTCCGTCGTTGTCAGGTTCCCGCATGTTCCCAGCGCCGCCATCAATCCGGCCGCCGCATTCGCGCTGCCCAGCCCGGGATTGCCGCCAACTGAATACAGATAGACCTGCGTATTGGAGGCGGGGCAGGTGTCGTAGTCCCCGCTGATGTTGAAGATTCCGCCCGATCCCGTCGTCACATAGTAGTTGCCGCTGCCGTCCACGCTTCTGCCCGGTCCGCTCGTTAGCAGCGAAACCGATGCGTCGCCGTAGCCGGTTGTGTTGGCCGCAAGAAGATAAACATGCGCGCCAACGATCGGCTGCTGCCCGCCGTGCACCAGTCCCCGGAGTGCGGCTCCGGAGACCGGACTTGGTTCCGTTGGCGTCAGGTTAAAACCAGGCTTGACCGAACAGCCAGAGACAAGCAGAGCAGCAAAACTCGCCGCTGAAATTAACACATTGCGCAAGGCGGAACTCCCTTCAATCAATGAGCCGTCTTCTCTTCTTATTAACGGCATCTTCAGTGATACATTTAGCAGCTTATGACGCGCCAGCGGGAATCAGCCGCGGAGTACTCAAGTTGTCAGTAATGGCGCGGAAAATCGCAGTCAGCTTGGTGATCGACTGGTTGCTCGGGGCAGTTGCCTGGCATCCATCGCCATCGTCTGAGTAAAAGTTAACCGCCGCCGACGCCATGGCTGCGAGTGCCTGGCAGGGTTGATCGCCGGGCCCCCAGCTTCCGCCGTCGGTTGTCACTGTTGCGCTGTAGGTCTCGTCCGACACGCAGCCTCCCGAGGTCAGTGAACCATAGCCGATGGTGTAAACCGTCGTTCCCTGGTTGGCTGCATATTGCGACGCCAGCACCGCCTGGCCGCACTCACCAAGCGCTGACGGATACGTCGGATCCTGATAGTGGCTTGCATTGGTCTTAGACGTTCCCGTCCCGTTCAGCGTTCCTTCCGTGGCCACAATCTCCGCCTTCGTGTTGCAGCCGCCCGCCGCGGTGTTTGCGTTTGAAGCGCAGGCCGTTGCATTGCCGTCGCTCAGGATGATCAGCGCGTTCTTTGATCCGGGATTCGCCGCCTGCTGAACAGCCAGGGCCGCTTGCGCCGCATAGATCGCTTGCGCGTAATAGGTACCTTCGCCGCCTGGCGCCTGCAGCCCGGTGCACTTGCTGATCCCCGAGTCTCCGGCCGCAATCGTAATGCCGGCCGTTTGGTTCAGGCTCGTTGACGAGTCCGTCGTCTTGTAGTTGTTCTGGAATCCGAGAATCTGATAGGAGTCTCCGGAAGGCAATTGCAGATTCGAGGCCGGCGCGCCGCTCGTGTAAGCCGGGAGCGTGTCGGGAAATGTATAAGCCACGATCGTCGGGTCGCTGGTGTTGCAGACGTAATCCTTCGACGCGGTCGCCGACGTGACTGCGGGAAACACAAACAGGCTCACGCTGTCTACCGCCGCCACGCCCGTGCTCGTGCACGTCTGCCCGAGCCCGCAGGGGTACATGTCGTTGAGCAGCACCTGCAAGCCCTGGAGCGAGCAATTGATTTGCGTGTTGTTGCACTGGAGGCCGCTGTCTTGATCGTCCATTGAAGCCGTGGTGTCCTGGATGATCGCGATGTTCCAGGGTGTGTTGGCGCCGCCGCGCATTGCTGCCGTGGCAACCGCTTCCACGCTGAGGCTTCTGAATCCCACCAGGCCGCCAAACCACAACGGAATCTTTGCTGTCTGCGTCACCGTCAAGCCGTTGTACCCGCCCGATGCGCCGGACGCCGTCTGGCAAGCCACATCCAGACTCGTGGTCACGGTGCTCAGGCACTTGTAAGTTGGCGTGGCGACCGCGTTCTGCAGCATCTTGGTCGCGTTCAGATCGCCGCTCCCCGCGCTATATGTGGTCACAGCTGTGCTCGCGGCGCTGGTGTTGGGCATCTGATACGCGCCGGCCAGTGCCGCCGCATTCGTCGAGGCCTGCAGCAACCGGTAGGCATAGTAGATGTGCCCGGATTCGAGTGACAGGCCCGCCAGGCCCATCATCGAAGAAATCGTCACCATCAGAACGGCAATCGACTGGCCGCGTTCATCTCTTAGGAATCTGCGCATCAACGAAAAGCCAAAGCATTTCATGGATCAAATTCCTCCTTTTCTCCAGAATTCATACCCACGAGATAGAGAAGAACTTCGCTTCACTGGAATCTTGTGAAGTCACTTGTTCCTCACTCGGGGAGGGAAAGCTCGAGATGCTTATGCCTGTCTCGCGCAAAACCATCAATCAGCGCATAACTGCGCAACGCTGGAATAAGGTGCATCTCTATGATCGTGATCTTCATGGTACCCCAGCCATTGCACTTTCGTGCTAGCGCTCCGTTACCCAGGTAATTGATGTTGAAGTGCCAACCAAGCGATTTCCTGGCTCCGGCACGATGGACAATTCAAAGCATAAGTAGCTGATTTCAGGTTGAATTCTCGATCATCGAACCTGCTCTCTATCGAGAGCAGAAAAGTAACCAGCGCGCGCAAAAAAAGGGCGCCGCTCGCATGCGAGCGGCCCCGAGGGTAACGAATAAAGTAACCTGTCCCTAGGTCGTGCTGTTGGGGATGATCCGTGGCGTCGTCAAATTATCGATGATGGCGTGGAAGATTCCAGTCAACTTGGTAATCGCCTGGTTGCTTGGCGCCGTTGCCTGGCAGCCCTGGCCGTCGTCGGAGTAGAAATTCAGCTGGCTCGAGGCCATTGCGGCCAGCGCCTGGCAGGGCTGGTCACCCGGTTTCCAGCTGCCCCCGATCGTCGTCACCGTCGCGCTGTAGGTCTTGTCGGAAAGACACCCTCCTGAGGTCTCCGCCCCATATCCGATTGTGTAGACCGATGTGCCCAGGCTCGCTGCCGTCTGTGCCGCCAGCACTGCCTGGCCGCATTCGCCAAGCGCCGATGGATAGGTCGGATTCTGATAGCCGCTGGGATTGGTTGTGCTGTTTCCCGTTCCGTTCAGCGTGCCATCTGTGGCCACAATTTGACCTTTGGTATTGCACGCGCCGCCCGACGTATTCGCGTTGGTTGCGCATGCCGTTGCGTCTCCGTCGCTGAGGATGATGATTGCGTTTTTCGAGCTCGGATTGGCTGCCTGTTGCGCGGTCAACGCCGCTTGCGCGGCAAAAATTGCCTGCGCATAGTACGTCCCTTCGCCGCCCGGCGTCTGCAGTCCGCTGCAGCCCGTCACTCCCGAGTCTCCGGCCGCGATCACGATCGGCGACGTCTGATTCAGACTTGTCGCTATATCCGTCGTCTTGTAATTGTTGGCAAATCCGAGCACCTGGTACGTGTCGCCCGAGGGCAGGGTCAGGTTTGCCGACGGCATGCTTCCCGCCACGTATGCCGGCGTCGTGTCGGGAATGGTGTAGGCCACGATCGTCGGGTTGCTCGTCATGCACACGTAATCCTTCGACGCTGTTGTCGTGGTAACCGCGGGAAAAACAAACAGGCTCACGCTGTCGACATATGCAGTGCTCGATGAACAGTTCTGTCCCAGTGCGCACGGATAAAGATCCACGAGCAGCGCCTGCATGCCTTGCAGTGCGCATGAGATCTGTGTCCCCGAGCATTGCGCACCGCTGTCGGTGTCACCCATCGACGCTGTGGTGTCCATAATGATCGCCACATTCCAGGGCGTGTTTGTCCCGCCCCGCATCGCCGCGGTCGACACCGCTTCCACATTCATGTTCTTCACGCCCACCATTCCCCCGAACCACAGCGGAATCGTCGCCGTCTGCGTGACTCTGATTCCGTTGTAACCGCCGGCCGAGCCATTGGACGTGGTGCAGGGGACGTTAAGCGTATTTGTCACGGTGTTGAGGCACACAAATGTCGTTGTGGCCGCAACGTTCGTGAGCATATTCGTCGCATTCAGATCGCCTGCCTGTGAACTGTAGAGCCCGGCATAGGTTGTCGCGCTTGTCGTGTTCGGCATCTGGTTTGCGCCCGCCAGCGCGGCCGCATTCGTTGATGCCACCAGTTTGCGATAGGCGTAGTAAATGTGTCCGGTCTCAACCGAGGCGCCGGCAAGCGCCATCACCGTCGATATCGTCATCATCAAAACGGCTATCGATTGACCGAGTTCGTCTCTTAAGAATTTTCGAAGCCAAGCCATAATGTGTTTTTCATCGGCAGGCCCCGCTGTTCCCGCAGACCACTCGTTACCTTCGGCACACGGCGGCTTCTCCGTCGCACTCAGGCGTTTCGCAGTTATGGGAGGGTGATTTGAATTGCAAATGCTTTCGATTGCGCAAGTGACGCGCCGCCGCGCGCCCCGGCAACTGCGCTTGGACGCAATTACCGATGTAATGAGTTGTCTGGAGTCGAACAACGAAGCCACCTTCGCTCAGCGAAGCCTCTTGTCCGGAATTGCTACGCTGCTCGGCCCCGGCAGCTCTGAGAACTATTCACTTGACGCGGACTTTCGACCGTGGCTACTCTGCCGCTAGAGCAAGGGGCGCCGCGATCCTCCCCCGGAGACGCCACATGAAAC
>Ga0210391_10004346_pt1 | contig 11828 bp, 6 predicted proteins | sample IncBWC12OmetaG_FD_160573 | JGI IMG/M metagenome (GOLD analysis project Ga0210391, IMG submission 160573) | Forest soil microbial communities from Barre Woods Harvard Forest LTER site, Petersham, Massachusetts, United States - Inc-BW-C-12-O ...
GAGTCCAAGGGGTTGAGCGACACGCGCGCCCAGGGCTCGGCCGTTGCGCGGCCTTCGGTGTTCGCCCTCGATGCCACGAGCGGGGAACTCAAGATGGAGATTTCCCCGCATTCACCGCTGACCGCTTACCTCGTGGACCCGCAGGGCGCGGTGGTGCTGGGCTGGGGAGCGGCGTACGGCGGCACCAACGAGTATGACGTCAGGGACCCGCAGACCCATGGCTGGCGCAAATTGGCCAATCTCCCCGGCACCTTGAAGCCGGTGGCGCTGTGCGCGGCGGCGTTGGACTGTGCGTATGCGCTCGGCGATTCCGATGGCCACACCGCGTTGTGGAAGATCGACCTGACCGGCAAAGAGCAGCCGGCCGTGGACTTTTCATACCCCTCGGCGGACCTCGACACTCCTTTGCTGGCCGATGATGGACATCTATTGGGAGTGCGCTATGACACCGCCGAACCGACGGTCTACTACGTGGACGCAGCAGCGGCCGCTATCGTCGACAATCTCAAACGACTGCTGCCCGGACAATTCATCCAGATCGAAAGCCACACCCGCGACGGCCACCAGCTGGTCGTGAAGGCCAGCTCCGACACGGATCCCGGCAGCTTCTATCTCTATGACATCGCCAAGAACAGCATCGCGCGCCTGGGCGGCGGCTATCCGGACCTGGTCGCGGAGCGCATCGGTCATGCGGGCCCCGTGACTTTCCCGGCCAAGGACGGCACCACGGTGCCCGGCTACCTGACCCTGCCGCCGGGGGGAGCTGCGAAGAATCTGCCGCTGGTCGCATTGCCTCATGGCGGCACCTCCGAGCATGACACCCGCGAGTTCAACCTGATGCGGGCGTTCCTGGTCAGTCGCGGCTATGCGGTACTGCAAGTCAATTATCGCGGCTCCTCGGGTCTGGGGTCCAAGTGGTCGAGCGACGCTCATGGCGACTGGAGCGGACTGCCCTATTCGGATGTGGTCGACGGGGTCCGCTGGGCGATCGCGCAGGGCATCGCCGATGCGCAGCGCGTGGCGATCGTCGGCAGTGAGTACGCCGGCTACCTCGCGCTTTTGGGCGCGGAACGCAACCCGGATCTGTTTCACTGCGCCGTCAGCATCGGCGGCTATAGCGATCTGGCCTTGCCGGCGCCGGGCGCCATGCCGATGATGGGGTTCGGTCCGCCGCCGGCCAATCTGGATAAGCTGCGAGCCGACGCGCCGCACGCCCATGCAGCGGATTTCAAGGTGCCGGTGTTGCTGGTGCACGGTGAGCGCGACACCGTGGTCACGGTCGAGCAATCGAAGGCGATGGATGTCGCCCTGACCGCGGCTCACAAGCCCCACCAGTTGCTGCTGCTCCCCGGCGCGGATCACACCCTGAACATGGAAGATGACCGCGCCAAGATGTTCACGGCCCTGGAAACATTTCTAGCCGCCAATTTGCACTGACGGCCCGAATGGCCCGAATGTTGCATCGCGCCATGGCCGTCTAGAGCGCTCCGCGGCGGCCACCTGTCAGATCGGGCCGACGTCCTCCTGGGTACTGGCGTGTTTCTGCCGCAACACGGCACTTGCCGTGGCAGCCGTGTCACTTGATTTGTCAAATCGCGCGTCCAAGACAGTGAAACGTGGCAAAAGTTTCGCGCCACCCATTGCGGTGACAATCGTTACCCATTAGATTACGTGTCGTAAATAATTCAGTTGACTGAGCTACACCTACGGAGACGTAGCTACGGAACAACAGATTGCAGGGAGGGGGGTATGGAACAAGGTCGCGCGCGATCCCGGTGCAAGCCGTTGCGGGATCAACACAGTCGCACTGTGTCCATACATGGCATCTGAGCCCTCACCGGCCAACCCTATTTCGAATCTGCGAGAAGCCGCACCCAGGGCCTCTCGCTTGACCGTGTCTGACTACAAACCCAAGTGAGCAGGGAGTTACTAATGGTCTCAACCCGACAAGCCGTGGCGGCAATACTGCGTTCGGGGCGCAGTGCCTCCGATTACCGCGCAACCGCGTCCCGAGTGACAGGTACGGCAGGAATGCTATGCCTGCTTACCGCATCTTTTGCGCTGGCGCCGCATGCCTACGCGCAGGAGTCCACCACAACGAGTGACCAGACGACGAGCCTGGAAGAGGTCACCGTCACCGGTTCGCGCATCAAGCGCACGACCGACTACACCACGCCGACCCCCACCACGGTCATCGATGCGACGACCATGGAAAACCTGGGCGTCGTCAACGTCGGCCAGATGCTGGAGATGACCCCGTCGAACATTTCGGCGTATACGCCGCAGACGACCGGCGGCAGCAGCTTCTATACCGGCGCCTACATCGCCGACCTGCGCGGCTTCAACGGCTTCTTCAGCGGCGCGCGCACTCTGGTCATGATCGACGGCAACCGCGTGGTCGCCACCAACACGCAGGACAGCTTCGACCTGAACTTCATCCCGCAGGTCCTGGTGTCCCGCACTGAGACGGTCACCGGCGGCGCCTCGGCCGCGTACGGTTCCGGCGCCGAGTCCGGCGTGCTCAACGTGATCCTGGACCGCCAGCTCGAGGGCGGCAAGTTCAACGCCGACGAGTACGATACCCATTACAACGACGCCAAGGACCGGCACGTCAGCGCGGCCTATGGCCATGGGCTGTTCGACAACCGCCTCCACTTCGTGCTCGCCGGCGAGTACGAGAGTTCAGATCCGGCGAGCTGCCAGAACTCCGGTCGCAGCTGGTGCTCGGCGAACGCGGGTCCCTATGACACCTCGGAGCCCGCGTTCTTCGTTTACACCACGGCGATGGGCCGGGGACTGACGACCAACACCACCACCAACGGCGTCCTCGGACCCAACCTCTTCAGCCCGCTGACGTTCGGCTACACGAACCTGGGTCAGCCGCTGTATCAGGCCAGCCAGGATGGCACGAGTGTGGCCCCGTTCTCCGGCAATAATTCGCTGCTGGGCACCGGCCCGGGCGGTTCCGGAACGCCGGTCAACGAATACACGTATCTGCAGACCGCCGTCAGTCGCGCCGTGTTCTCCGGAATGCTGAGCGGCAAGATCACCGACAGCATCACCGCGAACCTCGATCTGAACTGGGGCAAGGTACAGGCCTTCAATCCGTTCTCCGAGTTCTACACGGGCATCATGAGTACCGCCAACCCCTACCTGCCGGCCGGGTTTGCGACCGAGGACCCGACCGGGTTCGGCGGCGTCGGCTACGGCGTCGCCCGCGATATGACCCAGCAGTTCCAGAACACGCAGTACAACGACACGACGTTGAAGCGGATCGGGCTCGCCATCAATGGCAAGATCGGAGATACGTCCTGGACCTGGAGTGCCTACGGCGAGTACGGCAAGACGGAGAATGTGGAAGGGACGCCCAACGAGTTGACCGACAATGAGGCCACGATGGCGGCCGACGTGGTCACGGGCGCCAACGGCAAACCCGAGTGCCGGGTCACCGCGAACGGCAACAACCTGGTCGCGACCTTCGACAGTGCGATCTCTCCCACAGGTGGCTACAACGGCGGCGGCTTCGGATATACCGGCTTGCCGGCGTATCTGCAATCCATCAACACCGCGACCAGCCTGCCGCCCGGCGCAAGTCCCATTAACCCCGTTACCGGCCTGACCGAGCTGCAATCGCTGCAACTGATGGCCCCGGGTTGCCTACCCTTCAATCCGCTCGGCAACCAGCCGCTCCCGGCAGGTGTTGCCAGCTATATCACCGGCCCGTTGTCTCTGACGATGGACCTGTCACAGAAGCAGTTCTCGCTGGGTTCGACCGGCGAGATCTGGAAAGGCTTCGGTGCGGGTCCGTTCTCGCTGGCCGTTGGTTACGAGTGGCGCAGCAATCTGCTGCACAACGACTTCACGGAATGCCCGAACGGGCTCGATGTCAACACGGCAGCGGAACAGCTGTGCCTCACGCGCGCCACGGACTTCAACTACCAGTTCGGCAATCCGTATGCCGGCTCCGTGACCGCCAACGAGGCGTACCTGGAGTTCAACGTCCCGCTGCTCAAGGACCTGCCGTTTGCACACCGGCTGGAGTTCGATGTGGCCGGTCGCTATTCGCGCTACACCAATGATGAGGAATATGCGGTTGGTATCACGCCGGGCGCGTCGAGCTCGTACAACCTGCCGACCTGGAAGGCCTCGCTGCTCTATGAACCGTTCGAGAGCCTGCGCTTCCGCGCGAGTCAGTCACACGACTCACGCTCGCCCAACGAGCGCGATCTGTACTATTCGCAGACCTTCGTTCCGGGTGGCTTCTTCGGTACCTGCGGTGCCGGCAATTCGAGCTTGGGGCTGACGGCTCAGCCGTGTTTCATCACCCTCGCGGGTAATGAGAATCTGCGCCCCGAGACCACGAATACGACCACCGTTGGGTTGGTACTCAGCCCGACCTACGTGCGCGGGTTCCAGGCTTCGGCCGACTGGTTCCACATCCACCTGACCGGCGGTATCAACGGCGGTGGCGGCGCGGTCGGAAACGATTGCTTCAACGGTGGCCCGTCAGCGTCGTACTACTGCTCGCAGCTGACGTTCAACGCCTATGCCTACAACGCGGCCGGTCAGGCCTGCGCCACGGGCAACCCGGCGGGGACCCTCTCGGCAGCGGGCGGTGCGGCCTGCACCGGCGCGGTGAAGACGGGTCTTGCGGCCTTCCAGCAGGGCAACGTGGTGAACGTGCTCTCCGAGTATGAACCCGCCTTGAATGGCGCGTTCTACGACGAGCGCGGCGTGGACTTCTCGGTCACCTATACGACCTCTTTGCCGGGCGGCAGCACTTTGAGTGCGCGTGCGTTGTCAACCTGGGTGGGCGAGCAGACCTACCAGAACGCTCCGGGCGGCGCGACCTTCAACCTGTTGGGCCAGATGGGCTCTGGCAGCGAGTTCCTTGCCGACTACACCAATGCGGCTCGCTGGCACGGAAATCTGTCGATCACCTGGGCGCTCGGCGGGTTCAGCCTGACGCCGAACATGGTGTTCATCGGCTCGGGTGCGCTCAACAACGTGGGCGTCGTCTACAACCCTGCCAACCCCTCGACCGAAGCCCAGTGGATCCTGACATCCTTCCCGGATGCCGCGAAGGCGGGACAGCCCGGGGCACCGGCGGATGCCGCGGCCCAGGCGCAAGCCAAGTTGGCGGGCATCACGCTGCTGCCAGCGAATGTTGCCAACTACGTGCCGGCCTACTTCGAGTTCGGCTTGAATGCGGCCTACACGTTCAGCAACATCCCGGGCATCAAGGGACTGCAGCTGTACACGCAGGTGAACAATGTGTTCAACAAGTCGCCTCCGTTCACCGGCGGCACCACTTCCAACCCGATCTTCTACGATGAGTTGGGACTGGCGTATCGCGCGGGCTTCCGCATGACGTTCTAAGGTTGAGTGCCGGCTGCCCGCGAGGGCAGCCGGTATTCTTCAACTCGGCCGCACTCTTCACGGAGTGCGGCTTTTTTGTTTGTAGTAGTGACGCCTCATGCGCACACCGCAGCAGTCGGTGAGTGCCGCGGTGCCGATCAGGCTACGCGACGTGCCACCTATAACATTTAACGCATGGCACCCTTGCCCGCTGAGATAATGCGGGCAGTGGAAAAGATGACAGACCTGCTCGACTACGAGATCTTCGCCCGCGTGATCAAGGCCGGCAGCCTGTCCGCGGCTGCGAGGGAACTGCACTCCTCCCCGGCCATGATCTCCAAGCGCGTCACGCGTCTGGAGGACCGCCTGGGCGTGCGGCTGCTCCAGCGCACCACCCGCCGTGTCACCGCCACCGATGTCGGTCAGCGCTTCCATGAGCGCGTACTGGCGGTATTGGCGGCCGTCGACGATGCCGAGAGCTTTGCTTCGGTCGATTCCGAGCGCCCCCGTGGGGTGCTGCGGGTGTCCCTGCCGACGGCCTTCGGGCGCCTGCACGTGGTGCCGCGGCTGACGGGCTTCATGGAGTCCTATCCGGACCTGCGCCTGGCCGTGGATCTGAACGATGATTATGTCGATCTGGTCGCCGGCAACTTTGACGTGGCGGTACGCATCGGGACCCTGCCGGACTCCAGTCTGGTGGCCCGACGCCTTGCACCAAACCGACGCGTCCTGTGTGCCTCTCCCGAGTACATAGAACGTCATGGCGAGCCGCGCACCATCGCCGACCTGCACCACCACCGGCTGGTGGCGGGCGGGCCCCAGGTCACCTGGCGGCTCGAGGGGCCCGAGGGACCGGTCACCTTCAAACCCCAGACCCTGCTGCAGACCAATTCCAGCGAAGTCGTCCGCGAGGCGGTGGTCTCCGGCATGGGAATCGGCTTCCGCTCGACCTGGGATGTGGGCGCCGAACTGCGTCGGGGCGGTCTGCGCCGCGTCATGCCCAGCTATGGCGGCTCGGCGGATGTCGCCATCTATGCGGTGTACTCGGGTCGCCGGCTCGTGCCGCTGAAGGTGCGCGCGTTGGTGGACTACCTGGTCAGCATCTTCGGACCCGAGACACCCTATTGGGATCGCGAAGTCCCGGCCGTCGTCGCCTCGGGCGCCCGCGCCAGCTGAAAACCCGTCCGCTCCTTGTCATGCTTCAGTCGCGGGTCCTCTGCTAGACTGCGCATTAGTTGATTTACCAATACTGCCACCTCTCAAGGGGGGAATGACGAGATGAACGGGATCACAAGAATCGGCGTCGCTGCGCTTGGCTCACTGATCGTGGCATCAGCCGCCCTGGCACAGGGCGCGCCGCCGCAGACTCCGGAACAGCAGGCCGCGACGGCCGCGCTCACCAGACAGTCGGTGTTCAAACTGCAGGGTTTCGTGTTCGGACCCGTCGGCGCACAGCTGCGCGGAGCTCCGTTTGACGCCAAGGTCGACGAGAAGGCCGGCGCCCGACTTCAGGTACTGGCCGGACTGATCCCGGAAGTATTCATGAAGGACACGCACACCTTCACGCTCACCACCAAGGCCCGCGAAGGCATCTGGACTAACAAGTCGGACTTCGACAGCAAGGCCAATGACCTGGTGAAGGCTGCTGCGGATCTCGAAGCGGCTGCCAAGACCGGCGATGAGGCTGCCACCAAGAAGGCCGCGGCTGCGGTCGGCAAGACCTGCGGCGCCTGCCACGACCAGTTCCGCGACAAATAACGTCCGGTGCGGTTCAAGACCTGGCGCCGCATCCGCAAGGTCTGCGGATGCGGCGCCAGGCGCAATCTCGGTTCTAGTCTTCGATGCTGGTCGGCGGCGGCGGTGCCGCATGCTGCAGCCAGTACACGCAACCGCCCGCGATCACGATCACGAGCAGCGCCTTCCATAGCTGGCTGCTGGGGATGACTTCCTGCGCGGGCACATGCTCCGCGGGCTTGCCGCCGTGGAACATGGCAGGCACCAGGCGCTCCTTCTTCACGAAGGTGTAGTAGAGAATGGCCAACAGGTGCAGCGCCACGATCGCCAGGATGAAATTGAAGTTCAGGTGGTGGATGCCGGTGAGCTTCTCCGCCAGATCGTGACTCACCGACGGGAAATAGGGCCCGACATAGGCCACATCATCGGTGCTGAAGAGCCCCGTGCTGACCTGCACCGCCAGTAACAGCAGCATCAGCACCACCGAGCCCGCACCCAGCGGGTTGTGCCCGACGCTGCGGATGCCGCCCTTCAGGTACTGCAGGATCGGGCCCGGCCCCTTGATGAAGTTGCTGAACCTTGCATGGCGTGGACCGATGAGGCCCCAGATCACGCGGAAAATCAGCAGGCCGATCATGAAATAGCCGAGGCGGAAGTGCCAGGGCATCCAGGTGAAGCCGAGTTTGGCCGTCGTATACGAGCCGATGACGCTCAGCACCATCAGCCAATGGAACACGCGCGTGGGCAGATCCCACACCAGGCGAAGGGTTTGCTGCATTTTTCGAATCGCGAATCGTTGAAGGGGTGCTCAGTCTACCGGACCGCGGTATTGGCCGCAGTTGGCGGCGCCGCGGCGGCGGGCGCCCCGCCCTGCGCATTGTTGGCCAGCAGCTGTTTGAGCAGGTCGGCCGTGCTCTGGTGCGCCGTCGCGCCTTCCCCGCCCCGGCCCAGTCCGCCACCCTTGCCCAGTGCCATGTCCAGCGGCGTGATGCCGCGCTTGTCCTTCACGTCCAGGTGCGCATTCGCGGCGGCGAGGGTGCGGATGACGTCATCGAAGCCCAGCAATGCCGCACCGTGCAGCGCCGTGAGGCCGCGCACGTCCACGGCGTTGACGTCGGCACCGCCCTGCACCAGCAGCTTGATCGCCTCCGAGGCCTCGGCCTGGGTCTTGTACTTGCCGCGCGTGTCGACCCCGGACGTGCCGACCCCGGCGGCGGCCATCAGCGGTGTCACATCCGAGTTGTTGCCCAGATCCGGCAGCGCGTGGTGGGCGAGCAGCAGCTTGATCGCCGGCGCATCGCCCGCGCGCGCGGCACGCAGCAGCGGTGTCGTGCCAATGGTCAGGAGCGAGTCCCCACCCCGATCGGCGCCCAGGGAGCGGTAGGGGGGAAAGAGCTTTAGTCGGGCATTGGGATTGGCACCGGCATCGAGCAGCAGCGCGATGAGCTTCAGACTGGTCGTGTCGTCCATGGAGATGTGATCGGCACGACCGCCGTAGGGCAAGGTGTTGAGATCGACCGCCGCGTACAGGGGCGTGCGGCCCCACCAGTCCCAGCGATTGACGTCCGCGCCGTGCTTGATCAGGTAGGCGGCGATATCGAAATTGAAATTCTCGGTGGCGATGATCATCGGCGTGATCCCTTCCGGATCCGCCAGGTTCAGGTCCGCATGCCCTTCATCCAGGTACTTCACGCACCCGAGACACCCCTGACGCGCCGCATACAGCAGCGGCGTCATGCCCCCGGGCGGTCGGGCCTGCGCCCGCGGCTCACCGGTGACCTCGCGCCGATTGGTGTTGATGAGCGATCGCGCATTGACGTCCGCGTGCGCACCGATCAGCAGCTTTACCATCTCCGGCTGGCTTTCGGCCGCCGCCCAGATCAGGGCGGTCTGGCCCCGGAAGTTCTCCCGGGCATTGACGTTGGCGCCATGTTTGAGCAGCAGCTTGCCGGCCTCGACGTTGCCGGTGCGCGCCACCCGCATCAGCGCCGTCTCGCCATCCGGATTCGGCGAGTCGACGTTGGCGCCGGCCTTGAGCAGCGCCTCGAGAATGCGCGGATCGCCGAACTGCGCCGCCTGCAGCATGGCATTGGCGCCGTAGGCATTGACGGCATCGACCTTGGCATGAGCCTGCAGCAGCGCCGCCACCAGCGGGTAGTCGCCATGGTAGGTGGCCCACATCAGCGGCGTCGTGCCATCCGGGGCGGCACCATTCACCTCGGCCCCCTGACCGATCAGGGCCAGCGCCTGGGCCGTATTCTGGCGCTCAGCCGCATCCACCAGCGCCGGCGCCGCGGCGCCGGCGCGGCCGGCGGCCAGGCCGAGGAGGGTCGCCGCAAGCATCCATCGCTTCATGTCAGACCTCCGCGAACTGGCCGGTGCTGTCGCCGATCTTGTCGACCTCGATTCCGGAGCGGTTCATCAGCGTCAGCCACAGGTTCGCGAGCGGCGTGTGCTCGGGGCACATCAGATGCTGGCCCATCTTCAGTTTGCCGCAGGCGCCGCCCAGCACCGAGGTCGGCAGCGGGTACTGGTTGTGGGCATTGCTGTTGCTCATGTTGCTGCCGTAGACGATCAGCGAATGATCGAGCAGCGAACCGTCGCCATCGGGCGTATCGCTCAGGCGCTTGAGGAACTTCGCCACCTGCTGCGAATGGAAGGTCTGGATCTTCACCAGCTTCTCGATCTTCGTGGCATCCCCCTGGTGGTGCGAGACCGGGTGGAAGGCATCCGGAACGCCCACGAAGTTGTAGGTCATGTTGCTCACTTCGGCCGCCATCATCATGGTCGCGATGCGGGTGAGATTGGCCTGGTAGGACAGCGCAATCATGTCGAACATCAGCATCTGTTCCTGCGGGAACTGATCGGGAATGCCGATCGGCACCTGCGGCAGCTTCAGCTGCGACAGATCCTGCTTCTCCATCTTCTGCACGCGCCGCTCGACCTCCCGGACGCTCTCGAGGTAGTCGCTCAATACCGCCCGATCGCGCGCGCCCAACTGGCCGCGCATGGTCGCGGCATCGCTCTGGACCATGTCGAGCAGGCTGTCGTACTGATCGCCGAGCGCCTTGCGCTCCTCGGGCGTATCGCCACGACCGAACAGGCGCTGGAACAGCGTGCGCGGATTGTTCTCCATCGGCAGCGGCGTCGAGGGCGTACGAAACGAAATCGTGCCGGAGTAGCTGCAGCCGTAGGCGCGATCGCAGGAGCCACCGCCACCGTTGGTCTCCGTGCGCACCTCGAGCGAGGGCAGCGGCGTATCCTGACCGATCTTCAGGGCCGCCATCTGATCGATGGTGACGCCACCGTAGGGATCCTGGCTCTCCTTCGGATGCACGCACGAGAGCCAGGTCCCGGGCACGATCGCGTGCACGGCCGCGCTCTCACCGGGGCGATTGCCGAGGTTGCTGACGACGAGCATCTGCTTCTGATAGTCCGCGAGCGGCGTCAGGATGCGCGAGAGCTTGAAGTCCCGGCCCGTGCCGGCCGGCGTCCACTGATCCATGATGGCGCCGTGCGGAAAGTAGATGAAGGCCATGCGCAGTTTCGGCACCGCCGCGGTGTCGGCGAGGGCGGTGCGCGCCGGAATCATGGCATCCAGCAGCGGCAGCGCGATCGTCGCGCCGACGCCGCGCAGTACCGCGCGGCGTGAAAGATGCTTCTTGGTGATGAAATTCATGTCGTTACCTCAACTCACGTCGCCGGGCGCAGCGGCGGCGCCTGAACATTGTCCGCAGTCTTATCCGCGCTCTTCGCGCCGCTGTCCTGCGGCTGTTGCATCTGGAACTCGGGGCTGCCGACGATGCCCATGACGATGGCGGCGAAGCGATCGCCCTTGTGATCGGCGTCGCGCACGATCTGACGCACGACGGGCATGTCGAAATACTCCACCGAGCGTCCGAGCGCATAGGTCAGCAGATTGACCGTGAGCGTCTGCACGAACTGATCCGAGTGACTCGCGAGGACCTTGCGCAGGTCATCCGGCCCGTTCACGAGCGTGCCGTCGGCCATCTTGCCGGCGGTGTCGAGCAGAGTTCCGGTCTCGGCATCCTTGGTCTGCCACTTGCCCATGGCGTCGAAGTTCTCGAGCGACATGCCGATCGGATCCATGATGCCGTGGCAGGCGTTGCAGGAGGGCTGCGACCGATGCATCTGCATGCGCTCGCGGATGGTCAGCGGCTTGGCGCCCGGCACATTCTCCTTGAGCGCCGGAATCGCCGGCGGCGGGGCATGCGGGGGCGTGCCGTAGATCACTTCGAGCACGTAGGCGCCGCGCAGCACCGGTGCCGTGCGATTCGCATACGAGGTGCCCATGAGAATCGCGCCCTTGCCCAAGAGGCCAAAGCGATGCGAATCGGTGAGTTCGACGCGGCGGAATTCACTGCCGCGCACGCTGCGGATGCCGTAGTGCAGCGCCAGGCGCTCATTGAGGTAGGTCCAGTTCGCGTTGAGCAGGTCCGTGACCGGACGGTCCTGGAGCAGCACGCTGCCGACGAACAGCTCCATCTCCTTGCGGAACGCGATGCGCAGATCCTCATCGAAGTACGGAAACACATTCGGGTCGGCCTGGATCTTGTCCATGCTGTCGACCTGCAGCCAGTTGAAGGCGAAGTTGGTGATCAGCGCACTGGCGCGCGGATCGGCCAGCATGCGCCGGACCTCGGCATCCAGTACCGCGGGCTCATGCAGCTTGTTGCTGACCGCGTCGCTGAGCAGCTGCGGATCAGGGCCCTGGC
>Ga0210391_10004348_pt1 | contig 11826 bp, 8 predicted proteins | sample IncBWC12OmetaG_FD_160573 | JGI IMG/M metagenome (GOLD analysis project Ga0210391, IMG submission 160573) | Forest soil microbial communities from Barre Woods Harvard Forest LTER site, Petersham, Massachusetts, United States - Inc-BW-C-12-O ...
AATGAAACGGCGGGCTGCCAGTCAATGAGGTTGTGGCCAATGGCAGGAGAATTGAATGTGCGTGACTCCGGCGTAGCAGTGCGTGGGAATCGTTGTCGGCCTACTCGCCATCTGGAAGGAAAAACCAGTGCGATCGTGAACTCGGACTATGGGACCTCTATACGTGGGTACATTTAGCCCTCCCACATATCCCTGATCTGTGGTGCCACCGTGCCAGTTACATCCGAACTAGCAAACATCCCTCCTCTTACAGATACCCCCACCCAAACCGAAGCGGAGATCGAAAGTCGATTGACAGAAGAGATCTGCTCGCTGTGGGCCGCACACCAGGAAACCAACACCGCCGCGAAGCGGACCAAAGACGAGTTGAAGGTTGTGAAACGCGACCTTGCCGAAAAGCTGCACGCCATGAAATCTCTCCTCACTCGGACCGGTAGGGGTGGGTGGTCAGGGTATCTACGGAGTCAGAAGTTGCCCCGCGCTACAGCAGACAGATACGTCTCTAGGCACGAATCTCTGCTTATCCCTCCTGCCGAAAAGCGCCTCAGTGAGGCAATTACCGAGACCACGGAGGACGGCATCCGCCGATTGGTGCGCAGTCTCCTGCCGAAGCTTCGCCCTTTGTTGACAAGCCGGGACTGGGTCGATTGGTCCGCTGAAGAAGTTGCTCTCCAACTCAATGTGTAGACGGAGGTCTACGAGTAGCAGACGGGTGCGACCTGCCCCGGTCAGGACGGGCGATTCCTGTCAGGATGTTGCGCATCCCAGGTCACATCGGCGCTCGCGGATGGGGCGCACTCTAAGAGAGTCTCCTATTCGCTGGAACTCGATAGACTGAAGTACGGATGATAGCAAGCGAAAACAGTACCATTGCGGTCCTGGCCGAAAAGCCCTCTGTCGCGCGAGACATCGCCCGTGTCCTCGGAGCCGACAAGCGGGGGGAGGGCTATCTCCAGGGAAACGGCTATGTTGTCACCTGGGCGATTGGACACTTAGTTTCCCTGGCACAGCCGCACGAGATCAATCCCCAATGGCGACAATGGCGCTTCGATCTGTTGCCGATCCTGCCCGGACAGTGGCCACTGGTCGTCTACGAGCGAACCAAGGATCAGTTCGAAGTGGTACGAAAGATCCTGACGTCCCCACGCGTGTCGCGGATTGTGTGCGCGACGGATGCCGGACGGGAAGGGGAACTGATCTTCCGATACATCTATGAGGCGACAGAGAGCAAAAAGCCGGTCAGCCGACTTTGGATTTCGTCACTCACTCCGGATGCCATCCGTAAGGGATTCGACAAGCTTCGCCCAGGCAGTGAGTATGATCGATTGGCCGACGCCGCCAATGGACGAAGCCGAGCCGATTGGCTTGTTGGCATGAATCTGTCGCGTGCCTATTCGATTGTCTATAGCGAGGAGCTTTCGGTCGGGCGGGTGCAGACGCCGACCCTGGCCATGGTTGTCGATCGCGAACTCACTCTCCGGCGCTTTGTCTCCGAAGACTACATCGAGGTTGTCGCGACGTTTCAGGGACGGGATAATCCGAACAAGGAAACCTACCAAGGGACATGGTTCCGTCCGCAAACAGAGTCGGGCAAGGATAACGATGCCCAGGCAAACATCTGTCGATTGCCTGCCGATGGCCAGGAAGCGAACAGCATCCTCCTTCGGGCTCATGCGGGCGAAGCGGTCATCGAGTCGCTCTCTTCCGAGACGCAGCGGATGCAACCACCCCTGCTCTACGACCTTACAGAGTTGCAGCGGCATGCCAATCGTCTGTTCGGCTTTAGCGCTCAAGAGACCCTTGACCTTGCCCAGGCTCTCTATGAGCGGCACAAACTGATCAGCTATCCAAGAACGGATAGTCGTCATCTCTCTGCTGATATTGCCGCTACAGCTCCGGGCATCGTCGCCGCAGTGTCCGCAAGCTATGAAAAGCAACTCGCAGCTGGAACAGGAGAGCGATCCCTGGGAAAGCGATATGTCGACGACAGTAAGGTAAGCGATCACCACGCCATCATTCCAAATGCGATATCCCCCGAGAAGGCCCAGCTCACGGAAGCGGAACGCAAGATCTACGGTCTGATCTGCCGTCGCTTCCTCATGATGTGGCATGACGATTACCTGCAGGCCGTCACGACTGTGATTACCGCAATCACGCATGGAAAATTCGTCGACCGCTATCGAACCACGGGAACCGTCGTGCAGCAGATGGGTTGGAAGGTGCTTGACATCGGGGCGGAAGGACGCAAGCGAGAGACGAAAGGCAGTGCTGAGGAGAAAACTCCGGAGCAGGTTCTGCCCGTGAATCTGACCAAGGGACAGCTCCAGGACATCGTGGATATCGAAGCCCGGAAAAAGAAGACCAGGCCGCCGAAGCGATTTACCGAGGGTACTCTCTTGACCGCGATGCAGACGGCAGGCCAAAGCCTGGACGAGAGAGAACTCTCCGACGCGATGAAAGAGACCGGCCTCGGTACGCCTGCCACACGGGCGGCCATCATCGAAGTGCTGTTGAAACGCGGCTATATCGTTCGCACGGGGAAGACTCTGGAGGCGACAGAAAAAGGGATCCATCTGATTGAAGTGGTTCATCCCGAAGTTAAGAGTCCGGCGATGACCGGCCAGTGGGAAGCAATCCTCAAGAAGATCCAAAACGGTGAATTCCAGCTGGAACCGTTCCTGGATGGCATCGGTCAATACGTGCGCTCCGTAGTCGGCAAGGTTCGTCAGACTTCGCCAGTTCACCAATCGTCAGCGGCCTCAACCTCTCCTAAGATTTCCGATTCTCCTGATCTTCCAAGCCCAAAGAATATCCCCAACAGCACAAGTCTCACCGAGCTATTGCAAAACGCGTTCGGCTTCTCCAAGTTTCGGCCCAATCAGGAAGCCGTCTGTCAGGCAGTGACGGCGGGGAAAGACGCGCTGCTTGTCATGCCGACCGGTTCGGGCAAGTCGCTTTGTTACCAGTTGCCAGGGTTGGCACGAGGCGGAACGACTCTCGTGATCAGTCCACTCATCGCATTGATGGACGATCAGGTGCTGAAGCTGAAGGAACGAGGTTTCGCTGTTGAGTGCATCCATTCAGGTCGCGATCGTGAGACATCCCGGCGAGTCTGTTCCGACTACCTGGGTGGCAAGTTGCAATTCCTCTTCATCGCTCCAGAGCGGCTTCGGGTGGCAGGCTTCCCCGAAATGCTGGCTAAGCGCAAACCGTCGCTGATCGCGATCGATGAGGCGCACTGTATCTCGCAATGGGGCCACGATTTTCGACCAGACTATCGGATGCTTAGCCAGTATTTACCTTGTCTTCGTCCTGCTCCGGTGCTGGCACTCACGGCGACCGCGACGCCACTGGTCCAGAATGACATTGCCAATCAGCTCGGTTTAACCGATCCCACGCACTTCATCCATGGTTTTCGCCGCGAAAACATCGGGATCGAGATCGTGGAAGCTCTGCCTTCGCAGCGGCCTCAGCTCGCCCGGGAGATCTTGCTCGATGCCAAACACCGGCCAGCCATCGTGTACACCCCGACGCGCAAACAGGCGGACAAACTGACGGAAGATCTGACAGGCGAGTTTGCCGTAGCCAGCTACCATGCAGGGCTGGATGCCGACCGGCGGCGCCGAGTGCAGGAAGAGTTCATGGCGGGCAAACTGGACGTCATGGTAGCAACCATTGCGTTCGGAATGGGGATCGATAAGCCGGATATTCGAACTGTGATTCACACTGCCCTGCCCGGCAGTATGGAAGGGTACTATCAGGAGATCGGCCGCGCTGGACGCGACGGAAAGCCGAGTCGCGCCATCCTCATGCACTCGTATGGAGACCGTCATACCCATGACTTCTTCTTCAGTCGAGATTATCCGGATGTCGCGTTACTGGATCAACTCTTTGCAAGACTTCATACAGTACCCCAACCCAAGGAGGCGCTCCGCAAAGCCTTGGCGATGGAGGAAGATCTCTTCGACAAAGCTCTCGAGAAACTTTGGATTCACAAGGGCGCAGTGCTCGACTTCGCGGAAAATGTGAGCCAGGGAGACGGGCTATGGCGCTCGTCCTACATTGCGCAGGCTGATCATAAACGGGCGCAGATCGATCAGATGATTCGCTTTGCGGAGCGCAACCAATGCCGCATGACTTCCCTTGTTCGTCACTTTGGCGATACGTCGGACGGCGCTATGGCCTGCGGCGTGTGCGATTTCTGTGCACCGGCCAAGTGCGTCGCCCAGAGATTCCGAACCGCGATAGAAGAGGAGCGAACAGCACTCTATCGGGTACTACGCTGCATGCATTCCGTCCCCACCAAATCGACCGGCAAGCTGTACGCCCAGCTTTATCCAGGAAACGAGATCAGCCGAGACAACTTCGAAGAAGTTTTGGGAGCCATGGCCCGGGCAGAACTCCTCACGTTTGCTGATGCCGTGTTCGAAAAACAAGGCAAACAGATTCCCTACCGCATTGTCAGTCTTACTCCAGCCGGGCGAGTCCTCGATGAGACCATGCCGGTGCTCTTCGTTATGAAGGATACGGCACGGCCCGTTCCCCCGCGCAAACTAAGGAAGAACTCCGTTAAGTCCAAGGTGTCTGCGAGCGCCACCGCTCGAACGCGATCGGGGCAGGCAGACACAGGAGCAGTTGTGTCCGAGCCGAAGGCGCAGATTAGTATCGAACAGGCTTTACGTGCCTGGCGATTGAGTGAAGCGAAGCGCAGAAAGATTCCGGCATTTCGGGTCTTTGGCGATCGGGCGCTGCGAGGTATCGCTGCGACCTGTCCCCAAAACGATGCGGAGCTATTAGCTGTGCCGGGCATTGGGATGAGCATCGTGCAAAAATATGGGGCACATATCTATCGTCTGATTACAGGTTCGGGTTGATATGTGCGAGTTCTCACTCGGTTGCTGCCGTCAGCAAACACCGTAGGACGGGGATTAAAAGGTAAGTGGGATAGGCTTCGACGACGCTGAGACGGCGGGGCTTCACCGCGCTCGCGCTGATTCTTGCCATAGGAGTCTCGCCGCTTGCCGCGAGTGCCCAGAACACTGTCTTCACAATTCCACCGGCGAAGATACTGCTCGATATCTAGAGCCAGCCCATGACGGTTACTACCTCGGCGATCCTGACCTCCTCGTCGGAGGACGGCAACCTGCGGATATTCGATCCGGAACCCACGGGTGACTACTCAAACCCATAGCTCGACTCGACCCGAACCAGCCCGATTGCCCATAGGTCCTTAGGGGTGGCGCTACCGAACCTTCCATTTCATAGAGAGCGACGCGAGCTTATCATCCAGCATGGACTGGGGTTTTGGAGCAGACTTGTTGGCCTTTAGTGCGGGACGCCCGGTCGGCTCAAGCAATGCCTTGATGGACAGCGCAATGCGTCTGGTTTTCGTGTCGGCGCTCAGCACCTTCACCTTGACGATTTGTCCGGTCTTCACAGCCTCTGAGGGCTCTTTGATGAACCGATTGGACAGTTCGCTGATGTGCACCAGTCCATCCTGATGTACCCCGATGTCCACGAAAGCCCCGAACTTCGTGACATTCGTCACGACGCCTTCCAGCACCATCCCCGCCTGTACATCGGAGATTTCCCGGACCTGCTCGTCAAAGCTTGGCGCGACAAATGTATCGCGCGGATCGCGACCGGGCTTCCGCAGCTCCTCCAGAATGTCGTTCAGCGTATATGCACCTGCGGACAGATGATTCCGATCGACTTTCCCCAAAAGCTGGGGGTTACGGATGATCTCCTCAACCGGCGCTTGCAGCGACTGGGCGATCTTTTCCACTGTGGGATACGACTCAGGATGGACGGCGGTCATGTCGAGCGGGTTGTCACCATTGCGAATGCGCAGAAAGCCTGCCGCCTGCTCGAAAGTCTTAGGACCGATGCCCGCAACCTCCAGGACCTGGGTGCGTGATCGGAAGCGTCCGTTCTGATTACGATACGTCACGATGCTGAGCGCAATGCGTTCCGTGATGCCAGCTACGTAACGCAGCAGCGTCCATGAAGATGTGTTCAGGTCGACGCCTACGCGGTTCACGCAGCTTTCGATGACGTCCTCCAGCGACTCCTGCAACTGGCGCTGATCGACATCGTGCTGGTATTGGCCCACTCCAATCGATTTCGGATCAACCTTGACCAACTCAGAGAGCGGATCCTGGAGGCGGCGGGCAATCGAGATGGCACCGCGCACAGTCAGGTCGAGATCGGGGAACTCCTGTCGCGCAATTTCCGATGCCGAGTAGATACTAGCGCCTGACTCGCTCACAGATACGGAGAAGATGTCCTGAATGTTCTTCTCGCGCAGGAAGTCGCGGACAAAGGCATCCGTTTCGCGGGAAGCAGTGCCGTTGCCGATGGCGATGGCGCGGATGTTGTGTTGCTGAAGCAGCGCTTCGATCTTCTTCGAGGCCTCTGCAATCCCGTTCTTCGAGGTGTGCGGATAAATCACATCGTGAGCCAGAAGCTTTCCGGTTTCATCGACGACTGCAATTTTGCAGCCTGTGCGTAGGCCCGGGTCGATGCCGAGGACTGAGATCGGCCCAGCCGGTGCCGCCAGTAGCAGGTTGTACAGATTGTCCCGAAAGACCTGAATCGCTTCCGTATCCGACCGCTTCTTCAGCTCAAAGCGAATCTCTCCCTGAATAGACGAATTCAGCAGACGCCGCCACGAATCCTCGATCGCAAGTTCTAAATGCCGCGTCCAGTCGCCCTGCTGGCGTAGAACGTGCTTTCGTATTGCAGCGAGCGGTCGCTCAGGTTCGAGTTCGATGAGAAAGTAGAGCACATTCTCGCTCTCACCTCGACGAATTGCCAGCATGCGATGCGAGGGTATCGATTTCACCGGCTCCCTGTACTCGTAATACATCTTGAACTTTTCCTGCTCATCGACCGCATCCACGAGCTTGCGACTGATGAGCACACCCTCATCGAACATAAGCTGACGCAGAGCCTTGCGCAGATCGGCATCTTCGCTGATCCATTCGGCAACGATGTGACGAGCGCCTTCCAATGCTTCGTCCGCCGTGGCAACGCCCAGTTCGAGATTCACAAAGCTGGCGGCGATACTCGCTAGCGGTTCAGAGATGGGGTCTTGCGACCACAAGTAGAGAGCCAGTGGCTCCAGGCCCTTTTCACGAGCCATCGTCGCCTTGGTACGCCGCTTGGGTCGATAAGGCAGATAGAGGTTTTCCAACTCACTCTTGTCGAAAGTGGCTTCGATCCGCGCTTTGAGTCCGTCGGTCAGCTTGCCCTGCTCCGCGATGGAGGACAGGATGGTGGCGCGGCGTTCCACCAGCTCACGGAAGTAGACCAGCTTTTCCTCGATGTCGCGAATCTGAACCTCGTCCAGATTGCCGGTGGCTTCTTTGCGGTAACGTGCAATGAACGGGACAGTTCCGCCGTCGTCGAGCAACTCGATCACGGCGACCAGGCCGTGCATCGGAAGGCTCAGAGTCTGCGCCATATGAAGAAGAATTTCCGGGGAAAGAGACTTTGTGTCAGTCATGAGGGATCTTTGCTCATGGTAATTGCCACCGATGAGGAAATTCCCCCCAAGCTCTTGGACTCAGGAACCCGGGCCCTTCATTGTTCCAGTTTGTCTCACCTCCACTGGCACAATTTGAGCCGGGCACTCCAAATATGGCGAAGCGTTCTTTTGAAACCATTCCAATAAGAGAGGCCTCATCCAGAGATCCCCTTTCTGTCAGGAGAACCGAAAGCTTTTCGATGACTGGTCCATCTTTCTTGACTAGACGCGAGGCCAACTTATAGCCTATCCGTGCGAACGCATTGGTGTCCTGAACCGACGCGGCTAGATTCCAGGCAACAGCAGTCTCGCGAGAATCTTCGGATGCCGCCATCTCTGCACGGAACTCCCCTGAAAGGTTCTCCAGATGCTCCTGGTCCATGAGGCCCCCCGACGTAAACGAGAGCAAAACTTCGATGGATCAATTTCGCATCGTCGCCATACGCTTCTCTTGCTTGCTTCCAATCGCAGGTGACGCCTCCGTAAACGCTCGAAATCGCATCCAACGCAACTCGTTCGACACGAAAACCTGCGCGTAACGCAACTACAGTGTGGGCGGCAAGATGTCTGGCTGTACGGGACCGTTGCTCCGGTTCTTCAAAGGCATTTGACGGAGATGTCATTTCGGAATCTCCTGGCTGAACAGCTTTCTATCCTTCTTCTCCAGATCGAGCAAATGCGCCTTCGTTTCGAGGCCGCCTGCGAAGCCTGTGAGCTTTCCGGACGATCCGATGACGCGATGGCAAGGCACGATGATGGATATCGGGTTTCTGCCGTTTGCTGCTCCGATTGCTCTTGTCGCCTGAGGGTTTCCGAGTTTTTTTGCGAGCTGTCCGTAGCTTCTCGTTTCACCGAAGGGTATGGCGAGCAATGCCTCCCATACATCTTTCTGAAATTGAGTGCCGCGCATATCGAGAGCGATAGAAAACTCCTTGCGTTCCCCGGCGAAGTATTCCCGCAGCTGCCGCTCTGTTTCGACGAGAACAGGGTGTTGATTATTCTCAACCAGATCGCTGAGGCGCACACGGCTCGGGCGGTCATCTTTCCACAGAATGGCGGCCAGGCCCTTGTCGCTGGCGACGAGTTTCAGTTTTCCTACCGGCGATTCCATCATTTTCCAAGCGAGACTCATGCTTTGTCCTTTACGGTTTTCAAAATTGATTGACACCCTGATCTCAACGATCACCTTGAGACATGCGGGCGACTTCCGCCGGCGGCCCACAGATGCTGTGCTGCATATGCACGCCACGGGCGCCATGATTCAGCGCGGCTCAAGAGATTCGCAGACGTCGTTTTCTCGCCCTCGATGAAAGTCGCGCCGCGGAGCAGTCCTATGTCCGTTGCCGGGAATGCGTCCATCTCGCGGATTGCGCGGAGAGCGATGTACTGTGCGGTCCATTCGCCGATTCCGCGGATCGTTCGCAGACGCGCAACTGTGTCCTCGACGCTGCCGAAGGGACGGAAGAGGTTCGGATCAGCGAATGCCGCATCGGCGACTGCCTTCAATGCCGTCAAACGCGCAGCTGGCATGGCCAACCCCATGGACGAAGCCGAGGCCAGCCGCTTCGACGTGGGAAAGACATGCGACAAATCGCGGTGGATGAGGAAGGACTTTGGCACAGCGCGTCCGTGCAGAGCGACGAATTGGCCCGCCAATCGACGGGCTGCGGATACGCTGATTTGCTGACCCAGGACAGCGCGTATCGCTGTCTCGAAACCATCCCAACCACCGGGAGCTCGCAACCCGGGACGCTGAGCCACCAATGGAGCGAGCCCCGAATCGCCCGAGAGATGCGCGTCGATGGTTCCGATGTCCGCCCCAAGATCAAAGAGGCGTCGTACACGAGCGACGATGGAAGGGAGCGACCTGACATCCGGGAAACGAATCCTGACACCCAGACTTTGCCGATGCGGGAGATGGTTCACCTCGATGCTGCCGAATGCCCCATCCAGATCGACCGTGCGCAGATAGCGCGCATGCTCTACGACTTCGACACCGGGAATCGCGCGCGCCCGCAGGAAGTCGAGTATGCTGTCCCAGTCGTACGGCGAACGGTAGCGAAGCTGAAGTGCCACGTCCTTCTCCTCATCCTTTGCTGCGCTCTTTCTGCGCAAGGCACTGGGAGGGCGATGGAACAGATCGCGAAATGTTTCGTTGAAGCGGCGCAAACTGCCGAATCCGGCGGCCATCGCAACTTCAGTCATCGGCATTCGGGTTTCATGGATAAGCTGCTTGGCGAAAAGCACGCGCCGGGTCTGTGCGACTGAGATCGGCGACGCGCCCAGGTGCTGCAGGAACAAGCGCCGTAATTGACGCTCGCCCAATCCCAGGCGTGCAGCCAGTTTTTCAACGCCGTTTCCTTCACCATCCAATGCGCCTTCCGCGATTAGCGCCAGAGCACGAGAAACAGTATTTGAAGTTCCACGCCATAAAGCCAGATCAGGGGCTGTCTCGGGCCGGCAGCGAAGGCATGGACGGAAGCCTGCATCTTGCGCGGCGGCAGCTGAGCCGAAAAAAATGCAGTTCTCAAATTTGGCCGTTCGGGCCGGACATATCGGGCGGCAGTAGATTCCTGTCGATGAGACACCTACGAAGATCAGGCCGTCGAAACGGGCGTCTCTGCTCTGCAGTGCGCGATAACAGACTTCACGACCGGGCAGTTCCATGTTTCAATTTTCGCACTCGCAGGAAAGCAAACTCGCGGTTTTCGGACGTGGTCAAAATTCTGTGCCTTTAGAACTTCTCATTGCGATTTTGCTCGAATCTAGTCCGGCCGATCTCGGTATTGAAGCAGCTTTGGTACCAGCGCGCGACCTGAGCCACCAGATTGTACCCGGTGGGCGTCTTCACTCGCCGCCTTCCGAACTCGAGAAAACCGTACGGAGGCTTAAAACCGCCACCGCTCGGCCAGCACCTGAAGCTCCTTCAGCGAGTAGAAGATCTCTCCGTTCAGGAACTCGTCCAGTAACTTGCTGTTGAACGATTCGCAGTAGCCGTTCTCCCAGGGAGAGCCGGGTTCGATGTAGAGGGTCTTCGCTCCCGAGCTAAGAAGCCACTTCCGCAGATCCTTCGCCATGAACTCCGGGCCATTATCCGAACGGATACCCGATACGGATTTGTCCGAGGTCGCCGTCCTGAGCTGGAGCTGGGGCGGAGCTTCGAGCCTGTTTGCGGCAGCACGAGACCCCCGCATCGATGCCCTGGTATCCATGGACGGCAGCTTGCGCTATTACCCGGGCCTCGTGAAGATGGCCGGCGATGTTCATCCAGAGCGGATGACCATACCGCTTCTTTTCTTCACCCGGGGCGATCCGAATCTTCTCGAAGATATTGACAGACATCATGACGGCCCCCCGGCATACATCGTGGGTCCAAACGTTCTGAACGCCTGGATACACGGCGATCTCCTGACCGTGAATATGCTGGGCACGGCACACCCAGAGTTCGGTTCGATGTTTCAACGCAGGGAGAGCGCGCAGCGCTTTGCGGAAAACCAGGTAGCCGATTACGGACGGGCTGAAGCCAATACGAGTCATGCCTGGGTGGCGCTCTACACGTTGAAGTTCCTCGATGCCTACCTGAAGCACGATGCCTCGGCAAGGCAGTTTCTCGAAAGAAATCCAGCGGAGAATGGCGTTCCGAAACACTTTATGGGCATAACGTCTCGTCCCTCGCTGAAAGGCCAGGTGATCTCACGATCACCTCCTAGATGACTGCGATCCCACGCGCACCGCCCAGAATCGTTTCTGGGTGAGTGGCAGTTGCATGAAACTTTCGACTCACGTTCTATGAAGATACGGGCAGTCGTGGTCACCGAACAGCGTACTCGGGACGAAGTCTTCACCGATCCCTTCGATTCTCCATGAGGGGGGAGTCCGCCACCCACACGAGGTGCAGGGAACGTCGCAACACCGGGCTTCGGTTACGTCCAGTGTCATCACGAACAGCTTGAGGCGGGCTGTACAACTGTGGCATCTGGGATGTGTCCCATCCCGCCGCCGAGCGCCTTGATCAGGAGCAGAGAGGTGTCGAGCCGAGGGCGCACGAATTCAATATCGCTGCGCCCATCCAGCGCACAGGAGGCGCCTTCGCACTGTACATGCGCCTCTCCGTCCCCTGTATGTTTTTTGCGATGGCGGCGAGCGGCACGCCGGTGAGTTTCAGGACACGCCTTCGGCATAGAGGCCAAACTCTGCGATTCCCGGGGACTGATCCCGTCCTGTCAGGGTCAGACGTATCCGCTCGGCTGTCGTCTTCGGAATGCGGTAGACATTCACGCCACCCTCACCCTTGTCGA
>Ga0210391_10004349_pt1 | contig 11823 bp, 9 predicted proteins | sample IncBWC12OmetaG_FD_160573 | JGI IMG/M metagenome (GOLD analysis project Ga0210391, IMG submission 160573) | Forest soil microbial communities from Barre Woods Harvard Forest LTER site, Petersham, Massachusetts, United States - Inc-BW-C-12-O ...
ATGATTTACCGATGTCGTCGCCGACGGTGTCGACGATCGCGATCACCGCGCCCTGGATCCGTCCAAAAATATCGCGCGGGCAGAATCTCAGTCAAGTCGCAGGCTGCTCTCCGGCAGCATTCGCCAGCAGCCTCTCAATTGAAACCGAAATCGGTTTACACCCAAGATTTCAAGTTCCTTTCACCTTCCCAGCAACTCGCGGTGTTATCCTAAAACACGCCGCAGGGCCGTAGCCTCTCATGTCAAATCCAAACATTTCCGACTCAAACGCGACTGAGATAAACACCGCCAAGGCCGCTCCAGAATCCGCGCCCGTCGAGGCCGAGCCAACCGAGTCGTTCAAAGACGTTTTCTCCGAGTACGAGCAGAGTCATCGCCGCAAGGCTGAATCCGGTTCCCAGCGCCGCGAAGGCACCGTGATCGCCGTCACCGCCGACTCCATCGTTCTCGATATCGGATTCAAGACGGAAGGCGTTCTGCCGCTCACCGCGTTCCCCGCCGACAAGCCGCCGAAGTCCGGCGACAGGGTGCAGGTCACCATCAAAGGCCGCGATCCCGAAGGCTATTACGAATTAACGCGCGGCAAGGTTGAGCGCCCCACCGATTGGGCCTCGCTCGAAAAGGCTTTCGCCGAGAAGTCAACCATCATCGGAACCGTCACCGGCGTAGTCAAGGGTGGCCTGAGCGTCGATATCGGCGTGCGCGCCTTTATGCCTGCGTCGCGCAGTGGTACCCACGACGCCGCCGAATTAGAGAAGCTGGTCGAGCAGGAAATCCGCTGCCGCATCATCAAGCTCGACGTGGATGATGAAGACGTCGTCGTCGATCGCCGCGCCATTGCGGAAGACGAAGAGCGCGCCGGCAAGGAGCGCCGCTTCTCCGAACTGAAAGAAGGTGACATCGTGCAGGGCGAAGTTCGCAGTCTCACCGATTACGGCGCATTCGTCGACATCGGCGGCGCGGACGCGCTCCTGCATGTGGGCGAAATTTCATGGCGTCGCGTCGCGAAGCCGGCCGATGTGCTCTCGACCGGCCAGCTGATCGAAGCCAAGATCATCAAGATCGATGAAGAAAAGCATCGCGTTGCCATCAGCTTGAAGCAGCTTCAGCCGCATCCTTGGGATGCGGTCGCCGGAAAATACAAGCCCGGCGAACGGATACGCGGCACCATCAGCCGCATCGCCGATTTCGGCGCTTTCGTCGAAATCGAACCTGGCATCGAAGGCCTGATTCATATTTCCGAAATGTCGTGGGCCAAGCGCGTGCGAACGCCAAGCGACGTCGTCAAACCCGGCGACACCGTGGAAGCGGTCATTCTCGGCGTGAACGCCGCCGAGCGCCGTATCTCGCTCGGCCTCAAGCAGGCGCTCGGCGATCCCTGGGCCGGGGCCGATCAGAAATTTGCGCCGGGCACGGTGATCGAAGGCCCGGTCATCAACCTGACAAAATTCGGCGCGTTCGTGCAGCTCACCGAAGGCGTCGAGGGCATGATTCACGTCAGCGAGATCAGCGCCGAGAAGCGCATCAATCATCCCCAGGAAGTGCTGCGCAGCGGCCAAGTGGTCAAAGCGCAAGTGCTTGCGCTCGACACCGAGAAGCGGCTCATCCGCCTCAGCATGAAGCAGCTCGTCCCCACCGGACTCGATGAATACCTCGCCGAGCATAAGGAAGGCGATGTTGTCACCGGCCGCTTCATCGAAGTCTCTGAAGGGCGTGCGCGTGTGGAACTCGGGGAAGGCGTACAGGCAATGTGCCGGATTCCGGGGGAGAATCCGGCGAAAGAAAAAACGACTGAAGCCGCGTCGTCTTCATCCTCATCAACGGCCAAAGCCGATCTGTCGTCGCTCGGATCGATGTTGCAGGCGCGGTGGAAGAGCGGCGCTCCGCCGAGTGAGGCCAAGCCCGCAGCCATGCGGTCCGGACAGGTTCGCGAATTTAGAATCGCGAAGCTCGATCCAGCCACCAAAAAAATTGAATTGGAATTGACCTAAGAAGGAATAATTGAACGAAGAGAGTTGACCTGGGCGTTATCGCGTCTCGCGCACAATCAAAATCATTCCCGGCCGCAGCACCGCCAGATTTCGGTTGTCGTGCTTCAGGGCGGAGACAGTGGTGTTGTACGAGTTCGCAATGGAATACAGTGTCTCGCCCTGTTTGACCGTATGGTGCTTCACCGTCTCGTGGCCCGCCGCAACCGGATTTTCCGCTGGCGCATTTCCGGAAGTACGCTCGACCGACGTAGCTGAGGCAGTTTCTGTCCCCGCATGGTGGTGCGATGCGGATGCAGTCGAGCGTTTCGCGGCGACCTGAGCGTTGCCCGCAGCCGCCGTGACCGGCAGATGCAGATACAGCACCTTTCTCCCCGCAAGGCTGCTTCCCTTTAGGCGATTCCAACTCCGCAGCATTTTCGCCGAAACGCCAAAATTCTCGGCGACCGACTCAACCGTATCGCCTTTGCGAATTTTGTAGTGCGTCGTGGCATGCGCGTAGGTGCTGGTATCGGCCTGTTTGCCCGCGGCAATCGGAATGATCAGCCGCGATTCGGGCGCGAGCGCCTCATAATTCACGGCGGAATTCCGGCCGGCAATTCGGCCGTTGTTCGCGCTTGGGCTCAAGTCGTTGGCTTCCGCAATGGCTCCCGGAGTCGTGCGATAGGTGCGGGCAATCGAAGCGAGAGTTTCTCCGCTCTGCACCTTGTGATAGCGCCACCAGACGCGCTTGTCAGTCGGAATCGATGCCACCGCGGTTTCAAATTTGTCGGCCGTGCCGGCGGGCAGATGAAGATCGAATTCCTTATCCTTAGGCGTAGTCAGCCGCAGCAGGCTGGGATTCAAATCGAGCAAGTCTTCCGCTGTAGCATCCACGCATTCCGCCGCTAACCGAAGATCGATGGGATAGTCAATCTTGACCGTGTCGTACGGAACCGGCTTTTCCTTGACCACCGAATCCAGCCCATATTGCGCAGGATTCTTGGCCATGATGGTGACGGCCACGATGATAGGCACGTAATTACGCGTTTCCTTGGGCAGCACGTTGCGCCCATAAAGCTCCCAGAAATCCGCATAGCCGGTGCGCTTCACCGCGCTCTGCACCGTTCCCGGGCCGGAATTGTAGGCGGCCATCGCCAAATACCAGTCTCCGAATTCGTTATAGAGATCTTTTAAATGATGTGCCGCAGCGCGCGTCGCCTTCTCCGGATCCTGCCGGTCATCGACCCACCAGCTGCGTTCGAGTCCGTAGCCCTTAGCGCGGCTGCCCATGAACTGCCACATGCCGCGAGCCCCAGCGCGCGAAACAGCCAAAGGATGGAATCCCGACTCCGCTTGCGCGAGATAAATTAATTCCTGCGGAACGCCTTCTTCCCGCAGAACGCGCCGGATCATATCCTCATAGCGGCCCGAGCGAGCCAGAGCATGCTCCAGCGTCCCGCGCCCGCGATTGGAAAAATAATTAATATAGCCGGCAACCTGGTCGGTCATGACCAGCGGCAGATCGGAATGCGTCGACTTGATCTCGGCCTCGGCCTTTGCCTTTACGCCTTGGTCAACCGCCGGAGTAGCTTCGTTGGCCTCGTCAATCGGAGCCGGTTCCGACTTTTGCTCGGCAAAGCCGTCCCCCTGCTGCAAGGCGGCGAGCTCAAGTGTGTTGATGCCGTCGAGAATGCGATCGAGCTCGCGCTCCAAACGATCATCCGAGTTGCCCGACCGAAGATCGTATCCGCTGCCCAGCAGTAAGTTAAATGCCGAGTCAAAATTCTGCTTCGCGGCCTCAAGATGGCCAGCCTGATAGTTGTCCTGCCCCGCCTGATATTCCTTTTCGACGCGCGCGATCAGGTCGGCAACGGGATCGACTTCGAGGGCCTGCGGAAGGGGCGGTTTCGACCGTGGTTCGGCAGCGACTGCAGTAGACTTCTGCTTCGCTGGATCAGGCGGCGACCCAGCGGCAACCAGGGTCGGCGCCTCTGCCTTTCCAGGAGGCAGGAAGGAAGTTTTTTGGGCGCTCTGGCAGCCGAGGGTTGCCCCTAAAAGTGCTGAAACCGAGATCGCCAAATACCGCTGAAATGAAACCCTCATATTTTCAGAAACTTGCCTGAAACTCTCCCGGCTGGCCTGCCCCTATCGATCACCCGCATTGTCTATTATCAGATGGTACTATCGCAAAATTCGTTGGGTCAACGCCACGGAAGACACCTGCCCCCCGTTACCTTGGAAACCGGTTGGGCATGTTACCCTACGCCAGCCGTTGGTGGCAACGAGTCTTTTGCACGAGTCTTTTGCCGCACCCCATTCATCGAAAAAACCTATGAAAGCTATCCAGATCAGCCGAACGGGTGGGCCGGAAGTGATGGAACTAGTGGACTTGCCGGTCCCACAGCCGAAACCGAACGAAGCCATCGTGCAGGTCAAGGCTGCCGGAATCAATTTCATCGACATCTATAACCGCGAAGGCCGCTACAAGGCCCCGCTCCCGCTCGTTCTCGGCCAGGAAGCCGCCGGAGTCGTGGTCGCTCTCGGCACCGATGCGAAGGCAGAGGGCAAGAATGCTTCCGAGCATCCCGAGGTGCCGACCGTCGGCGATCGCGTGGCTTACACCTCCGTCCTCGGCGCCTACGCCGAATACGCCGCCGTGCCCATCGACCGCCTGGTCAAAATTCCCGATGGCGTCAGCGACCGCCAAGCCGCGGCCGCCATGCTGCAGGGGATTACGGCGCAATATCTGACCTCTGACGCTCATCCGCTGAAAAAAGGTGAAACCGCCCTCATCCATGCCGCCGCCGGAGGGGTCGGGCTAATTCTGGTCCAGATGGCGCACAACATCGGCGCCCGCGTAATCGCCACCGTCTCCACTGAAGAAAAAGCCAAGCTGGCGCGAGTCGCCGGAGCCGACGAAATCATCCTTTATACGCAGTCAGATTTTGAAGCCGAAACGAAACGCCTAACCGGCAAAGGCGTCGACGTCGTCTACGACTCGGTGGGGAAGACGACCTTCGAAAAGGGTTTGAACGTGTTACGCCCCCGCGGCATGATGGTACTGTTCGGAGGTTCAAGCGGAGCCGTCACCCCCATCGATCCGCTTGTACTAACCCAAAAAGGCTCGCTCTTTCTAACGCGCCCTTCGTTGACGAATTACATTGCGACTTCTCAGGAATTGCATTCCCGCGCAGCCGCCGTCCTCGGCATGATTCGCGATGAAAAACTCAAGCTAAGAATCGAGCACGTCTATCCCCTAGCCGAGGCCCAAAAAGCCCACCGCGATCTGGAAGCACGAAAAACGACAGGGAAATTGCTACTCGTGCCGTGACCTCAACCTGGCGGAATTCTGGTGCGACGCTGCCTTCCGCGCATCTAGATAGGTAGGTATCCAATTAAGTCATCCCAAGAGAAGGATGTGATCTGGATTGACCGGAGGTGTACATGAACGCTCCGTTCTTGAACCGTCTTCTGAACCGCCATCGATTGAACAACGATCGATATCGATTCGGGCTGATAGCGATGGCATGTCTCATCGCATTCGCGCTCGGCAGCTACGCTGTCGCCCAGCACACTCCGAACGGAGCCGGCACTCCCGTACGCATGGTCGTGACCGTCGAACCTCACAAAGGCTCCGAAGTACCTATCGTGACCCGCGAAGACGTGATGGTTTACGAGGGCAAGAACCGCGACCAGGTCACCGAGTGGATTCCAGCCCAGGGCGAAAACGCCGGACTGGAATTCTATGTCCTCATCGATGACGCCTCCAGCTCCGCACTCGACACGCAACTGAGCGACATCAAAAAGTTCATTGTGGCTCTACCACCTAAGGCCCAGGTAGGCGTTGCTTACTTGCAAAACGGGACGGCGCGCATGGAACAAAAGCTGACCACGGATCACGACCTGGCGGCAAAAGCGCTTCGCCTGGCATTGGGCTACCTGGGTGCAGATGCCAGCCCGTACTTTGCTCTAAGCGACCTGGCGAAGCGCTGGCAGCCCGACGGCACTCGCCATGAAGTCCTGCTGATCACCAGCGGAGCCGACCCCTATTACGGAACGGGCGATGCGGACGATCCTTACCTGTCAGCGGCGATCGAGGATTGTCAGCGCGCCGGCATTCTCGTCTCTGCCATCTATGCTCCAGGCGCCGGGCACTTCGGACACAGTCACTGGTCTAACTACTGGGGCCAGATCTACCTTTCGAAGCTAACGGAAGAAACCGGAGGCGAGGGATACTACATCGGTTTCTTTGGGCCCGCGCCAGACTTCACGCCCTATCTAAAAGACGCCGCGAATCGCCTGGAGCATCAATACCTGTTAACGTTTCTGGCCGAGCCGCAAAAGAAGGCAGGCGTGCGACCCATAAAATTAAAAACGGAGTTGCACAACGTCGATCTTGTGGCGGCAAAGGCAGTTTACGTTCCGGCGTCGGAATGATGGATGCAGTTGCGTTTCCCGCAGGCTGAGGAAACACTCGGCTTTGCCTTTGGCTGGCGCAGCGGTTTACCGCTGCGATAAAAGCCCCGTTTTCAATCGTGGCTTCAGCCGCTGAGCCAACTGCCGAGAATCGCGTGAGTTTTCCAGCAAACCATCTAGCCGCCTTTCCCGCAGCTCTCCGAGAAAACAATCGCTAGAGATCAAGCGATACGGCTACGGATTTACTCTCCGCGAGTAATTCCTCAAATACTCCGGCATCTCCAATTCGCAGCGTTCATCGCGAATCGCCGTGCCCACCGTCATCTCCAGCGGAATCACGCCCGCCCATGTGGGAAAGGAATAATCCTCCTCATCGTCGACCGCAGGCCCCACCCGCACCTTAGCCGAAAACTCATTAATCGGAAGCCGCAGCACCGAAGTAGCCTTCAACTCTTTCTCATTCGGTTGCCGCGCATACTCCCACCGCCCAGGAATAATATGTTCGCTAAGCGCGCGCAGCGCCGCTAGCTTCTCCGCCGGATCACCCACCAGCGTAGCCGTGCCCAAAATCACCACCGACCGATAATTCATTGAGTGATTAAACACAGACCGAGCCAGCACCAGCCCATCGAGCAGCGTCACCGTAACGCACACCGGCAAGCCCTGATCAAGATTGCGCAGCATGCGGCTGGCTGCCGAGCCGTGAATGTAAAGCACATCGCCGTCGTGTCCATAAGAAGTGGGAATAACGAAGGGTTGTCCGTCGGCAACAAAGCCAACATGGCAAAGAAAGCCTTCATCAAGAATCTGGTAAACAACCTCGCGATCATAAACCGCCCGTTGCGGCTCGCGCACAACTCGCGTGCGCAGACTGGGAGCGCTAGAACTGGAATTAAAATTTGTGGACATGCTGCTGATTTCCTAGGCAGGCGCCAAGAGTGGTGAATACTGGTGAAGCAAGGAGTTTAGCATTTCGAGGAGCTTGCAGCGAAGACGCTGCCACCGTTTGACTCCCAACCAGATTTGTCAGCCCGGGCGCAGCGCGGGATCTGCAGTTGTCAGAATGCCAAGGCAGACTACAGCAGCCCGCCCGTCTTCACCGCCAACGTGCTCAGCGCCATCTCCAGCTTGACGATCGCCTCGCCTAGTTCCGGATGATTCCCGAGCGTCTTCTGTAGTTCCTTGAGAATCCGATGAGCACTGGCAACTTGCTCAGCCGCCTGGCTTGAATTTTGTTCGGGCTTCGGTTCGCTTGGCGTGGGCATAATCAGCCATCCCTTGTGACTCTGTATTTTACCTTCAGATCAATACGTAGAGAGCAACGGAGCACCGTCTAAAACATCAGCGCCGCTTTTTCCCCGACGCTTTCGGCTCCTCCTCCAATACCGCAAACTGTATCTTCTTCTCCACCGGATCAATCCGATCCACCAGCACCCGCACCCGATCCCCCAGCCCGTAAGTCTTGCGCGAGCGCTGTCCGATAATCTGGCGCGTGTCTTCGTGATAGGTGTAGTGATCATTCTTACCGCCGGTGCTAAGTGTGTTGAGCGGCACCAGTCCTTCGACGAAAAGATCGGTGAGCTCCACGAAGAATCCAAACTTAGTCACGCTGATGATGAGCCCGTCGAAATCTTCTCCAATCCGCCGCTCCATGAATTTCATTTTTTTCCATTCCATCAATCCGCGCTCAGCTTCATCGGCGCGGCGCTCGGATTGGCTCGATTCATCGGCAATGTTGTGCAATTCCTCAATCGTGATCGGACCACCCCAAGGTTCGATCGCATCCCGATGCACATCGCGATCGCGCCGCTTCGACCAAGGCGTAGCGCCGGCGTCCCGCGGGCCCGAATTTAGACGCGGCGATTTCGCGTTTTCAGCGGGCGGGACGCCGCCGCCACGCTCCGAACCTCCAACCGGAGTCTCGCCGTCCTTATACTCCGCCGACTCGCGCAGCACGTCCTTCAAAATGCGATGCACGATCAGATCGGGATACCGCCGAATCGGCGAAGTGAAATGCGTATAAGTGGTAGCCGCCAAAGCGAAGTGTCCGCGATTTTCCTCCGAATACCGCGCCTGCTTCAGCGAGCGCAGCATCAGGAAACTCAGTATCCTCTCTTCCGGCTTCCCCGCAATCTTCTCCGTGAGCTTTTGATACATCCGCGGAGTGATATGCACTTCCTTCGGCACTTCAATCTCGCGCACCCGCTTCCCCGTTCCGCGCGCATCACGCCGGTCGGCCTTCAATTGCACACGCTGAATCGGCAGCGCGCCCACTCCCAGCGAATATCCAAAAGTTGCGGCAATCACCTCGAAATCGTAAACCCGCTTCGCGTCCGGCTTTTCGTGTATGCGATAGAGCGATGCAATGCGCTTATTTTCCAGATAGTGCGCGACGCACTCATTCGCCGACAACATGAATTCTTCAATCAGCCGGTGCGCGATGTTGCGCTCTGATCGCGTGATGCTCTTCATCATCCCGGATTCGTCAAATTCAATGACCGGCTCCGGCAGATCGAAATCGATCGATCCGCGACGCTTGCGTTGGCGATTCAAAGTCATCGCCAGATCGCGCATCCGTTCGAAGTGTTCGACTTGGCCCGCATATTCGCGCCGAGCCGCAGCATCGCCTTCGATCACCGCATTCACCGCCGTATAAGTCATCCGCGCCGCCGACCGGATTACGCCCTCGTTAATTTCGTAGCCCGCAATCTCGCCCTGATGATCGATCTCCATAGTGCAAGAGAGCACCAGCCGATCCAGGTTCGGACGCAAGCTGCAAATATCAGTAGAAAGTTCAAGCGGTAGCATAGGAACAGCCCGGTCAGGAAAATAAACACTAGTCCCGCGCAGCCGCGCCTCCTGATCGAGCGGAGAATGCGGCGTCACATATTGCGCGACGTCGGCAATATGCACCTGCAATTCGTAATTGCCGTTTTCCAGCAGCCGCACGTGCACGGCATCATCGAAATCGCGAGCCGTTTCGCCGTCGATCGTAACAATAGGAAGCTCGCGATAATCGCGCCGCCGGCGCAGAGCCTCGCCCGGAATAACGTTCTCAATCGCCTGCGCCTCCTCGATCACCTCGGGCGGAAATCGATGCGGCAGGTGAAACTTGCGGATCATGATCTCGACATCGACGCCGAAATCACCCTCTTCGCCGAGAATCTCAATCACGCGCCCGCGTGGATTCTGCGTAGCGCTAGGCCAGCCGGTGATTTCCACATCGACGACAACACCGTCGAGATCCTGCCAATCGGCGTGCACCGCAGCCTCATCGCCCATCACGCGATGCTTCGCCTTTGATTTTCCCGTCTTGTTCTCCGCGTCCTCGGCGTCCTCCGCGGTTAAAGATCCAGGTCTCTCCATCCCCGGAGGAATCACAATCTCCTGCGTTACTTTCTCATCAATCGGCTTGACGTAATTGCTGTGTCGTCCGTAGTGGAAGATCCCAACCACGGTCGGATGCGCGCGCGACAGCGAGCGAATGATGCGCCCTTCCGCGCGACCGTCGGTACGCACAGCCGATATTTCGACCAGCACGCGGTCACCGTGCATCGACGATCCAACAGCATGTGGAGGAATAAAAACATCGCCGGCGAGCCGAGCCTTCAGATTTTCGTCAAGCGAAGTCGCTTCCGGAATCACGAAGCCGTAGCCATCGCGATGCATGGTCAGGCGCCCGACCAGCATGTTGCGCCCCTTGGCAGCCTGGGGAATCGCGTAGCGCTCGCCTTCGACCTGCAGCAACTCGCCTTTCCCGACGAGCGCGTGCAGCCGATCGGTCAGCTCGCGCCGTGCTTCGCCCTTAACGCCGAGTTCGCGCAAGAGCTGCTTATGGCTAGCCGTCTTCCTGGGCTGGCGCGCGATGTGACGAAGGATGGCGGAATCGGACAGCATCAAAAAAGTCAGGTGACAGGTCTTACGTGTCAGGAGAATCCCATGCACTTTCTGAGACCTGTCACCTGTGACCTGACGCCTGTTTGAAATACTTCTCTTCCAGAATTCCCCGATGATGCAACTCATGTCCCGCGATGGTGTAAGCCAGCGCGCGCACCGTCACCTCGTTCTCATTGGCCATGCCGCGGCGGGTCCACGCAGCCTCATCCAAATTCCGAAACAGAGAAACTGTCGCGCGCCGCACCGCGATGTAGTCCTCGATCAAATCCGCCAGAGCTCGCCGGGCGAACGGCCCATTGCGCACGTAATCGTCCTGCTCATACCCTTCGATCGGAGTAGCGTCACCCCGCGCTATCCGCAGCGCACGATAGCTCATGATGCGCTCAGTGTCGTTGATGTGGCCGAGAACTTCTTTCACGCTCCACTTGTCGGGCGCATAGCGCAGATCGCCATCCGCCTCGCTGCGCCCTGAAAGCAGAAGAAGCGTTTGCCTCCGCTGCTCCTCCAACTCACCCACAAGGTCTTCGCTCTTAACCAGCGAAATGTAGCGATCATAATAGGGAGCGTATTCTCCTGGCTGAGGCCGCAATAAGGAAGAAGTCGAAGTCGTATTCGATGGAGTCATAGGATTCCTCGTCGGGCCGACAAGAGATGCCGATCCGCCTGACAGCACCATACTATCGCGATAGAAGAATTACCGCAGGCCGGGCAGGGCTTACACGGTCGCGAGCGTGGCCGAAGGGATACGACTCGCCGGGCGCTCCCGGGAGTGCTATGAAAAGCAATAAGAAAAGCTTGATTTCCACAGCGTTAGGCATTTACTGAGGAGTACAATGCAATTTGGCCACCGAAATGCGGCGGTTGTTTCAAGTCCCCTAATCATTGCTACGAGGAAAGGATTTCGACGACAATGTGGAAGCCCACGAATCAACCTGCGACACCTGGCCGCCCGGCTGAGCCGGAACGTCCGACTTCTGCGGCAACGACGGCGCCTGTCAGCATGAGCACGAGCACGAGCGAGCCCGCTCCCGCGCCCCGTCCGGTTGCGACTACCACTTCGGACCAAGCTACGATCGGCAAGTCGCTGGTGATCAAAGGTGAAGTGACCGGCTCCGAGTCTTTATATATTGATGGCCGGGTTGAGGGTTCGATCAACCTCTCGGGCAATCGCGTGACCATTGGCCGCAACGGTGTGGTCGCAGCGAACATCAACGCCCGTGAAATCGTGGTGCTCGGCAAGGTGCGTGGCAACCTGACGGCGAGCGACCGCGTGGACATCCGTAGTGATGGTTCGTTGACCGGGGACGTGGTAGCAGCGCGCATCTCGATCGAAGACGGTGCCTTCTTCAAGGGCGGCATCGACATCCGCAAGGCCGGCTCTGCCGGAGCGAAGACCGACTCGCGTCCCGAAGAAGTGACGAAGAGTGTCTCGAACGCGACGCCGGAACCGGCGATCGCTGCCAGAGCATAAGAGCGCCCTTTTCGTCGTTCGCTGGCAGCTGATCGCGGCGACGTATATTGCAGGGTAATTCCGAGCAGA
>Ga0210391_10004351_pt1 | contig 11819 bp, 9 predicted proteins | sample IncBWC12OmetaG_FD_160573 | JGI IMG/M metagenome (GOLD analysis project Ga0210391, IMG submission 160573) | Forest soil microbial communities from Barre Woods Harvard Forest LTER site, Petersham, Massachusetts, United States - Inc-BW-C-12-O ...
CATGCGCCAGATCGGGCGAGCTAAGGCTGGTGCGCAGAACTTTGAAGCGTGAAGCGTTCTTGTGCGAGAGCAGATAGATTTCGGCGGCGTGCACATCGAAGCCGGTGACTTCATCGGTCTGGTCCACAACTTTCTTCCAAACAGTTTTCGCGCCGGGATTGGCGTCGAACGGTATGGCATAAATATCAATCTCACGTTTCACACCGTGGATGACGAGTCCGAGCACGAAATCCGGCGCGCCCGGCGAAAAGGCCGCTATCGTAAAATCATTTTCGTCCACGTTGACCGTGGGATTTGCGCCGAAGCCAAAGACGAGCGGTTCGCTGTCCGGGTCGCCGCCCAGCGTGTGGCGATACACTTTCAGCTTCTGATATTTCGCTGTGGGAGGCGCGTCGGCAGTGAGTTTTTGCGCGCGCGTATAGAAGAAAGACTTGCCATCGGGCAGCCAATTGGGGGAACCAAACTCGGCGCGGTCAATGCTATCAGGCAGCACTGTGCCGCTAGCGCTTTGCAGGACGTGCAGGACGCTTTCTTCCGAGCCGCCCAGTGAAATTCCGTAGGCGACGTAAACGCCGTCGATAGAGGGCTGGAAATAATCAATGGAGTAGTGCTTGCCGTCGGCGGTGGTCATCTTTTCGGTATCCACCAGCAGGCGTTCGGGCGAACTGAGCGTGTCGCGCGTGAAGAGCTTGCGATTGTCGGAGCCAGGCTCCGTCTTGTAATAAAAATAATGACCGCCCCACACTTGCAGCCCGGAAACTGTGTTGCCGGCGTTATCGAGCGACTTGATGCGCGCGAGCAATTCGTCGCGGCCGGGAATGCGGCCGAGCACAGCGCGCGTGTAATCGTTCTGCGCTTTCATCCAGGCGATGACTTCGGGGTCGGCGGTGTTCTCCAGCCAGCGGTAGGGATCCACCACTTTGGTGCCAAAGTAATCTTCCGTCACCGGGCGCACCGGCGTATTCGGCAACTGCGATTGCGCAGAGGCCACAGCCGGGATGAGTAGCAGGAGCGGAAGCACGTAGCGGATAAGTCGTCGCATCAGATTGTCCTTGGCGGTGATTGGATTATTGGCAGCGTAAGACCATAGCTCGTTATCAGGGGTAGGCTCAAGTTGTTTGTTGCGGCGTCAGGCGAAAGTCCCGTGCTGCAGACGTCTACTCGTAGCGCAGCGCGACCATGGGATCGAGTTTCATGGCACGGCGTGCGGGCGCGTAGCAGGCCCAGAAGCCGATGGCCGCGAGCAGCAGAGTCGCGGTCAAGTAGGTGAGCGTGTCGGTGGGGCTCACTCCCACCAGAATCGTTGCCATCGAACGCGTCAGCGCCCACGCCAGCACGACACCGGAAAGCACTCCAGCGATTATCAGCATCAATCCCTGCTGCAAAACCAGCCGCAAAATGTCGCGACGGCCTGCGCCGAGGGCCACGCGGATGCCGATCTCGTGAGTGCGCTGGCTCGCCGCGAACGAGACGACTCCGTAGACGCCGACCACTGCCAACGTGAGTCCCAAAAAACCCATGGCCGCGGCCAGAATTGCACCAACCTGGAAGATGAAAAATCCGTTCCCTCCGCTGAGGGACTGCCGCATGGTTTGAACATCGGAAACCGGCATGTTGGGGTCGAGCGCGCGGACTTCATTCTGCATCTGCGCGATCATGCTTTCGGGCGGCAACGACGAGCGAACCTGCAAGGTCCGGTACGCTGTGTAATTCTGCGAGAGGGGGACGAAGAAATATGGTTTTTTGTCAAAGCCGATGAAGATGAACTTGCCGTCAGCTGCCAACCCCACGACCTCAATGAAGGGTCCGGTGGCGCTCTTCAGGCTGAAGCGCTTCCCGAGTGGGTCCTGATTGGGCCAGAATTGCTGCGCCATGGTCTGATTCACGATGGCGACGAGCGGAGCTTTGTCGTCGTCATTTTCACGGAATACTCGGCCGCGCAGCAGCGGGACTCGCATCGTGTCGAAATAAGGCTCGTCCACATGGTTGTAAATCACCACGGGAGGAGGCTGGCCGGGAGTGGGCGGCTGTCCTTCGACGTAAATCATGTTCCCATCTTGTACGCCGCCCATGGGCACACTGAAGGCGAGGCTCGCCGATTGCACGCCGGGCAATGCGCGGACTCTGGCTTCAAGGTCGTGATAGAACGACTTGGTGCGCGCGTCGTCGTAGCCAACTTCGCGCGGATCGAGCGTCAGATTCAGCACGTGGTCAGCGTCGAATCCCATGTAAGCGTGCTGCGCACGGATGAGGCTGCGCAGGAACAGGCCCGCGACGATCAGTAGCACCAGAGAACCCGCCACCTGCGCCACCACCACCACGCTGCGGAGACGGTGGCTGCCAGCTCCCGCGGTGTCGCTTCTACCGCTGCTTTGCAGCACACTGTTCACGTCCGCACGAGCCGCGCGCAACGCCGGCCACAAACCGACGACGGTGCCAGTGAAAAGAGCGGCTGCCATCGCGTATGCAAATACGCGCCAATCGAAACCGAAATCAATGTGGATGGGAATTCTGCCAGCCGGGAGGATCGAAACGACCGCGCTGCTGGCCCATACTCCGAACGTCAGCCCGCCAACACCACCGAAAAGCGAGAGAAGGATGCTCTCGGTGAGCATCTGACGGATCAGTCGCCAGCGATTTGCTCCCATGGCCGCGCGGATGGCCATTTCGCGCTGCCGCATGGTGGCGCGCACCAGCAGAATATTTGCGACGTTCATGCAGGCCAACAGCAGCACCAGCCCCGCCAACGCCAGAAATATGCCGGCAATAAAGGGAACGATATTGTTCGGGAATGGCTGCGGCCGTGCCAGTCTTTCCAGAACGAGGTGAACCGATACTCCCTTGTCCGTTGCGGGATACTGCTCCGCCAACCGCGCTGTTACCACATTCATCGAGCTTTGCGCTTGCTGCAGGCTCATGCCCGGCTTCAGTCTTCCCAGCACGGTCAACGAGCGGGCGGTGCGGTCACTCCAGAACGTGGCCGCATCCTGCGCGGGCATCATGTTCAGCGGGATGTAGCCGTCCAAGTCCAGGGGGAATTGCGTGCCTTGAAATCCCTTCGGCGTCACTCCGATAATCGTGGCCTCTTGCCCGTCAATTAGCGCTTGCTTACCCACGACGTCGGGATCTCCGCCAAACTTTTTTTGCCAGAAGTCATATCCAAGCACGATGTAGGGATCTTTGCCGCCTGACTCTCCCTCTGTCGGAAAGAACAGCCGACCCAGAGCTGGCTGCACGCCCAAGCTTGAAAAATAATTTCCGGTCACATAGCTATAGACGAATTGATTTGCTTTGCCGCCGTAGCTGAGCCCGCCGAAATTGACTTGTGAGCCAAACACATCGGAAAAGGCATCGGACTGTTTGCGAAGATCCACCAGTTCGGAATAGGAAAGCGTAAAGATTCCCAGAGTGTCGCCCTGCACCTGCGCGGCCAGCACCATGATCTGGTCGGGCGATTTAACCGGCAGAGGCCGCAGCAGAAGGCCATTCACGAGGCCAAAGATCGCGGTGTTGGCGCCGATGCCCAAAGTGAGCGTGAGGATCACGATTACGGTGAGCATAGGCGATTTCGCGAGCATCCTGAAGGCGTAACGGACGTCCTGCCAGAGCGTGACCATGAAGCTGTCCTCCCCTTACTTTGATTATAAATATGCACGTGTCTGCCCTTACGCATATGCGCGCCATCTGTATGTTGGTACGTGACTTACGGCGAGTCGTGTGCCCGTTTGGGGACGCCTGATGAGCGATTCCGAAACCCGGCATGACGAAAACGGACAGCTGCACGATTGAGCCGGCAGGCTTTCCTGACGCGCGATTTAACCGCAGGCGGTTTCCTGCTAGCATGGCTGCGTTTGCGCGCACGTCATGGAAACCATCAAACACGTTATCGTCGGGACTGCGGGGCACATTGACCATGGCAAATCCTCTCTTGTGGAGGCGCTGACTGGCACGAATCCAGACCGTCTGGAGGAAGAAAAGCGCCGGGGTATCACGCTGGATTTGGGTTTTGCGTTTCTGGAGCTTGAGGGCGTACGGCTGGGCCTGGTGGATGTGCCGGGGCACGAGCGGTTCGTGCGCAACATGCTGGCGGGGGCGGGCGGGATTGACCTGGTGTTGCTGGTGATTGCGGCGGACGAAGGCATCAAGCCGCAGACGCGCGAGCATTTCGAAATTTGCAGCTTGTTGGGAATTCCGCGCGGAATCGTTGCGATTACGAAATCCGATCTGGTGGATGCCGACACGTTGGGACTAGTGCGCCTGGAGATCGAAGAATATGTGCGCGGATCGTTTTTGGAAAGCGCGCCGATTGTGCCAGTGAGCTCGCGTAGCGGCACGGGTCTCGACGATTTGAAACAAGTGCTGCGACGAGCGGCACAAGCCGTGGCGGCGAAAGATGCGACGCAGAATTTTCGTTTGCCGATTGACCGCTCGTTTGCGATGAAAGGATTTGGCACGGTGGTCACCGGAACGCTGATTTCCGGCGCTGTGAAATTGGAGGACGAAGTGGAGTTGTATCCTGTGCGGAAGCGTCTGCGCGTGCGCGGGCTACATTCCGGCGGGAAACAGATCGAGCGCGCCGTGGCGGGGCAGCGCACTGCGGTGAACCTGGCGGGAATCGAGCACGAAGAAATCACGCGCGGCATGGTGCTGGCGCCAGCCGGGCTATTCGAAGCGACGCAGCGCGTGGATGCGCGCATCACGCTGCTAGGTTCCGCGCCGCCACTGAAGAATCGCGCGCGAGTGCATTTTCATCAGGGCACGGCGGAGGCGATTGCGGAAGTGATTCTGCTGAATGACGCCGGCGGCGAACTCGCGGCGGGCGGTTCGACGTTCGCGCAGTTGCGGCTCGATAAACCGCTGCTGCTGCTTCCGGGCGACCGCTTCATCCTGCGGCGGTTTTCGCCGGTGGTCACGATCGGCGGCGGCACGGTGCTGGACGCGCGCGCGCCACGCCACAAACGCAAAGACGCCGCCGTCGCGCCTTTTCTCGGCGTGCTGGAACACGGCACGCGGGAAGAAATTCTCGGCGCTCTGGTGGAGGCCGCGCCCCGAGGCATGACGCTGCCCGAAATCGTCGCGCGCGCGGGATGGATCGAAGTAGAAACGCGAGCGGTGGCTGAAAAACTCGCGGCCGTGAAACGCGTGAGGATCCTGGGAAGTGCGCCGATCGTGGTGGCGCCCGCTCAGGCGGTCACAGGTGGTGCCGCGGCGATCCGTAAAGCGGTCGAGACTTTTCATCGCGCGAATCCGCTGTTGCCGGGAATTCCGAAACAAGAATTGCGCGCGCGCGCGGGGCGTGCGCGCGTGGAAATGTTTGAGGCGGCGCTGGGCGATCTGGTGGCGGCACGGGCGCTGGTGGTGGCTGGCGATCTGGTGGGCCAAGCCGGGCGCGAGATCGCGCTATCAGCCGAAGAGAGCCGCGCGAAGGAATTGATCGAGCGCGAATTCGAGAGCGCGGGGCTAACGGTGCCAGGATTTGCCACCGTGCTGGCGAAGCTGCCGGTGGACGCGCCGCGGGCGCAGAAAATCCTGCAGATCCTGCTACGCGAAAAAGTGCTGGTGAAGGTTTCCAGCGACCTGGTGTACCATCGCATCACGCTGCAACGGCTGCGCGAAACGCTGGCAAAATATCGCAAGGAACACGGGGTGCGCCTGCCAATCACTGTATTCAAGGAACTTACGGGCATCACGCGCAAATACGCCATCCCACTGCTGGAGTACCTGGACCGCGAACAGGTTACGCGGCGAGCCGGGGACGAGCGTGTTATACTTTGATGCATCGGGGTCTGAGTAGCGTTTTGCAGGCAGCCGCGGGTCGTGAGCTGCGATTTGGCATCCAGAGCAGTCTGGAAGGCAGGTGATTCATGGAAGCATTAAGCCCGTTCCATTTGATTATTATTCTGGCAGTGATTGTGCTGCTGTTTGGCGGCAAGAAAATTCCCGAAGTGATGCGCGGACTGGGCGAAGGCATCCGCAACTTCAAAGATGGCATGAACTCGCCGCATCCGACTTCGCCGAGTGCGAACCCGCCGGCAAATCCTCCGGCAGCTGCGCCCACAGCGCCTCCGCCGTCAGCAGGAACTGAAGAAAAGAAGTAGCGGCGCGACGGCTTCGTTGCTTTGCGAGAAATTTGAGGCGAGAGGTCCTCGCCAGAAGTTTTCTGACGGCGGTCCCAATTCGCGGGGCCGCCGTTTTCTTTTGCAGCGCGAGAGCTATGCTGCGCTGTCTTCCGTCCAGCCGAGCTCTTTCAGCGTGGTCCAGAGGCGCGAGAGCGGCAGGCCCAGCACGTTGAAATAGCAGCCTTCGATGCGTGTGGCGAATCTTCCGGCAATGCCTTGAATGCCGTACGCGCCGGCTTTGTCGAATGGCTCGCCGGTCTGGATGTAACCTTCGATTTCCTCTTGGGACATTTTCAGGAATTCAACTCGTGTTTTTTCCACGTGGAGCAATTCTTTCCCCGTCGCAATGTCAATCACGCAAAGGGCGGTGAGAACTTCATGAGTTTTGCCGCTAAAGAGGCGCAGCATGCGGCGCGCGTCGGCGGCATCCTTGGGCTTGCCGAGAATTTGGCCCTCCGCCAGAACGATCGTGTCCGCCGCAATCACGATGGCGCGTTCAGCGGCGGCGCGCGCTGGCTCGGCAACGGCGTGAGCTTTTGCTTTCGCGACGCGGCGGACATAGTCCTCGGCGGCTTCGTGCGGCAGGCGAGTCTCGTCCACGTCCGCTGGACGGACCTGAAACACAAAGCCGGCGTTGCGGAGGACTTCCGCGCGGCGTGGCGACGAGGATGCGAGGATCAGTTTCATTGCCGGCTTTTAATTTTGGTGGCCTGTTTAGCGGCGCGCGGCAGCTGCGCGCACGCCGCTACGGCTTCAACTTTCGTCCAGCCGAAAAGCCGCGCGAGCTGTATAGGCGGCGAATTCGGATGCCATTCGCAGAATATCGCGGCGAGTTTGTCACGCGCATCTTCCGGCGAAATGCGCCGCGCCGCCGCTGTCTGCTGCGGAAACGCGCGGCGCGTCAGTTCGTAGCGGCCGGAGGCCCATGCGTTGGTTTCCTGCTCGGCGCCGAAATGGACCACGATCAACATGCACTGCAATTCCAGGATGGCGCGCTTAAAGCGAATGTTGCCTGCCTTGGTGTCCATCTTACACGCGTTGCGCAGCTCCAAAGTGGCGAGCGGCCCGTGCTCTTCGAGCGCCTCCCAGATCATGCGCGCATCATCACGGATGCGCCCCGCTGAATAAAACCGCGCCGATTCGCCGGGTGCGACCGCTGATTCACGCATGGCCAGAAAGTACGGCAGCAGCTGCAGCGAAATAAAGGTGCCGCGGCCGCGAAAATATTTCGCGTAGAAGGCGCGGCGGCGGCGTGGCAGCTCGTCTTTCCATCGCCACACCATACTTGAATATTTGTCCCACTTCCATTTGCCGTGCAGACCGCGCCGCGTGACGGCGTAGTACAGGGACGGCAGAGGGACGCCTTTCACGGGGAACAGCATGCAATAGCCCGTGGCGTCTATGAACTTCACCGCCTCGGCGAGCGTGAGTACACGCCGCGGCCAGCGGATTTCGCTTTCGAGCGTGGCGTGGTGGCGCATAGCGGCAACGAAAAACGTAACACAAGACCGCGGCCCTCACCGGCAACAAACGCGCCCCTGACTGGCGGCACGACCCGCCGGCGAATGGACCGCGCCGAACCACTGCGAGTCCTGTACGTTCGTACAGGTTGCAACTGTGCAACGGGGCCGTGGCTGATTGTACGCAGGCTAGCGTGTCCGGCGTGGCGGCTGGTAGCGAGATAGTCTAGGCTCATAGAGCTGATTGTGTGCCGCGGAATTGCCCGGCGATTCGCGGGCATCGGGATTTGACCGCGTGGCGGCGGAACTTCTGCAACGGAGCGAGACCAAAAGAAATGGGATTCCTGTTCTACGCAAACTTTGTGAGATTTGTCCTGGAAGGCGGCTACGGCCAGGTGCTGGCGGAGCGTGCGCGCGTGTGGATGAAGGCTGCCGGCATCGTGCCACCAGGCGAATAGACATATCCGCGCTGTAGAATCGCGAACAACCAAAGGTGCAGCTGCAGAAAGTCCGAGGGCCAAGACGATGCCGATGACCAGAGAAGCGCGCGGGGGACGGGGCGTGGACGTGCGGACGCCGGAAATGCTTGGCACGCTGGCCACGCGCGCGCCACTGATCGAAGATTTTCAGTTCGTGAAATTCCGCGTGGAAGGCGAAGTGGCCCATCTGCGCCTGGATCGCCCCGACCAGAATCTGCTGAACGAGCGGATGCTGATGGAAATCGCGGCGGGCATTAATTCCGTCAGCGAGAAGCGCCAGGTAAAGCTGGTGCTGCTGGATTCGGCGGGCAAAACTTTTTCTGGCGGAATCGAGCTGGGCGAATACACGCAGCGGCGCGTGTTTCAGTTGCTGGATGCATTTCACAGCGCGTTCGCGGCGATGATGGACACATCGAAACCGGTGATAGTGGTGGTGAATGGCCCCGCGTACGGCGGCGGCGCAGAGCTGGCAGCGCTGGGCGATCTGGTGATCGCGACGCCCAACGCGCGTTTCGCGCAGCCGGAAATTAAATTGGGTGCGTTTCCTCCGCTGGCCGCGGCCGTGCTGCCCTACATTCTGGGCCCGAAGATGGCGATGGAGCTGGTGCTCACTGGCGAAGCCATGACCGCGGAACGCGCGCGCGAAGTCGGCTTGGTGAATTTTCTGGTGCCGGAAGACAAGCTGGTGGAAAAGGTGAACGAGATCATCGGGCGCGTGACGGCGCAGTCTGGTCCGGTGCTGACCATGGCGAAGAAAGCGATTCTGGGCAGCTTGGGATTGCCGCTGCGCGACGGCGTGCGAAATTCCATGAAAGTTTTCCTGAACGAACTGGCCGACCTGGAAGATTCGCAGGAAGGTTTGCGCGCGCTGGTGGAAAAACGCGCCCCGAAGTGGAAGAATCGGTAGCGGCGCGTCAGCCGTTTTCGGCCGCCGCGTCTTTGCAGCGTGCGCTAGCGCAGCAGCAAATCCCGCCAAGTATCTGTGCCGCGACTTTTACAGTGAGAGCTGTTGCCATGCGAGAAATCGAATTTGCCGTGCCGCGCAACGCCGATCTGACACAAGCCATTAAACTGATTGAAAAGATTTGCGCGCAGTACGAGCTGATTCTGGCGATGAAAGGCTCACTCGCGGCTTATCCCGGATGCATTCATTGGCACTACAAACGGGAAAAGCAGAAGGGCACTTTGGAACTCACGCTATTCGCGCGCGACCGGCGTGTATGGGCGAAGGTGCAAGACGGACGAAAAGCACCTTGGATTGAAAAGGACTTGCCCGCGCTGCAATGGGCGATCGAACGCGCGCTGGGGGCGGCCGCATCGTGAATTTTCGCTCTACGTTTCCCATTTCATTGACAGCAAAAGCGGGGGCGCTTACACTCGCCGAGGACAACTTAGCTGGCTCGGGGTAGCCTTGCGAGCGTGATCATCGCGCACGCAGGTAAAAATTGAAATCGCTGTGGATGGATTTCAATTTTTAGGGAAGGCCGTGAAAATCGGCCACGGTCCCGCCACTGTAATCGGCTGTCGCTGGGATGCGCCCTGGATTTGGGCGGCGTGCCCAGCGGACGAGCCCTTCGATTCCACTGAGGCGTTTTCGATGGGCAACCCTTCGAATCCGCCACGGGCGGATTCTCAGGGCAAGCTGAAAGTCAGGGAACCTACTCGAACTGGTCGAAGCTGACACTCTCCGCGCGAGAGAGTGTGGCGAGACGCCTCGCTCTGTTCGCGAGGCTTTTTTATTGCGCGAGGAAATATTTTGGCGGCAAGCGAAGCGAGACGACGGTTTTTTGTGATGGCGCTCACGTTGGCTTGTGGTGTGTTCGCGTGCGGCTTGCGTGACGCTCGCGCCGCCGAAACGCATTTGCAACAAAGCGCCACCACGCCCGCGCCGATGTCCCCGGATCCCGCGGCGCAAACCGCGGCGAACAAGCGCGCGACGAAATTGGTGACGGATGAAACCGGACGGCGCATGGCGATTCCGCTAAACGTGCAGCGCGTGGTGAGTCTGGCGCCGAACCTGACGGAAACGATTTACGCGCTTGGCCTGGATGCGAAGCTCGCGGGCGACACGACGTATTGCGATATTCCGCCGGCGGCGAAGGAAAAGCCGCACGTCGGCGCGCCGCAGGATCCGAGCCTGGAAGCGATCGTCGCGTTGCATCCTGATCTGGTGCTCGCAACCACGTCTATCAACCGAGCTCAAACAGCGGATGCGCTGCTGAAAATCGGCGTGCCGGTCTATACGAGCAATCCGCACACGATGGCCGGGATGCTGAGCGCGACCGCAACGATGGCGGATTTGCTGGGCGCGAGCGAGCAGGGCGCGAAGCTGGTGGCGGAATTGCAGCAGCGACTCGACACGTTGCACGTGGCGTTGCAAGACCGGCCCATGGCGCACGTGCTGTTCGTGGTGTGGGAAGATCCGTTGATTTCGATCGGGCAAAATACCTTTATTGCGGATGCGCTGCGCTGGGCGGGCGCGGAATCCGTCATTGTGGCCAGTCAAAATTGGCCGCAGGTGAGCATGGAAGAAGTGGTGCGCTTGCAGCCGGAGTACGTCGTGCTGACGTCCGATCATTTGACTGCGGAGACACACGAGCGCGTGAACAATTTGCGCGACCGCCCCACGTGGAGTGAATTGCGCGCGGTGAAGTTGGGGCACGTCGTGATGGCGAGCGACGAATTCACGCGGCCTTCGCCCGGATTGGTGGATGCGATCGAAGCGCTGGCGCACGAATTGCATCCGGAAGTTTTCCCGGCGAAAGCGGAAAATAGAAAAGTGAAAATGGAAAACGGCGCAAGCTTTTACGCCGCGATACCGGCGGCCGAATCGGGGTCGGACTCAGCAAAGGGGTGCGGCAGATGCGCCCGCTGACGCCGCGACGAATCCTCGCGATCTGCGGGATGCTGGCGGCGATTCTTTTTGTGGTGGTGGTGATTTCGCTCCGCGTGGGCGCTTATCCCATCAGCATGCGGGACATCGTTGTCACGCTGTACAACGGCGCGGTCGGAAACGGCGACAGTTCGGAATTCAGCCAGGTGATTTTTGGATTGCGGCTGCCGCGCATCGCCTTGGGAATTCTGGTGGGCGCGGCGCTCTCCACTTCCGGAGCCGGATTTCAGGCGCTGCTGCGTAATCCGCTCGCCGACCCCTACGTGCTGGGAGTTTCCAGTGGCGCGGCGCTGGGCGCGATGCTCAGCCTGATCATTGCGCCGCACACCGTGGGAGCTATTCAACTCGCGGCGTTCATTGGAGCGGCGGCGACCATCGCGGCGGTTTATTTTCTGGGCCGGCGCGGCGGGCAACTCGATAGCGCGACGCTGCTGCTGGCGGGAATCATCGCGGCGTCCTTCCTTTCGGCAATCATTATTTTTCTGCTGACGCTGGTGAACGGCCCGGGACTGCGCAGTATGACGTTCTGGCTGATGGGCGATTTGACGGCGCCTCCGCCGACGCAAAATGTGCTGGGCTGGTTCGGTTTTCTGTATTTTGTTTTCATCGTGGCGGCGGGAGCGATGTACACCACGTCTTCCGACCTGAATCTGATTCTCACCGGAGAACAGGAAGCGGGACATCTGGGCGTGAACGTGACTCGCGTGAAACTGGTGGTGTACGTGGCCGCTTCGGTGCTCACGGGCCTCGCGGTTTCGGTAAGCGGCACGATTGGCTACGTGGGCTTGCTGGTGCCGCACGTGATGCGCATGCTTTTCGGCACGGATTACCGCCTGCTGATTCCGACGTCGGCCATTGGCGGCGCGAT
>Ga0210391_10004352_pt1 | contig 11819 bp, 8 predicted proteins | sample IncBWC12OmetaG_FD_160573 | JGI IMG/M metagenome (GOLD analysis project Ga0210391, IMG submission 160573) | Forest soil microbial communities from Barre Woods Harvard Forest LTER site, Petersham, Massachusetts, United States - Inc-BW-C-12-O ...
TGCGGCGTCGGTGATCACGTTCTGGCCGACGTCGATTACCGCGGCGCCCGGACGGATGAAATCGGGCGTGACCTTTGCGGCGCGGCCGATGGCGGCGACCACGATGTCCGCGCGGCGGACAGTGCCGGCGAGATCTTTCGTTTTGGAGTGGCAGATCGTAACCGTGGCGTTGGCGTGGAGGAGAAGGAGGGCCATCGGCTTGCCGACAATATCACTGCGGCCGATCACAACGGCGTTCGAGCCATCGGTTGGGATGCCGCTGCGCTTCAAGATCTCCATCACGCCGGCGGGCGTGCAGGCCACCAGGCTCGGGCGGCCCGCGACGAGCTTGCCCACGTTGATCGGGTGAAAGCCATCGACGTCTTTTCCCGGCGCAACGGCGTCGAGGATGCGCTTTGCGTCGACCTGCGCAGGGAGCGGCATCTGGACGAGGATGCCGTCGACATCGTCGCGACGGTTGAGGCCGTCGATGACGGCGAGAAGTTCATCGGTGGTGATCGTCGCGGCCGGCGTGAGCATGAAACTCGCGAGGCCGAGCTTTTCGCAGGCGGCGATTTTGCTGTTCACGTAAAGCTTCGAGGCGGGATTATCGCCGACGAGCACGGCGGCGAGGCCCGGGCGAATTCCGGCCGCTGCGAGCGTCGCAATTTCAGCGTTCAGCTCGCCGTAAATCTGGTCACGGATGGCGTTGCCGTTCAGAATGCGCGCAGACAAGCGGCTTGGCTCCTGAATATTTGGCGTCTGAAGAAACGACATCATAGCACACCGACGCTCGCCGGATTCCGCGCGGCAGGCCGGGCGCTAGAGCTGATCTTTTGTGAATTCGAAGATGCCGCCGCCGGCGTTGAAGTCGCTGTAGCGGAACCAATGCGGGCGGACGCGGACCCAGGTTATGTGCGGCCACTTCTCGTGTTCGCGACATTCCGGCCAAACGGAGAAGTAAGTGAGTTTGAGGCGCGCGAGTTCGGCGCCGTGCGGCTCGTCGGCGACGCCTTCGATTTGGACGGTGATTTCCTCGTCCCAGCCGATCACGAACGCGATGTTGCGCGAGCGGCGCAGGTTGCGAATTTTGCGCGTGGTGTCGAGTGTGTCGAAAACGATTTCGAGATCGTCGCTGATGGCGATGCCGACGACTGCCGCTTCAGGCTTGCCTTCAGGCGAAACGGTGGAGAGCACGCCGAGGCGATGTTTGCGAAGGAAAGCGAGCAGCGCGGCGCGGTCGGGAGCAGGCATGATTCGCGCAGTATATAACGGCGTACGGATTGTTAGTTCGCAGCGGGCAGCGTGTAGTCGAACACGTAGGAGTGTTTGCCGCCGGCGGCGATTTCGATATTCATTTTGCCTGTAAGGCCGGTGAGTTCGCCGGTGCCGGAATCGGGGATGACGATGATGTTCAGCATGGGCGTACCTCGGTCCATCGTGGCGTTGTGCTGCAGGATGAACGTGCCCTTGCGGCCGTCGAGCGTTCCGTCGACTTTCTCGATCGCGACGTAGCCGCCCGAGCCGTTAGATTCGGTCCGGAACGAAAGCATAGTGCCTTTGCTCGTTCCTTCCAGCGCGCCGTGAAACTGCTTGTCGATGGACATCGCGCCGATAGCGGGATCGATGCCGTCGGATTTGAACGGCGCCAGCTTCACGTCAAAAGGGCCTTTGGCTTGGTGCGTCGTCACGGCGGTCTCCTTGGCAGCGGATGCAGCTTGCGGCGCGCTCGCTCGGGCCACGCCGAGCAACCATGCTACCCCGAGCGTGACGAGAATGACTGCGGCGATTAACGACGATCTGATTTTCATGGTTGCTCCGTAATTAGCCGCCATCGTCCAGGCGACGGCGCGGTCAGACGAGCACGACGCTGCTCGGCATCGGAATGCCGTCAGCCCGGCGCGACCAGGTGCGGCCCGCGTCGGTTGATACGTAGAGAACTCCACTCATGTCGGCAAATGCGACGTCCGAGCCTTTCACCGCCATGCAGCGAGTGTCGATTTTGCCGCCGAGCCATTCGGGAAGGCCATCGCTGACGGGAACGAGCGGCCCACGCTCATCCATGCCTCGGCGGTACAACTTGCCTTCGGGAATGAACGGGTTGATCGACGCGGACACAAGAACATCGTCGCCTGCGAATGCGACTGCAGAACAGTGCGAGGCGTACAGGCCACGATTGTCGATTTCCCAGGTGACGCCGCCATCGGTGCTGGTGCACAGGCCCAGCGCGGAGGCCGCAGCGACGATATTGGGGCGGCTTGGGTGTACGCAAACTTCGTGAACGTCCGCAGCAACGTCGATGGTGGGTTGCCAGGTTGCGCCTCGGTCCGTCGAGCGCGGGATGCCGCCGACGTGGACATTTGCAAGCAGCACGGAGCCGTCGGATGTCGCGGTAATCGAGCGAATCCCCAGCGGCGGGCCGACACGCTTGCCGTCGACGATAGCGCTACCCGCGTACCAGGTGTCGCGGCCCGCGACCTGATCTAAGCCAACGAGCCTTTCGATTTTTCCCGTGGCATCGACGCGCAAGACGGATGGGTCATTCGTGCCGATGTAAATCGCGTCGCCCGCCGCGACGCAGCAAGCGAGATTCTCGGCAGTCGCGATTGTGTTCCACGCGCCATCGGTCGCGCGACGGCGGAGTGAGTTCTCATCAACGATGGCGAGAGCGCCGCCGTGCCCATCGGATGCGAGAGCCTGAATGGACTGGCCCGCGAGCTCCCGTTCAGGCGCGCCGCTGGAGAAAACGAACAAGCCAGCTTCCCACGTGGATACAAGCACTGCAGAGGTCACGTCAGTCTTCCTGCGCCGACAGGGTTCATGTGCGCCGCGCTATTGTATCGCGTAGATATCGCCCTACGGGCGCACATCGGGACCGGGCTAGCGGTCGAGGCGCTTGCAGCTCTGCAAGAGAATGGACTGAATTCGTTCTAACGTGTACTGGCAAAAAGACTGTTCCGGCCAACCGCCGCGTCAGGGCGGAAGGGATAAATGATGAAATTTCCCCTACACAGAGTTGCGCGAACATGCTGCCTGGTTCTTGTCGCGTTCGCGACTTTAGCGAGCTGCAATAAGTCTGAGACCAAGCCTCCGGCTCACGTCCCTTTTGCCTACGTGCAGAAGGAGTGCGGCCCGACCGACGGCATCAACTTGACGTTCTATTTCACTCAAAAACCGAGCGAGGACGGGACGTACGAGGAGCCTTACATCGAGATCTCAATCAGCGAAGACTCAACTCCACCAGCGCCACGGGACTACACGATTACGCCGAGTAAACACGACGTTTTTGCCTTCCGCTGTACCACCAACGCTAAATGCGACGCCGCAGTGTCCGGGAATCTCCATCTCAGCACGCAGGGCGTAAGGAAGAACATCAGTGGAGAGTATGAACTCCACTTCCAGGACGGGGCCGTCGAAAGCAGGGCATTCGATGCGAACTGGGTCATTTTAAAACTACCTCTTCTTTGCGGGTAACGTCCGTAGCTATTCGAACGAACGCAACGGCGCAGAAAACTCCAGAGAGCGCAATCAATGCTTGGGTTGTGATGAGCTGAAGCGTAGCTCTTCGCCGATGCCGCGCACAAAAACAAAACGCCCGAACCTTGCGGCTCGGGCGTTTCTGTTTGTTGCAATGTGTTCGATCAAACAGCGCGACTAGTAGATGTCGTACTGCTCCCAGTGGAGCGTGGGATCGGCCTGGATGATGACGCTCTTTTTCGTCCAGCGCTCGAGTTCCTCGATCAGCGAGGACTCGCGGGTCTTGAGCGCCTTCGAAATTTCCGGGTGTACGCGAAGCGTGATGCTGCCCGACGGCATCTCCGGCGACATCTTCATGGCTTCGGTCTGCAATTCGTAGCAGAGCGTCGCGATCGACTTCACCATGCCGGAGCCGGTGCAGTACGGGCACGGCTGGCAGAGCGTGCGCTCGAGGGCTTGCTTGGTGCGCTTACGCGTGATGGCGACGAGACCGAATTCGTTGAAGCGAAGCACCTTTGACGGAGCACGGTCGGCGCGCAACGCGTCTTCGAGAGCCGCCATCACTTTGTCGCGATTGCGGCGCTCTTCCATGTCGATGAAGTCGATCACGATGATGCCGCCCAAGTCGCGCAGGCGCATTTGGCGGACGATTTCCTTCACCGCTTCCACGTTGGTGCGAACGATCGTGTCTTCCAGGCGGTTCGAGCCCTTGCCGACGAACTTGCCGGTGTTGACATCGATCGCGACGAGCGCTTCGGTGTGGTTGATGACGATGTAGCCACCGGACTTGAGCCAGACTTTCGGACGCAGGCCCTTGTCGATTTCCTGCTGTATGCCGAACTCTTCGAACACCGGCGTTTGCTTGGTGTAGAGCTTCACGCGGTTGACGAGCTGCGGCTGGAAGCGGCTCATGAAGTCGACGACCTTCGTGTAGCCCTCTTCCGAATCGACCCAGATCGCGCCGAAGTCCGGCGTGACGAAGTCGCGCAGGATGCGTTCGACGAGATTCAGATCGCGGTGCAGGAGCGATGGCGCTTTCTTCGATTCCGAACGCGTTTTGATCTCAGCCCACGTGCGAGTGAGGAATTCCACGTCGGCGCGAACATCTTCCGGCGCAGCGCTGGCCGCAGCCGTACGGACGATGAAGCCGCCGCCCGATGTGCCCTTCGCTTCGTTCACCAAATGACGCAGGCGCGCGCGCTCTTCAGCGGACGCGATCTTGCGCGAAACGCCGGTGTGATCGAGCGTGGGCATGTAGACGAGGAAGCGGCCCGGCAGAGCGACGTGGCTGGTGATGCGCGCGCCTTTCTTGCCGAGAGGTTCCTTGGCGATCTGGACGATGATTTCCTGGCCTTGCTTGAGCATGTCCGCGATCAGCTGGATCTTGCGCGGCTGATGCGGGCGGTGATGGCCGTGGTGATGCGGACGGCCGCCGTGGCGATGATCGCGGCGTCCGCGGTCGCGTCCTCCGCGGCGCGCGGGATTGTTCATGCGCGAGCGGAAGTCGTTGCGAACGCGTGCTTCGTTCGGCGGCTGTTGAGCGGAATCGGCCGCGAGGATGGCGTCAGCCTGCGCGTCGCCGGCGTCAAGAGTTTCCTCTGATGCGACGCCTTCTTCGGATTCCATCGTGTCCGGCGCCATCAAAGCTTCGGCGCGGGATTCGAAGGAGTCGGATTCGTCGCCTTCGTGCGGCTCGTGCGCGCCTTCGAGATCGACGTCGGAAACGGCGTGTGTCCCGGTTTCTCCGGCGTGCATTTCGTCGTGCGCGTCATCGGCGTCGCGGTCTTCGTGGTCGTGATGCGCGTCGTCCTCGTGCTCATCATGTTCGTGGCCGTGTGACTCGAGGTCGGATTGTTCTTCCTGCGCTTCGGCGATGTGCTCGGCGAGCGCGGCAGCTTCGTCCTCGGTGAGGTGCTCGTCGATAAGGTGCGATGCGGGAGTCTCATCCACATGCGACGAAGCTTCGGCGCGCGCTTCGTCGTGCGGCTCGTCGTGGCGTACATCGTGACGCTCGTCGTCATGTTCCGCTTGGGCGTGACGCGCTTTGGTGGCGTGTTCCCGCTCGGAAGCAATCTCATCGAGCGCGTGCGAGGCGTGCAGCCCAAGCTCGTCGTGTTGTCCTTCATCGACGTGGCCTTCGACTTCATCCACATGCGAAGCGGACGCAGCCGGCGCTTCGTCGACAGGATCGGGCGGCAAGTGTGCGTGCGCCTTCCACTTCGAAATCGATTCGCCCGGCAGAGGCTCGATATGCGACGCAAAGCCGCCGCCCGAGCTAGGAACGCTGCTGCTCGGTTGATGGCTGAAACGCGGACCACCGCTGTGGCGCGGCCCACGATCAAAACGCGAACCACGGTCGAACCGGCGTGTGTCACGCTGTTGAAATTCACGCGGCGGTTGATGTTCGTGTTGGTCGCGCGGCTGCGCCTCTTGCTCGATGGCTTCGGGCGGCGGCGCAACGTTGAACGGATCGTGCACAGGCTGTTCGGCGACCGGCGCAGACGGAGCGTCGGGGCGGTCGCGGAACTTCGAAATCGATTCGCCGGGAAGTACGGTTGAGATATGGCCGGCCGGGAGACTTGGATCCTGCGGCTGGTCTTCGTGGCTGCGCGACGACGCATATTTGGACGACGGCAAATCGCGCCCAAAGCGGCGATCTCCGCCGCGTCCGCCACTACCGCCACCGGGACCTCGCCCGCGCTGGCGATTACGTCCGCCGCGGCGATTGAAACCACCACCACCACCACCACGGTTGCGATCTCCGCCACCGCTACCGCCGCGATGTTCAAAGCGCGGGCGGTCATGCTGCTGCGAGCCCGATTGCGGTCGCGCAACAATGGGCGATGGGACGTAATTGGCAGGAGGCTGCGATTCGAGCGAATCTGCCGGATCACCCGAGATGCTTTCGCCTTCCATCGGAGCCACAGCAGATTCGCTGCCGCCGTTCTCCGCCGGTGCGCTGCTGAAGGGCGCCGCATGCGCGGGCTTCGCAGACTTATCGTCCGTCGCGACGTGGTCGAGCCCTTCAATTTCTTCCAGGAAGTCGCTGACGTACAGGAAGGCGTCGCTATCCAGGCCGATTTCGACGAACGCCGACTGCATGCCGGGAAGCACGCGCGTGACCTTGCCCTTGTAGATGCTCCCGACTAACGCAAACTCTTTTTCACGCTCTACGTAATACTCACAAAGCTGACCTTCTTCCAAGATGGCCACCCGCGTCTCGTGGGGGTTGGCCGAAATAACCATTTCCTTCGACATGTAAACTCCTCATGGCGCACCGGGGATCCGCGGCACACACTGTGGCGCGCGCTCGGCCGGAGAAGCGTGAAGAAAGACTTCGACGCTGCGGGCCGCCCAGGAAAGGCGTTCCAATTTGTAGGAGGGCTTTCCTCATTCCGGTGCTGACCTGACTCAAAGCTGAAATACCCGGCCGCGTTTTTGTGCGCGACTCGGGCCTGAAAAACCGTGGAACCAAAAAGCGGGCTTCAGTTGACGAAACGCCGCATCCGGACGTTCATCACCATGCCCAACGCTAAAAATACAAAAGCCGTTGACGAGCCTCCGTAGCTCATCAGCGGCAGGGGAATGCCAGTCACCGGCATGTATCCGATGACCATGGATGCATTGACCAAAACGTGAAAGCCGAGAATCGCCGTAACTCCCATCACCACGTACATCCCGGCGCGATCTTTCGCCTTCTGCGCATTGTCTACAAGCCGCAGAATCAGGGCTAAATACAAAAGCAGAACCACGCATACGCCGATAAACCCCTGCTCTTCGGCGAGCGCGGCCAGAATAAAGTCCGAATACCGGACGGGCACGAAGCCTAACTGATTCTGGCTGCCTTTGCCAAACCCTTTGCCCCAGAATCCACCGGAACCTACCGCAATTTCCGACTGCAAAATCTGATAACCAGCGCCGCGTTGATCTTCCTCGGGATGGAGGAACGTTTCAATACGCTGCTGCTGGTACGGCTTCAAATGATGCCGCATGTGCCAGCCAAATGGTATCAGCATGGCCAGCAATACAAGCCCGATCAACTGGTGTTTCCACTCGATGCCGGCGAGAAAAATTCCGACGACCGCCACCGGGATCAAAACCAAAGCAGTTCCGAGGTCGGGCTGCTTCAGAATCAATGCTACCGGAACCAGGGTGATCAGGGCAACTTTCACCAGATCGCCGAGGGTGAGCCGATCAGTGCGGACCTCGCTGAAAAAGCGAGCCAGCACAATGATTATAATCAACTTCATCAGCTCTGACACTTGGAAATTGAATCCGCCGCCGAGAGCGATCCAGCGCTTGGCCCCCAAGCGCGAGAAACCCATCACCAGCACGACGAGCAAGCCTAAAATACCTGAGATGTAGAGGATAGGAGCTTGGTCGAGAAGCGTATGGTAGTCCACGCGTGAAATCAGGAACATGCCAATGAAGCCGATCCCGATCCAGATCATCTGCTTCCACTGCATACCCGCCATGGGGCTGGCGTGGGTGGAGGAGTAAATCTCGAGGACGCCGAGCGCGTTGATCGCGGCAACGATGCCGAGGAGCACCCAGTCGAAATCCTGCGTCTGCGGCCGGTCTTTCATCGGCGCGGACCTCCTACGGTGGCGACGAGTGGCTGCGAGGCCGCGGGCTTTTCGGCGGACGCGGATGTTAGAACGGTAGCAAGTTTATCGGCCGAAGGCGGAGTCGTCGGAATCACCTTCGTCTGCTGCTGCGTGCCGGCGGTCTTCTTGTCGTAGAACATTTTCACGATATCTTTCACCACCGGGCCGGCTGCTTCGCCGCCGTGCTCCATGGTGTCCTGCACGATGGCCGCGACCACGATTTCGGGATCGCGGCGCGGCGCAAAGCCGACAAACCAGCCGTCCATTTTCTTGGTACCCATGCGGTTCGCAGCGTCGTAGCTCATCAGCTGTGCGGTTCCGGATTTTCCGCAGAGCTCAACATTCGCGAGACGCAGGTGGTAAGCCGTGCCACCCGCTTCGTTCACAACGCCAAACAAACCCTGCGTGACTTTCTCGACGGCTTCATCGGAAATCGGGAAGCGCTCGATTTTCGGATCCTTGTATCCCTTCAGCAGGTGAGGCTGAACGAGCGTGCCGCCGCTTGCGACGGCTGCGGCCATGCGCGCGAGTTGAACAGGCGTAACGGTGACGGCGCCCTGACCGATCGCGACGGAAATCGTTTCGCCCGCGTACCATTTGTGGTGATACACGCGTTCAACCCACTCTTCCGATGGCATCAGGCCCGGCTCTTCGCTGGGTAGGTCGATGCCCGTTCTTTTGCCGAGACCGAAACCGGACCCGTAGAAGGCGATCTTGTCGATGCCCAGCTGTTTGCCGACGTTATAGAAGAAAATGTCGCAGGAATCGACGAGCGCGCGATGCAGCTCAACTTCGCCGTGCCCAGCGGGGCGCCAGCAGTGAAACTCGCGGCCATAGAAATTCGCGTGACCCGGGCAGTAAACGCTGTAGGACTCCGGAATCATTTTGGAATCGATCATTGCCGCAGCCATCACGATTTTGAATACGGAACCGGGAGCAAGCTGCGCCTGAATGGCACGATTCAGAAGCGGCGTTTGCTTATCCGTGTTGAGCTTCTGCCATTCTTCTTTGTCAATTCGTACGGCGAAGTCGTTGGGGTCGAACGTGGGCTTGCTGACCATGGCCAGGACTTCACCAGTTCGCGCGTCCATCGCGACCACGGCACCTGATTTTCCGGCCATATCCGTCTCAGCGATTTGCTGAAGATCGAGGTCGATGGTCAGCTGGATGGGCTTGCCGGGTATCGAGTCGACGTTGTCGAGGGTACGAATCACTTTGCCGACGCTGTTGACGATTACACGCCGCATGCCGTCGGTGCCTTCGAGCTGGTCGTTGTATTCGCGCTCGAGGCCCGCTTTGCCGACGATATCGCCGGGCCGGTAGTGGCCGTCGCTATCGTCGAGTTGCTGCTCGGAAACTTCGCCCACGTAGCCGATCGCGTTCGCCAGCATCTGGTCGCCGGGATAGCGGCGGCGCTGGACCATCATCAATTCGAGAACGGGCAGATCGGCGCGATGCGATTCGACGAATGCGATGTCCGCCTGGGTGGCTGCAGGCTTGATCACCACAGGCTGAAATTTCGGCGCGCTTTTAGCGGCGTCAAGCTGCTGCTGCAAGTCGGCAGGATCGATTCCGAGGCCTTCCTCAACAGCCGGAAGGCTCTTTTGCAGCTGCTTCGGATCGTCGCGCAGAAGAAGAATGCTGAACGAAGGGTAACTATCGACGAGGACGCGGCCTTGCCGGTCCAGCATCGGACCGCGCGGCGCGATAATCGGAATCGAGCGAATGCGGTTGCGCTCGGCCAAGTCCGCAAAGTGTTCGGACTGGACGACCTGCAGCTTCCAGAAACCCACCATCAGAAGGATGATGCATGCGACCGAAATATACGAGACGAGCGCAAGCCGGCCTTGAGGGATCTTCTGGTCGTTAACGTTCCATGAAGCCAACGGTACTCCCGAGCGGCGGGTCCTGCACGGCCCTCAGCGCTTACTCCTCCGGTAGCGCCCACATTTCGGAGGACTCTCAACGCTAACATCGGCGCGCAAGGGCCGCAAGTTGGGTATGTCCATTCGGTCAACGCAAGTGGTTCAAACAGATACTGGTTACGGGTACAGCGAGAGAGCGGCGAACATTCGTCGGATTTGCGCGGATGGGCGAAACCGGATGGTAAAATTTGAGTTTATGACCTTCGGAAAAGTTCGATTTTTTGCGGTTTTGGTTGCGGCGGGTACCGCAGTTGTTGCGGCTGGATCGTTTGCTTATTTCCGCGCGGCGGATTCGGGTGCACCGATGATGTATCTCACCGTGAAGGATTATGAGGCGGGGATTTCGTACCGCGACGTGCAGTATCACGCGCCGCTCGGCATGATCGTGAATTCGTGCTCTTACGCCGACAAGCTCGAACCGACGATCGACTGGAATGATGGAAAAGGTCCGCACAAGCCCGATACGAATTACACAACAAAACTTTTGAAGAATACGGAACCAATTCCGGTCGTGATGAACGGCGTCTACCTTTTCTGGGAAGACTCGCACGTCGCGCCCGCTCCCGGAACGAGCGTGGTGTCGACGAAACTCGTGTTGCACTGTCTTGGCGATCCGGAAGGCGACAAGATTTACGTAACGAAAAATACGATTCATTCTTACGCGCGCGTGCCGGTAAAGAGCGTGCGCTACGAACAAAATGGCGCGGACGTCGCGACCGTCAAAGGCCACGATCTTGTCGACGTGAAAATCACGCTCGACGCTGCGGCGCCGGGGTCTGGAACGTGGGTTAAGCTCATCACCACGCCGCAATCCGCGCTGAACAGCCTTCCGCCGTTTTACTTCATCGCGCCGGGCGAGACCGAAGCGACGATCAAAGGGCTCGAAACGCGCATGCCTTCGGTCGATACGAACCTTGACACCACCGCCTCGACTGTCGGTTCGCCCAAGCAAACGCAGCCTCTTCTGGTGAAGCCGTGATGATTTAGAAACGTGCTCGATGGCGATCGTAGTCCTAGTACTTCTGTGGCCGGCGATCGCTTCCATTCTTTTTAACGTAGATTTTCCCGCCTGATTTGTTATCTTTTCCAAACCCCGCACCGTAGTCGCGCCGTAGTGTGTTCGCCGAACTATAGTTTGAAATGGAGAACCTCAGGATGTCGGCCCCAATTCCGGTGGAAGTGTTGCTGAAGTTCGCGTCGCAGAGAATCGGGGCGACAGCTCGACGTGTGCCGATGGTCGCGGCAATCGCGCTTTTCGCGCTCTTCCTGCCGGAGTTGACAACGGCGCAAGTGGCGGTTACTACGCATCACTACGACATCGGACGCACCGGGCAGAATACTTCCGAAACCCTCCTCACTCCTGCGAACGTGAACTCGACAACGTTCGGGCGCCTTTTTACCGAGCCGGTCGACGGTCTCATTTACGCGCAGCCGCTTTACATGCCGGGTGTAGCGATTCCGAATCAGGGAACGCACAACGTTGTGTATGTGGAGACGGAAAACGACAGCGTGTACGCGTTCGATGCGGACACGGGCGGCGCCGCGCTGTGGCAGGTGAGCTTTCTGATTAATGGTGCAACCATTGTGAAAGACTCCGTGATTAACGCGACGGACGTTTATCCGCAGGTTGGCATCACCGGCACGCCAGTCATCGATCCTTCCACGAACACCATGTATGTGGTGTCCGAGACCTACGAGAACAGCGTTTGTGTGCACCGTTTGCACGCGCTCGATATCACCACGGGCGCCGAGAAATTCAACGGGCCGGTTGTGATTGCGGCGTCGGTCCCGGGCAACGGAGAGGGCAGCTCGAACGGTACGATGGCGTTCA
>Ga0210391_10004355_pt1 | contig 11817 bp, 7 predicted proteins | sample IncBWC12OmetaG_FD_160573 | JGI IMG/M metagenome (GOLD analysis project Ga0210391, IMG submission 160573) | Forest soil microbial communities from Barre Woods Harvard Forest LTER site, Petersham, Massachusetts, United States - Inc-BW-C-12-O ...
GGGGCCGAGCGGAAAAACTCGCTCAGGTTGTCCCGCATGCTTTCGCCGAATCCGGGTGTGTTGAATACGGTGGGTTTCGCGCCCTTCATATTTACGGGGCGTTCGAACAGGAAATCCCTTACGTTGGAAAAGAAATTCCGCAGCTCGGAATCCGCGACGGGAGACTTGTAGCGGCCGATCTCTAGCGTCGGTTCCGCCTTGGTGCCGCCTGGTTCGCTGATGGGCGTTGTAAGATCTGCCATTTGGCTGCCTGCTAGTTGGTGCCGCAGTCCCCTGTAAGCTTAGACGCGCCACCGCGAAAAAGGATGTCTGGCCGGGCACGGCTGACACCATGCAAAAACCATTGTAACATACGAGCTGCAAGTTTCGTTGTGCAGCAACTCGCAACTGTGCTTCGGTGAAAGAGTCATGGAGCCAGGTGTTTCAGCTGCCCCGCGCGCAACTCTATCTCGCAAGATAGAAAGGCTTCCGAACCCCTAGAGATGGCTAAACCTGTGGACCTTAAAAGCACGCTGAATCTTCCGAAGACGGACTTTCCCATGAAAGCCAAGCTGCCCGAGCGCGAGCCGGAACAGTTGGCCGCATGGGAAGCGCAGGGCTTGTACTATCGCATTCTGGAATCGCGCGCGAACGCGCCGCTTTTTGTGCTGCACGATGGGCCGCCGTATCCCACGGGCGAAATCCATCTGGGTACTGGGCTGAATAAAGTTGTGAAAGACATGATCGTGAAGTCGAAGACCATGTCTGGATTTCGCGCGCCGTACATTCCCGGCTGGGATTGCCATGGACTGCCGATCGAAACGAAAGTCGAAAAAGAATTGGGCGGCAAGACGAGCAAGGTGCCGGCCGCGGAGTTTCGTCGGATGTGCCGGCAGTTCGCTGCGGGTTTTGTCGAAAAGCACAAGGTCGAGTTCAAGCGCTTGGGAGTCCTGGGCCAGTGGGATCGGCCTTATCTCACGATGGACGCGCGCGATGAGGCTTCGATTGCCGGCGCGTTCCTTGATTTCTACGAGAAGGGCTATGTGTATCGCGGCCTGAAGCCCGTGTATTGGTGCATTTTTGATCGCACCGCGCTGGCGGAAGCCGAAGTGGAATATGAAGACCACACCAGCCCTTCGATCTGGGTGAGGTTTCCTGTTCTTTCCGGGGATAAAACGAAAGAGCTGGGACTGGATGGCGACGTCAGCGCGTTGATCTGGACGACCACGCCCTGGACGCTGCCCGCGAACCGCGCTTTGGCCTTTCATCCGGAGTTCGAGTACGTCGTAGCGGATACGTCTGCGGGAAAATTGCTGCTGGCGAAAGAGCGCGTGAACGCTCTGGAAACCGACCTCCACATTGAAGTCCACGAAGTGCACGGTAACTGGAAAGGTGCGGGCTTCGAAGGCGTGCAGTTCCAGCATCCATTTCTCGATCTGCAGGTTCCTGGCGTGCTTGCGGATTATGTGACGCTGGATCAGGGCAGCGGCATCGTGCACACCGCTCCGGGTCACGGCGCGGACGATTTCCGCACCGGGCAAAAGTACGGCCTTGAATCCTACGCACCGCAAGACGACGACGGCCGTTTCATCGAAGGCTTGCCGGAGTACAAGGGCAAGACGGTCTTTGAAGCGAATCCCATCGTCATCGAGCTGCTGAGGAAGCGCGACATGCTCGTCGGCGAAAAGAAAATCACACACAGTTATCCGCATTGCTGGCGCTGCCACAATCCGGTGATTTTCCGCGCCACCGAGCAGTGGTTCATTCAGATGGATGCCGGCACGGCCGCGATCCCTGCGCCGAAAACGCCGGCGCTGCGCCCGCGGGCTCTGGAGGAAATTGAAAAGGTAAAATGGCTCCCGGCATGGGGTCGCGAACGCATGCGCGAAATGATTGCAGGACGTCCGGACTGGTGCATTTCCCGCCAGCGATTCTGGGGCGTGCCGCTAATTGTTTTTTATTGCGACGCTTGCGGGCTACAGCTGAAGGACCCGGTTGCGTTGCGTCACGTGCTGCCATTTTTTGAGCGCGAAGGCGCGGACGTGTGGTTTACGCGCACGGCCGAAGAACTGTTACCCCCAGGAACGAAGTGCTCTTGCGGCCACGCGAAGTGGCGCAAGGAAACGGACATTCTCGACGTGTGGTTCGAATCCGGCTCGACCCATCTGGCCGTTCTAACACGCGACAATCAGCGTTGGCCGGCGGACGTCTACCTCGAAGGTCCGGACCAGTACCGCGGATGGTTCCAGAGTTCGTTACTGGTGGGCATCGGCACGCGCGGGGCCGCGCCGTACAGAGAAATCGTGACGCACGGATGGACGCTCGACGAAAAAGGCGCGCCGATGTCCAAATCTTTGGGCAACGCCATCTATCCCGCGGAAATCTGCGCGAAATGGGGCGCGGACCTGCTGCGGATTTGGGTCGTCTCGCAGGATTACACGGCGGACGTGCGCATTTCCGAAGCCATGATGACGCAGCTGGCGGAAGCATATCGCAAGATCCGCAACACGTTTCGCTTCGCGCTGAGCAACTTGTACGATTTCGATCCGGCGCGCGACTGCGTCGCCGATGCCGACCTGTGGGAAATGGACGCGTGGATGCTGCAGCGCACGGGCGCCCTGGCGCGCGAATGCCGCGAGTGGTACGACAAATTCGAATTTCACCGCGTCTATCACGCGCTGCACGATTTCTGCACGGTGGACCTTAGCTCTTTCTATTTCGACGTGCTGAAGGACCGTCTGTACACGTTCGCGCCGAAAGGTGTCGGGCGGCGCTCGGCGCAGACCGCCGTGTACCGCATCGCCAGCACGTTGCTGCGGCTGATCGCGCCGGTCACCGTGTTCACAGCCGAAGAAGTGTGGAAACATTTGCCGCGCGCTGCGTCCGAGCCGGCCAGCGTGCACATCGCGACGTTCCCAGTGGCTGCGGAGCTCGAGCGCGTGCTGGGCGATGCGCGTGCGAAGAATTGGGATCGCCTGCTGCAAGTCCGCGAGGAAGTGCTGCAGGCGCTGGAGCCGGTACGCGCTGCGAAGACCATCACCTCGGGCCTCGAAGCGCGCGTAACGCTTGCGGCGAATGCTGATTTGGAGGCGCTGCTGCGGAAGTACGCCGCGTTTCTGCCGGGGCTCTTCATCGTCTCGCAAGTGGAAATCGCCGATACAAAAGCAGAGGGCGCAACTGCGAGCGGCATAGAGGGCTTGCAGATTCGCGTCGCACGCGCGCTCGGCAAAAAATGCGAACGCTGCTGGAATTATTCGACGCACGTCGGCGAAAATACCGAGTTCCATCCCGCGATCTGTGAGCGATGTGTCGCCGCACTGCAAGAAATCGAACGCGATGGCGGCCTGGCTGCCGGGAGTTCGCAGTCCTGATGCCAGGCGCCTCGCGTTTTCGTGGGCTTGCGCTGGGAATTATTTCGCTGGGTGCACTCGCGGCGGACCAGTTCAGCAAGCACGCGGTGGAAACGCACACAGCAGTGGGTTCGCTGCGCGTCGTGATTCCCGGCCTGCTGAATCTGGTGCACACCAGCAATCCCGGAGTCGCGTTCGGCCTGTTCGCCGACTCCGAAAACCCCTGGCGAGGTCCCCTGCTCATCACTTTTTCCGTCGCGGTGATCGCCATGCTGGTGTGGCTGCTGGCGACGGGCCGCGCGGGCGGGCGTCTGGGCGAATGCGGCCTCGCGCTGATTCTGGGCGGCGCGCTGGGCAACGTGCTGGACCGCTTCCTGCGCCACAGCGTCACCGACTTCATCGACTGTCACATCGGCGACCATCACTGGTACACATTTAATCTGGCCGATTCCGCGATCGTGCTGGGTGCGGCGCTGGTGGTGCTGGAACTGTTTCGCGAGCAGGCGCATCCTAATCAGGAGCCGGCATAGGCATGCATCCGATACTCTTCAATTTTGGCGGCATCCCGATTTATTCCTACGGCGTGTTAGTAGCGACCGGTGTGCTGATCAGTCTCTGGTACGGCCGCCGCCAGGCGCCGCGCGCGGGCATTGATCCCGACAAACTGTGGAACATGGGGATTTATTTCGTCCTCGTGGCGCTGCTGGTGGCGAAAATCTGGCTGATCTTGAGCGCTTGGGATTTTTACATGGCGAATCCTCGCTACATTTTCAGCGTCGCCACGTTTCAATCAGGCGGCACTTTTTACGGCGGCGTCGTAGGCGGCGTACTGACGATTCTGCTCTACACCCATTTTCAGAAAATGCCGCTGCTCCCCACGCTTGATACCTGCGCGGCCGCGCTGCCCATCGGCCACGCCATCGGACGGTTGGGATGTTTCGCGGCGGGCTGTTGCTACGGCAAGCCAACCACAGTTGCATGGGGCGTCGTGTTCCAGAATCCTATGGCCGAGCAGTTGGCCGGCACGCCACTGGGCGTGCATCTGCATCCGACGCAGCTGTACGAAGCGTCGCTGGAATTTCTGAATTTTATTTTTTTAATGTGGCTGGGCAAACGGCAGCGCTTCGTCGGCGAAATTTTCGGCGCTTACTTGATGTTGTACGGCACCGAGCGCGGCATCATCGAATTTTTCCGCGGCGATCCAGGACGCACCATGATGTTTCACGACAGCGTTTCGCTGATGCAGATCACGAGCCTGGTGTTGATTTTGACAGGCGCCTTCCTATGGTGGCGCGGGCTGCAGGGTAAGGCGCCGATTCAGCCGGTGACTCCGATGCGCGCCGAAGCCGGCGATTAACACGGGCGCATAACACGCGAAACAGATTCAACGATTCCCTTCATGCGCGATTATCCTGACACCGATCGCGACGAGAATTTCGACGCGCCAGACGATTCGCTCCGGCACCACGAATTCGTGGTGGCCGAACAGGACGATGGCCAGCGTCTCGATCGTTTTCTCGCCGCGCAATTTCCGGACGTGAGCCGCACGCACGTACAGACCTTGATTGACGAAGGCCACGTGCGCGTGGGCGGCATCGCCAAAAAGCCCTCGTATCATCTGGAATCCGGCGAGACCATCACCGTGGAAATCCCCGCGCCGCCGCTGCCCGGCGTGGAATCTGAAAATATCCCACTCACCATCCTTTACGAAGACCACGACATCGCGATCGTGAATAAAGCCGCCGGAATGATCGTCCATCCCGGCGCCGGTGCGGATGCCGGCACGCTCGTCGCGGCGCTTTTGCATCGCTTCGGCGTCGAAAAAGGGCTTTCCAGCATCGGCGGTCCGCTGCGGCCGGGAATCGTGCATCGTCTCGACAAGGGTACTTCCGGGGCGATGATCATCGCGCGCAACGACGCAGCTCACTTGAAACTGGTGGAAGAATTTCGCGAGCGCCGCGTGCAGAAAACTTACCTGGCACTTTTACACGGAAATACCAAGGGTGAAAAAGGACGCATTGAATTGCCGGTGGCGCGCGACCTGCGCCGCCGCTCGCGCATGACTGCACGCCGCAGCGAAGGCCGCGAAGCGCGCACGGATTGGCGCCTGCTTTTGCGGCTCGGCGCGTTTTCACTGATTGAAGCCGACCTGCATACGGGGCGCACGCACCAGATCCGCGTGCATTTTTCGGCGCTGGCGCTGCCAGTAGTCGGCGATACGCTGTACGGAGCCCCGCATCGGGAATCCATCGGGCGCGAGCAGTTGCCGTCGCTGGGACGCAACTTTCTCCATTCCGCGCGCATCGCACTAGAACACCCCCGCACGGGCCAGCGCATGGAATTTCGCGCACCGCTGCCGCAGGAGTTGGTGACGTACCTGCGCAACCTCGGCACATTGACGAAATTGCCGCCCGGTGGCATTGACGCCGCGCTGCGGGATTACCTATGATGATTCGCGTGAGAACTCAGCGCACGATTTCCGCGCCTTTCGTATTCCTCCTGGCATTGCTGTTCATGGCTTTCGCCGCTTCCGTGCGCGCGCAACAGACTCCCTCGCAAACGTCAGCGCCACCACCTCCACCCACCACCTCCGGCGATGCGCCAGCGCAGAATCCGGAACAAAGTCCAGCGAAGCCCGGAGGCTCACAGGCCGCGACTCCCCCGATTACTTCCACCACAGGTCTGGTGCACCTGGTCGCCACGGTGATGGATCGCCGCCACGAATTCGTCACGGATCTGGATCAGAGCGATTTCAGAGTTCTGGAAGATGGTACACCGCAGGAAATTCGCTATTTTGGACGCGACACAGATTTGCCGTTGCGCATCGGCATCCTGCTCGATACTTCCAACAGCATTCGCCCGCGACTGGAATTCGAAAAGGAAGCCGCCAACGATTTCTTGCAGCACGTGATCCGCAGAAACAAAGATCAGGCGTTCCTGATGACCTTCGACAACGAGCCCGAGGTGATTCAGGATTTCACCGGCGATCTGTCGCTGCTCACCGACGCCATCCGCAAACAGCGCGCCGGCGGCGGCACCGCGCTCGACGACGCCATCTATCGCGCCGCGGAAAAGCTTTCCAATCCTCCGCTGCCCAAGGGCCCGAATCCTGAGGTGCGCCGCGTGCTGGTGGTGATCAGTGACGGCGACGACAACCTAAGCGATCATGCGCTGAGCGAATCCGTGGAAGCAGCGATTCGCGCCGAGGCCGCGATTTATTGCGTCAGCACGAATACGGACTGGCTGGCGATTGATGGCGACAAGCCGCGCAAGATGCACATCGAAGGCGGCGACAAAGTTCTGGAGGAGTTCGCGGACCAGAGCGGCGGGCGCGTGTTCTATCCTTACAAAGTGGACGATCTGGCGCAGTCGTTCGTGGACATCGGTACCGAGCTGCGCAGTCAGTATTTCATAGCGTATTCGCCCTCGAATCCGCAATCCACCGGGAAATATCGCAAAATCGAAGTGCAGACAGATCGCAAGGGCCTAAACGTGCGCACCCGCAAAGGTTATTACGCCACGACGCCCACCGTGCCGCCATCCGGCAAGTAAGTCGGAATTATTCCTGCAGTGTTCGTGCGATTATAACGGGGCTGCGCCGCGGATAATGAAGCGGCGCACTTCCGTGCGCCATCGGTAGTACGGTGGGGAACGATGGCGGTCCAAAGCTCCGCCGCTACGAGAGCTTGCCGTTCACTTGAACGGCGCGTAATACCCCTTGCGCGCCAAAATTTTCACGTCCGGGCGCGCAACAGTCACCTGAATCTTGCGGAAAGTTCCATCGCGCTTCACGTTGGTCGGGTAGTAGCCGAGCACGTACTGCGATCTCAACTCCTCCGAAATCTCATCGAAGGCCTTCTCCAGCGATTTCTCATTGTGCACGTCAATCACGCGCCCGCCGGTATCATCCGCCATGCGTCGCGCGACACCCGGGCCCGTGCCAAAAGTCGCCATGCGATCCGAAATCAGCAGAACGTGAATCACCGCGTCCGAGCGCTGCGCAGCCTCGATCGCATCCTGCATTCTCAATTTGCTTCCGGTATCTTCCGCGTCGGTCAGAATGATTACGCCCTTGCGGCCGGCTTCGGTTGCGAGTTCATCGTGGCAGGCCAGGTAAATCGCGTCGTAGAGATCCGTGCCGCCGCTGTTGCCTTGCGGAATTGTGCCGGGAGTCACCACGCCGCCTCCGCCCACCGAATTCACGCGCGCGCGGCGAATCGCGCTGGATAGCACGGAAGTGTCCTGAGTGAAATCAGCGAGCAGATCCACATCGAAGTCGAAGGTGATCACCATCGCTTCGTCTTTCGGCCGCATGACTTCGCGCAGGAATCGCGACGCGGCGTCCTGCTCCGCGTCAATCATGCGGTCCATGCTGGCGCTGGTATCAATCAGCAGGCCCAGCGTGATGGGCATATTCACTTCTCTCGAGAAAAATTCCACTTTCTGCTCGACGTTGTCTTCCGTGATCTTGAAATCTTCCTTGTTCAGGTCGTTGACGATTCCGTGCTGCTTGTTGCGCACCGTGGCGAACACGTTCACCACTTTCGTCTCAACTTGCAGAGGTCCCTGCGGTCCCTGCTGTTGCGGCGGACTCTGCGCGTTCGATGGCTGGCCTTGCTGGCTGGACTGTGCCCGTCGCTCCGGCTGTGCGGCGCCTTTGGCAGGCGCTTCCGTCGTCAACCCTACGTATCCCGCCAGTGCCAATGTAAAAATGCCCGCCGCGAGGCTGGTCAGCCGCATTGTATAATCTCCCTGTAACCGGTTGCGTTTGATACGATGCACCGAGCGCGCCAGCGGATGTTTCCCGAAGCTGCCCGGTGCGAAATTACGAACGGGACTTTAAATTGGCGCCATTCGGCCGAATCGAGAATCTCAGATGACGCGATTAATTTCGACGCTGGGTATTGTATTACTTTTCGGCGCTCTTGCGTGGGCTCAGCAGTCGGGCCCTCCGGGAACGACGCAGCAGCAGGATTCCAAACCCCCCGTGCAGCCGGGGCAAATGGCGCCGCCCCCCGCGCCACCGGTGCAAGCTCCGCCGGTGCAAACGCCGCAGCCGCAGACCGGGCAGTCACAAAGCGCGCCGCCCGCCGCCGCCCCGCCGCAGAATTCCAAGCAAGCCAGCGACGCGCGCCAGGCGATTAAGATCCGCACGAACCTGGTGATCATTCCCGTCACGGTGAAGAACCGCGACAGCCAGCTGATCGGCGACCTGCAGCGCGATGAGTTCCGCGTCTTTTGCGACAACGTCGAACAGCAAATTGTTTTCTTTACGTCCGATCCGTTTCCGCTCTCGGCTGTGGTGCTGATTGATAACGACCTGTCGATCAAGTCCGCGGACCAGGTGCAAAAAAGTTTGACCGCGATTTCCGGCGGGTTCGGGCCCAACGACGAAGTGGCGATCGTGACCTACGACCAATTCCCCACAACCGTGTCGGAGTTCTCGTTCAACAACGATCTCCTTTTCACTCAACTCAAGCGACTCGACCTGCGTTCGCATTATCCCGGTGCGCCCGTCGGTGGCCCGTTGACTTCGGGCGCGACCTCCAATGGACGTTCGCTCGAAACCGGAGCTCCGACGACCCTGGGCGTACAGCAGCAAAAACAAGATAAGGACCTCGACGACGCCGTTTACGCCGCGGGCGAGATGCTCAAGAGCCGCGGCCGCGATCGTCGCAAAATTGTGTTCCTGATTTCCGACGGAAATAATTCGCGCACCAACGAACACACGCTCGACCAGACTTTGCAGCTCCTGCTCAAGTCCGACATCTCGGTTTATTCGATTTCCGTCGGCCACGCCTTCATGCAGAAGGAAAGTACGCGGCTGGAGCGATACGCCACGTCCACCGGGGGCGACACTTTTTACGCGGGGAAGGATCGCGGCCTAGAGAATCTCTATGCTTCCGTCACCGAGCAAGCCCGCAATCAGTACACCATCACCTTTCAACCGCAAGATACCGACCGCAGCAAGGATTATCACAGCATAGAAGTGCGCGTGCGGCGTCCGGACCTGGACGTAACGGCGCGGCAAGGTTATTACCAGAGCGGACTGCACTAAAATTTGCAAGCGCGGAGTTCGTATCGCACGCGCGGCGGGGCAAACGGAGAATTGTAATTGTTGCGGCGCGTGCGGCGACACTGACACAGCGCATTTGTGCCGCTATCGAGCCGTGGAAACGCAAATTTTTCGATTCCCGCCGGAGCATGAATGTTCGCTAGCGCTCCGAGGTTTTATCAATCGTGTTGGCGCAAAAGTTTTTCTGCTTGACTTCAACGTCGGCGGCCTTTATAGATTGACGAAGCGAATCGAGCGCGTTGTGAAATTTGCGGCGCCGCTGATTCGTGGGGAGAAGGTTCCACAGTACTTCATGCGCGGAACATCCCGGGCTTAGTCAGGCAGAGAAGCCCAAGCGGGACATGAAACGGGGCGTCACGAGAAATCGCGACGCCCCGTTTTTTTGTGTGCGGCACGTTTTTGTGCGCGGTCACACGGAATGCAGCGGCGATTTTGCGTTTTCTTTCGCGCCGCTTTCCGGTTGCGACGGCCGGATCGAAATCAACTGTTCATGCGCGGGGCAGAGCGGTTTGTAATCACAGAACCCGCAAACATACCCCGGCGTTGCGGAAAAATCGCGCGCGCGAATCCGGTCCGCCACCTCCGCGATTTTTTCCCTGGTTTCTTTTAATGCTTTGGCGTCGCGCGTTGCGGCCACGCCTTCGTTGGTCATCAAGTTGTAGAACACCAGACGCAGTGGATCTAGGTCCAGCACCTCTTCGGCGGCCAGCGCGTATACACCGAGCTGCAGATCTTTCGCGGCGGCTTTCACGTCCTTTGGTCGGCCGGTTTTGTAATCAATAATTTCGACCCGATTACCTTCGATGCGGTTCACCTGATCCATTCGTCCGGTGACGATCACGTCGTGCTCCAGCGGCAGCTCGAAAGTTTTCTCCTGATGCAGCACATCGGCCGGCGCACCGCAGTAACTGCCGTGAAATGCTGCGAGTTGTTCGCGCCCGGCCTTGCGATATTCCTCTTCGTGATAGTCGTCAATGTATCCTGCAGCGGACCACTCGCGTTCGTAAATCGCGTGCACTTCTTCCAGTAGAACTTTCCTGCGCTTGCCGTGCTCGGCGACAAATTCCTTGATGGTGCGATGCATCACGTTTCCAAACGTAGCCATGGCGTGCGCGCCGCCGCGAATCCCCCACACGTACTGGAACATGTAGCGCATCGGACAGCGGTCGTAGGCGTCAATCGCCGAGGCGCTCAATTGCAGTGGCTCTGCACGGGGTGGATGGAATGTCTTGGCCCACAGCGCCACGCGCGAATACGCCCTGGACGGCTCGCTGCCGGGCGGAAATAACTGCGCCGGATCGCTCGAATTGGCTTCCGGACCGGCGGTCTCCAGGACAGGGGGCACCAATACCTGCGGCGTGAGCTGATGCGTGTCCAGCGTTTTGATTTTTGCATTCGCCAGGAAATCATCCAGAAACGGCGAAGGCTTCTTGCGTTTGTTCACCAGCGTTGAAAGCGTCAGCTGCCGCTCCGCGCGTGTGAGCGCCACATAGAATAGCCGCCGCTCTTCCTGCATCTGAAAATCAAACTGGGGCCGCTCTTCCTTCATCAGCTCCGGCGGAAATTCGAAGATCACTTTGCGCACGCCGGAAGGGAAGTCGTTCTTAGAAACGCGCAGAATAAAAACGTGCGGGAATTCCAGGCCCTTGGCGGAATGCACGGTCATTAACTGCACGGCGTCGTCGGCGATTTCTTCTTCCAGGCAAATATCGCCTCCCGCTTCGTAGAAATACGCGAGGTATTCGATGAAATGGCGCAGTTGTTTTTCGTCACTCTTGCGTTCCCACTCTTTCACGAACGAGACGAAGCGGTCGAGGTAGTAGCGGTCCTGATCCGAAGGCAGCGGCGCCAGCGCCAGTCCGGCGATTAGTTCGTCCAGCAGTTCCGTGGCGGTGCAACGCTTCGCGCTTTGGCGCAGCACATCCAGCAACTGCACCAGTTCGCCAAGCCGGCCGCGCGCCTGGAATGGCGCCTCGTTCTGCGCGGCTTCCAGTTCGTCGCCCAAAGGGCGCCGGTGATTTTTTTCGGCGCGCTCCGCCAGGCGCACCAGATCGCGCGGCTCCAGGCCCCAGTACGGCGCCGCCAGCACACGCGCGCAGGCCACGTTGTCTCCGGGCACCACGATGAAGCGCAGCCATGCAAGCAAATCGCGCACCAGAGTGCTGGACAAAATCGAAAGCTTACGAATCACAAACGGGACCTCCCGTCGGCGCAATTCATTTACCAGCTTTTCCCGGTGCGTGTGCTTGCGATACAGCACCGCGAAGTGGCGCCACGGCGCGCCCGCCGCGTGCAGCCGCTCGATTTCGGAAGTAACCCAGTACGCCTCCTCTTCCGGCATGCCAAATTCCGCGACGCGAATTTTTTCGCCTTCGCGATTTTCGGTGCTCAGCGTCTTAGGGGGCAGCAGGG
>Ga0210391_10004356_pt1 | contig 11816 bp, 15 predicted proteins | sample IncBWC12OmetaG_FD_160573 | JGI IMG/M metagenome (GOLD analysis project Ga0210391, IMG submission 160573) | Forest soil microbial communities from Barre Woods Harvard Forest LTER site, Petersham, Massachusetts, United States - Inc-BW-C-12-O ...
ACAGACTGCACCGGAGTCACGCCCTGCGCGCGCAGGAAATCGATCAGCGCCCGCACCGTCATCTCGACGCCGTCGACAATCGTCTTCGCGTCGGTGCCCTCGCGGCTAGCCGCCAGCGCACGCTCGAGGTTGTCGATAATCGGCAGCAGGTCGCGGAGAATCGCCTCGCGCTGGATGCGCACGGATTCCTCGCTCTGCTGACGAACGCGCTTGCGCGCATTTTCAGTGTCGGCGAGCGTGCGAAGGTACTTGTCCTTCAGCTCGGCGATTTCTTTGTCTTTCTCGGCCAGCTGCGTCCGCAAGGCTTCCAGCTCGCCGCCCGCCGCTTCCGTTCCACCTTCGGCCTGATCGAACTCACCATCCATACCGCGATTCCCGTCCTGAGGATGCTTCTGTCGCTTATTCATATTAACGAACCGGACCGAGCATAAATGTAAGCATGATTTATGACCGTGCCAGTCCGGTAAAGGCGGAATCGTTGGTTCTTTTTCGAATTTCGGGGTCGGAGAATCAGTATTCCATCAGCCGCGACAATGCTCGCGCCGTGTACTCGACCAGCGGTATCACGCGGTCGTAGTCCATCCGCACCGGCCCGACGATCGCGAGGCTGCCCAGCGCGCTGGAGCCGCTGGCGTACGAGGCCGCGACCACGCTGAAAGACGACAGCCGCGGATCGTAGTTCTCCGAGCCTATCGACACGGTGAGGCCGGCGTTGGTCAGGCTTCGCTCGAGCAATTCGAGCAACGCCGTCTTGTCGTCGAGCGCGCGCAACAGCTCGCGCATCTTGCCGCGGTCGGAAAACTCCGGCTGTTCGAGCGCCTGCAGGCTGCCCTCGACGTACAACTCGGTGCGCCCGACGTAATCTGCGATTGCCTCGCCGAGCGCGAGCGCGTCGTGCATGAAGCGATCGTAGTTCGCCCGCTCCTGGCGCAGTTGCGCCTCTATCCACCGGCGCGCCTCGTCGAGCGTGCGTCCTTCGAGCGACTCGTTGAGGTATCGAGCCATTCGATCGAGCTCGTCCTGCGAATGGTCGCGCTCGGTATCGATGATGCGATTCTGCACGGCGCCTTTCGTCGCGACGAAAACCGCGAGCACCTGGTTGTCGCGCAGGCGCACGAAGTTCACCCGCTCGACGATCGACGACTCGAGCCGCGGCGCCATCACCAGCGCCGCCTGCCCGGTCAGAATTGAGAGCAGCCGCGGCGTGTCGCGCAGCACTTCGCCCAGGTTGCGCACGGCGGTCGAGTAATGCAGCTCGATTTGCGCGCGATCCTCGAAGCCGATTCGCGTCGCCGCCGCCAGGTGGTCGACGTAGTAACGGAACGCCTTCTCCGTCGGAACGCGCCCCGCCGACGTATGCGGCTGGCGCAGGTAGCCGCCGTCTTCGAGCTCGGCCATCAGGTTGCGCACCATCGCGGCGCGCACGCCCATCTGATGGTGCGCGACTATCTGCGCCGATCCGACCGGCTCAGCAGTCGCGATGAATTCCTGCACTGCCGCAAGGATCAGTGCATGCTGCCGGTTCGAGAGCGGGTCGGATTCTTGCGTCATCTCATTGGCGGGTCGCACGGCGCGGCCCTGTTACAATTCTGTTACCCATCAAGCGATACATTCAAGCGCCATCGTAACGCAATGGGCGGATACTCAAGACATGGCGAGCCGGATTTCTCTCACGTAGGATCGATAGCCGATGCCGCGCAAAGCCAAAACCATCAAACCGCGACGCCTCTATGTCCCTGTAGTGCCCACGAGCGCGTCGTGGTTCGAGAGCGACAGCTACGACCGGCGCACCTGGAATGAAATCGTCGCCGACGCGCCCTCGATCGCCGACCTCGCCGAAGCGGGCGAGCGCTTGGTCCCTCATTTCGGCGCGCTGGTGCAGGATATGTTCTTCGCACTGTTCAAGATGAACCCGGTCTTCCGCAAGGCCGGCGACGTGCGCCTCGCGGCCGCGCTCAATCGCACAATCCTCGAACAGATCGTGCCGTCGGCTCCTTTCCAGGCATTGCGCTCACGCACCGCACTCGAGGAAGACAAGGCGGCAATCGCCGCGATCGTGATGAGCGAGCATGCGCTTGAGATGATGAAATCCGAGAAGCTCATCAACCGCGGCGAGATGCTCGATCTGTGGGACCTCGCTCGGCAGGAGCAGGACCTCGAAGCTCGCGCCGAGGCCGTAAAGGCCGTCGACGAAATCCAGCAACCGAAAGAGAACCAACCCGGCGAAGAAGGTGAGAGAGAAGAGAATCAGGCAGCGAAGAAAGAACTCGCCGAGATGGCCGACGCAGCAGAGCGCGCAGCCAAGGTTTCCGAGGCGCGGCTCAATCAGAAGGCGCGGCGGTTCGAGACTCAACTGAAGGGCGCCGATCAGAGCGCGCTCAAGCGGATGCAGCTCAAGACGGCCGAGCTGGCGAATGAGATCGATCAAGCCGCCGAAGACAGCCACGACTTCAGCCGCGAATTCGGGCAGGGCGGGCGCGTCGCGGCCGGTGCGCGACTCGAACTCGGCCGGCGCCTCGCGCGCAACAAGAAACTCGGCGAGCTGGCCCGGATGGTCGGTCGCTTCAAGCAGGACGCGCGCGCACTCAAGCGCAAAACGCTCGAGCGCGGCGTCGCCGAAGCCTACGACATCGAGCTCGGCTCCGAGCTCGGCCGCCTGATACCCGCCGAGTTGCTCGCGATGCATCATCCCATCCTCAAGCGCGATTTCCATCGCCGCGTGCTCGAGGGCACCGTGCTGCAGTATCGCCTGCGCGACGACGAGCAGAAGGGCAAGGGCCCGATGGTCGTATGTATCGACGTGAGCTCCTCGATGCAGGGCGACAAGGAGATGTGGTCGAAAGCGGTCGCGCTGACGCTGATGGATATCGCGCGCCGCCAGCGCCGGCTGTTCCGCGCCGTCATGTTTTCGTCGGGCGACGTGAGCCTCAAGGTGCTCGACCTCAATCGCGAGCGGCGTTACCAGCCCGACCTGAACAAGGTCGTCGAGATGGCCGAATACTTCCCCGGCGGCGGCACCGACTTCGAAACTCCGATCGACGCCGCGGTCGAGCTGCTCGGCGAAAAGAAACTCAAGCGCGGCGACATCGTGATTATCACCGACGGCGAGTCGCAGGTCAGTCCCGAATGGCTGGCGCGGCTGCGCGAGCGCAAAGCCGATCTGGATTTTTCGATCTTCGCGGTGCTGGTCGACGTCGGCTCGGCCGAGACCTCATCGCTGGCGCAGTTCGCCGATCGAATCACCTCGGTCAAACGCATCAGCGACGAGCACGCGCGTGACATCTTTCTCCATCTGCAATCATGAAGACCAACGACCTGAAAGTAATTCTCGAACCGATCGATCGCGACAACTTCAAGCATCTGTTCCGCATGCAGCTGCGGCCCGAGCAGACCACCTTCGTCACCCCGCCGCGATGGACGCTCGCGCGATGCTACGTGAAATTGTTCGGCGACAAGTTCGAGCACCTGCCGCATCTCATTCGCGCGGGCGACGAGGTGGTCGGCTATGCGACGACCGTGTGCGATCCGAAGAGCGGGCACAATTACTGGATCGACGACATCATGATCGCCGCCGAACACCAGGACAAAGGCTACGGCCGCGCCGCGATGCTCGCGGTGCTCAAAATGATCGTCGCACGCTATCCGAAATGCCGCGCTGTGCAACTAACCTGCTTTCGCACCAACACCAACGCCGCCGCGCTGTATGTGAGCCTGGGATTCGAGCCGACCGGCAGCGTGGACGAAGAATTCGGCGAGCCCAACTACAAACTCGCCGGCGCCGCGCTCGCGAAATTCCGCAGCTAGGACATCGCGCGCTGCCGGCGCTCTGATAGTATCGCACGACGATGAGAGATTTTCGCGACAAGGGCCGCAAGCCGCGCTTCAATCGCAACGCGCCGAATCCCCCGCGCCGCAGTTCGCCCGCGATACAGCCGGCGCCCCGGCCCGCGCCGGCACCGGTGCGTGAGTATCAACGCGCCGACGCGGACCCGCGCGAGCCGCGCCGCACGAGCGGCAACGATCGCGAAATAGTCTACGGCGTCGAGCCAATCCGAGAGCTGGTCGCTGCCGCCCCGGCCTCGATTCGGGTGCTCTACGTGAAATCAGGCGACGAGCGGCGCTTCACCGCTGAAATCGATCTCGTCAGAACCGGCGGCGGCCGGGTCGAGTTCGCCGACGACGCCGGCCTCGAGCGGCTGGCGGGACCGGCCGCGCGGCACCAGGGCATCGCAGCCCTGATGCGCGAGTACGAGTACACGCCGCTCGAGGATATCCTCGCCGCGCAGCCCGACCCGATCGTGCTGGTCGACGGTGTCACCGATCCGCGCAACCTGGGCGCACTGATGCGTTCGGCGGAGGGCGCCGGCGTCGGCGCGATCGTGCTCGCCAAGGACCGCACCGCAGGCATCACGCCGGCGGCGGTCAAGTCGTCGGCTGGCGCGTGGATACATCTGAGGATCGCGCGATGCGGCAACGTGGCGCGCACGATCGAGCAGCTCAAGGAGGCGGGTTACTGGACGGCAGCGCTCGCGCCCGGGGGAGACACGTCGATCTACACGCTCGACACCTCGCGCAAGCTCGCGATCATCGTGGGCTCAGAGGGGCGCGGCGTTCGCGACATCGTCAGAAAGGGCGCGGACTTCGTCGTGGACATCCCGATGCGCGGCAAAGTCGGGTCGCTCAACGTGTCGGTCGCCGCCGCGGTGGCGCTATTCGAAATCGCCCGCCGCCGCGCCGCCGCCAAACCGGCAGGATAGTACCGGCCGCACCGCACATAGATCCGTCTGTACTTAAGTCCGCCAATCTGATTATAAGCGCACGAATCGATTTGCTATGTGCAAACCCGCATGGCATTGAGCCGATTGATCACGACATCCGGCGGCGCCCGGTCCTGTCCGACCAGGCGAAGGAGTAAGCAGGATGATTCTCACGATAATCCGCGACAAGGAACTCGATCTCCAACTCGCAGGGATTGCGGCTGCCGCAATTTGCGGTGCCGGCCTAACGCAGCCCTTCCCCGGCGGCCTCCCATCGCGAGGCGATGTGGCGGACGGAGGCTCGCTGGAAGTTCAGTGCGATCCATCGACAGCGCCGCGCGTCAGAGCAGGATTCGTTGCGGCCGGATTCGACACGATCGAGCGAGTCGCTGATCCAGTGATTCCGCCGAAGACCAATATCGTGACGATCGCAGTTGGCCCGGAGAATCAGGAGTATCTCCAGATGGCAGATCCGGCCGCCGATGCGCTTTGCGGTGCGGGGCTTACCGTCGCTTACCCCGACGGCAGATCATACTCGGGCGATTTGTCGACGGACGCGACCGTGAATGTGCAATGCGATCAAATCGACGCCGCAACCGTCCAGCGGGGGTTCGGCGCAGTATGGCAAATGCTTGAGGCTGGCTAGGCGACCTGGACGTCCGATCGGAGAATTGCGTGGAGTATTTGGTTGTTTACTACGACGACGATCGCGGGGTGATAGTCAATTCGGCGCCCGGGGCCTGGATGACGAACCAGATTTTGATGCTGGAAGCGGGCACGTACTACATCGAGCTCGCGCCACCAGCCGATTACACACCGCCGCAAATCCCAATCCAGTTGGTGGATACGACGGTGGACAATCCGTACGAAATCAGTTTCACCAAGAATGCGTCATGACCGCGGCGAAGTGCTGGCGCGTCGGCATCGTGCTGTATCTGTCGATAGCTGCGATTTCATGTGCGACCGCGACGACGAAGTTGCGCACCGACCAGCTTCCGACTGCAGGTGGCGACGGCCAGGGCTACCGGTTCGAAAACCTGGCGGGTGGCAAGGACGCGAACAAACTCTTCGTATGCCTGGCGTTCTCGGGTGGTGGCACGCGGGCCGCCGCGCTTGCTTACGGAGCGATGCTGGCATTGCGTCAAACTCATATCGATTGGCCGGATAAGGGCGGGACGCTGCTGAACGAGGTCGACTGCATCTCGTCGGTGTCCGGCGGCTCGTTCCCGGCAGCCTACTATGCGCTCTACCACGACCGGCTCTTCGACGACTTCGAGAGCCGGTTCCTGTATCGCAACATCGAGGGTCGCCTAATTCTCAAGGCGCTTGCGCCGTGGAACTGGCCCTGGCTTTGGTCTCCGTATTACAGCCGAATCGATCTCGCAGCCGACATGTATGACGACGAGCTGTTCGATCACGCGAGCTACGGTCAATTGATAAGCCAGAAGCGTCGTCCGTTTGTGATTCTCAACGCCACGAATATCGGCTCCGGCAATCGATTCCCGTTCACGCAGGATCAGTTCGACCTGATCGGATCCGATCTCGGCCCTTACCCAGTCGCGCGCGCGGTCGCCGCGTCTTCGGCGTTTCCGTTCCTGCTCAGTCCCATAACGCTGGAGAACTATCAGCCCCTGCAGGGGTTTCCCGTCTTGACCGAATATCAAACCGGGCTGAATGACTACTACAACGATCGCAGCCGGTATTACTGGTCTCAAAGCCAGCTCGATTACGTCGATCAGCCGCATCCTTATGTTCATCTGATGGACGGCGGGCTGGCAGACAACATCGGACTGCGATCGATCATCAACGCCTACGAACAAAGCAACGGATTCATCGCGCGCAACATTCCCGATATCGATCGGCTGGTGGTGATCGCCGTCAATGCGCGCACGCAGTCGACCGACACCATCAGCAACAGCCATCACACGCCGCATATAATCCCGACGGTCGCGATGGCGACGGCGACGATCGCAATGGACAACTACAGCTTCGATACGGTCGATTTCACAAACGAGTTGGCGAACGAGCTGAAGCAGGCCGAGGAGGTGAGCGCCAAGTCGGGAGGTAAATTGAAATTGCACGCGCCGGTGCCGTACGTGATTGAGCTGAGCTTCGAGGCGATTCCCGACGCGCGCACGCGCCAGCAGTTCTACGGTATCGGCACCAACTTCGACTTGCCGGCCGACCAGGTCAAAGCGCTGATCAACATGGGATGCGTTCTGCTCAAGAACGATCCCGTCTTCCGCTGCATGCTGGCCGATATCGAAAACGAGGCTGCCGGCCACTCTGGCGCAGCCTCAGCCTGCAGTGGCGGATCGACGACTGCCGATCCGATCGCCGCGCGGCAAATCAGTTGTCCCGACGCCGGTCCGTGGCCGGGCAACTCCTAAGACGGGCGCGCCGCCCGCGATTTGCTCTTCGCGGTTTTCTTTTTCACACTTTTGGCGCGCGTCGACTTGCCGTCGTTGAATCCGGGATATTTCCGCTCGAGCGCCTTTTTGATCGTGTTCATCCAGCTGGATTCGTACTGGCTCGCGATTTTTCTCATCCCGCCGACCTGCTGACTGGCCTCTTTCATCTGCGCCTTCAACAGCAGCGCGCCCTTGACCAGGTGCGGATGCATCGCGTGGGCGTTGAGATCCGACAGCGTTTTGCCGATCAGCTTCAGCTCTTCTCTGATCCGGTCCGCATAAACTCTGGCCCATTCGAGATCCATCAGGGTACTACTGTTCGGTTTCGCTTTCGGCATGAGGATCACTTTCACGGATCGGCGGTGCCGCCGCAAGTCTGGAAATTGTCACATCGGGAACAGACAAATTGTTTTCGCTGAACAATTTACAAACGCGATGAGCATCGTATTTTGCAATGGACCCACGCGCGACACTTTAGTAGTAAAGACAGTGCTGGCTGGGTTTGCCCCCCTTTCCCAGTCGGTAACGGGTCGGCGCACTCTCTTCGTACGCTGACCCGTTTGTTTTGCGACCGTCGCTTTACTGCCTGTATTGCGGCATTATCAAAGAGCTATGTGGGAATCGATTTATACGGTTGAAAGGCTCTTCACTGATCAGTGGGACCGCCTGTCTGGAAACGGAAGGATCCTCGCCGTGGCGGTCGGCATCCTCGCGTTGTTTTACCTGGCCAGGGGTTCAAACAGCCTGGTCGTCAACACGGTGGCCGCGATGGTTCTACTGACGCTGGTGGCCTATCTGATCATGCACTACACCGGCCGCGTCTAATCAATATTGGAAGCGCGCGCACCGGCCGGGCGTGATGCAAGAAGCAGACCCTCGCCAACCCGTTTTGCTTGACAGTCGCACCCGCGCCGAATAGCTTTTCCTTTTTAACGTTGTCGTCGTTTTGCCGATGTAGCTCAACGGTAGAGCACCTGATTTGTAATCAGGTGGTTGCGAGTTCGATTCTCGCCATCGGCTTGGTCGGCATTTTTTGCCTTCGGAGGGAGAGGTTCCCGAGTGGACAAAGGGAGCAGACTGTAAATCTGCCGTCTTATGACTTCGAAGGTTCGAATCCTTCCCTCTCCACCAGTATGATATTTGGATCGACGGGAAGAGCGGGAGTAGCTCAGTTGGTAGAGCGCGAGCCTTCCAAGCTCGGGGTCGCGGGTTCGAATCCCGTCTCCCGCTCCAGATTTTGTCGATGACTAGAGGAAGCGATTTTTGCGAGGCGGTTTTTGCGGAAAGATTCCGGTTGAGCGGCGCATCGCAGGCCCATGTAGCTCAGTCGGTAGAGCACTTCCTTGGTAAGGAAGAGGTCACGGGTTCGAATCCCGTCGTGGGCTCCAATCTTTGAGCGTCGGCTGAGCGGCGCCGGAATTTTTCGAGACGGCTTTTTTCGAGGCGGATACTTTTTTCGAGGCGTATTACAATGAGAGATCTGATTTCGCTTTCGTGCGACACCTGCAAGTCGCGCAACTACACGACCAGCAAGAATAAGAAGACGCAGACCGACAAATTTTCGATCAAGAAATTCTGTCCGCGATGCCGCTCGCATACCGTGCACAAAGAAGGGAAAATTACCTGATCATTATATATGCGGTGCGGAACACGCTCTTCTGAATAGACGGGTCAGTAGCTCCAATTGGCAGAGCATCGGACTCCAAATCCGAGGGTTCCAGGTTCGACCCCTGGCTGGCCCGCCAAAATAGACTGATTGATCGAAGGTTCACAGGGTTCTTGATCTAGGCACGAAAAATGAATAGTCTGAAAAGTTACTTCAATCAGGGCGTAAGTTTTGTCTCGGAAGCGTGGACGGAGCTTGCCAAGGTCCATTACCCCTCGCCCAAGGAAACCATGCAGGCCACGGTTGTGGTTGTTGGTCTGGCGTTTGTGATGGCGTTGTGGCTCGGAGTGATCGACTTTTTCGCGGTGCGCGGCGTGCAGATGCTGCTCCGCTAGGAACGAAAGAGGGGACGCAGTACCGCAGATATTCAAATGACTGAACCGATGACAGAAGCCGCCAAGCCCGTAATGAAGTGGTATATCGTCCATACCTACTCGGGCTACGAGCACAAGGCCAAGGCCGCGCTCGAGGAGCGCGTGCGCTCGCTCCACAAGGAAGAGAAAATCGGCAAGGTGCTGGTACCGATCGAGCGGGTGCAAGAGCTCGGCAAGGGCGGCGCGCGCAAGGTTTCGAGCCGCAAATTTTTTCCCGGCTACATTTTCGTGCAGATGGTGCTCGACGACGAGACCTGGCACGTGATCAAGGACACGCCGAAAATCACCGGCTTCGTCGGGCACTCGACCAATCCGCCCGAAGTGCCGATTTCCGAAGTTGCGGAAATCGAGCAGCAGATGGAAGAGGGCGCTCTGCGGCCCAAGCCCAAAGTATTGTTCGAAGTCGGCGAGGCGATCAAAGTCGTCGACGGCCCCTTCCAGGACTTCAACGGCACCGTCGAGGAAGTCAAGCCGGAGAAGGGCAAGGTGCGCGTTCTCATTTCAATTTTCGGCCGCGCAACTCCGGTCGAGCTGGACTTTGTGCAGGTAGAGAAGGCCTGACAACGAAACAATCGACTCGTCGAGCGCGCGCATCGGATGGCGTTCGCGATTCGGGCAACCGAGCAAACGCGCGCAGCCAGGGAAATTGTCGTCACTGATTGAGCACAAACAAGGATTCACTGAAAAAAAGTGGCTAAGAAAGTAGTCGGATCGATAAAGCTGCAGATTCCAGCGGGCGCGGCCAATCCGTCGCCGCCGGTGGGGCCCGCGCTCGGCCAGCGCGGCGTCAATATTATGGAGTTCTGCAAGGCCTTCAACGCGCAGACCCAGAACATGCAGGGCCTCGTCATCCCGGTGATCGTCACCGTCTATGCCGACCGCTCATTTACCTTCGTCACCAAGAGTCCGCCCGCATCTATCCTGCTGCTGCGCGCGGCGGGAATCGAAAAGGGCTCGCCGATGCCCAACAAGAACAAGGTCGGCAAGGTCACGCGCGCACAGGTCGAGGAAATCGCCAAGACCAAGCTCAAGGACCTGACTGCGGCCGACCTGGCCGCCGCCGTAAACACGGTGTCGGGGACAGCCCGTAGCATGGGAATCGACGTCACCGACTGAGGCTCAGAGAACATGGCAGGCAAGAAATATAAAGAAGCGCTCAAAAAGATCGATCGCGAAAAGCGCTACTCGCTCGAAGAAGCCGTCAAACTCGTGGTCGACAACAAGGTCGCCAAGTTCGACGAGACGGTCGAAATCGCCGTCCGGCTCGGCGTCGATCCGCGCCAGGCCGATCAGAACGTCCGCGGCACTATCGTGCTGCCGCATGGCACCGGTTCGACCGCGCGCGTGCTGGTGGTAGCCAAGGGCGAGAAAGAGCGCGAGGCGCGCGAAGCGGGCGCTGACTTCGTCGGCGGCGACGACATCATTAAAAAGATACAGGAAGAGAACTGGCTCGACTTCGACCGCGTCATCGCCACGCCCGACATGATGGGCCAGGTGGGACGTATCGGCAAAATTCTCGGACCCCGCGGCCTGATGCCCAATCCGAAAGTCGGCACCGTCACCTTCGACGTCGCCAAGGCCGTCGCCGAAATCAAGGCAGGTAAGGTTGATTACCGCGTCGACAAGGCGGGCGTCGTCCATGCGCGCGTCGGCAAGCTGAGCTTCGGCGAGCAGAAGTTGCTCGACAACGTGCGCGCGCTGCTCGGGGCGATCGTTCGCTCCAAGCCGGCCAGCGCCAAGGGCAATTACGTGCGCAGCGTCGCGCTCGCCTCGACCATGGGCCCGGGTGTCCGCGTCGATACGGCGGTTGCGGCGCCCAAGGCGCTCGCGGCGGCAGCATAGATTTCGTTGGTGGGAGCTGGGTCGGTATAATTAGATGAAGAAATCAGAAAAAACCGCGCTGGTTGAAAGTCTGTCGAGCAGTTTCGGCCGCGCCAGTATTGCGCTCGTGTCCGAATACCGCGGTATGACCGCGGCGGAATCGACCGAGATGCGCAAGCGCCTGCGCGCCGTGCGCGGCGAGATGCGTATCGCGAAGAACACGCTCGTTCGCCACGCTATTAAGGGCACAAGGTTCGAAGCGCTCGACACAAATCTCGGCGGGCAGGTCGGGTTGATTCTGAGCTACGAAGATCCCGTCGTCCTGGCGAAGACGTTCACGTCGTTCGGGCCGTTGGGCGAGAAGCTCAAGCTGCGCGGCGCCGTGCTCGACGGCAAGGCGCTCACGCCGGCTGAAGTGCAGGCGTTGGCGACGTTGCCGTCGCGCGAGGTGATTTTTAGCCAGTTGCTCGGCTTGCTCAACGCGCCGGCAACCCAGTTGGTCCGGCTGCTGAACGAGCCCGGTTCGTACTTGGCGCGCGTCATCGACGCGATTGGAAAGAAGAACGGCGCCGGCGCGGCGCCTGCCGAAGTTCCGCCTGCGGCGGCCCCAACTGAGACGCCTCCGACCGAGGCTCCGCCGACGGCAGCGCCAGCGTCCGAGGCGTGAAGAGTAGATTTGTAAGGTCGCGTGCAACTGCACGCGTGATGATTAGATTGAACGATCCGCTTGCATAAAAAGAAGATTCTGGGGCGCTCCCACATCTCCCCGGATAGGTGAACAAGGAGA
>Ga0210391_10004358_pt1 | contig 11811 bp, 9 predicted proteins | sample IncBWC12OmetaG_FD_160573 | JGI IMG/M metagenome (GOLD analysis project Ga0210391, IMG submission 160573) | Forest soil microbial communities from Barre Woods Harvard Forest LTER site, Petersham, Massachusetts, United States - Inc-BW-C-12-O ...
GGCTGGCGACAAGGTGCTGCGTGAACTGGGCGCATTCTTGTCGAAGAATCTGCGGGCGGAAGACATCCCATGCAGGTTTGGAGGAGAAGAGTTTGTCCTGATTTTGCCAGGTGCGAATTGCCAGGGCGCAGCATCCCGGGCTGAACGGCTGCGAAGCGGGGTGAAAGAACTCAATGTAACGCACCAGGGCAGGTCGGTCGGAGTTATTTCAATCTCGATCGGCGTCGCAGCCTTCCCTGCACACGGCCTGTCGGTCACGGAGTTGATCGCGACCGCCGATGGGGCACTCTACAAAGCGAAAAGAGAGGGTAGGGACCGAGTTGTCGTGGCGGAGATGCCGGACGGCGCGATCGCTGCTGCCGGTGCCGCAGGGAGCGGCTAATCTTAAAGTACGGAATCCCGTCCCGCGATCAGACTCGCGAAAGTCTAAATGGCGCAGTAAGCAGGCGCGCGGGCAGCATCACTGCGGCCCAGACCAAGGCAAGCACTCCGTGGACGGCGATGCCTACCACGCGGAAGGGCAGCAAGAGCAACCATACGATGGGATAAAGTATCAGCGCCAGCAAGGCCACGGGCCAGCACAGCACGAACAGAAAACACCACAGCAGGAACGCAATCATGGCAGATACCTCCCTCAATTATCATACGCAGACGGAGCGAAAAAGTTCGCAGAAATTGGCGGGTGGCAGTTGCGCCCGGGTGGGAGGCGGATCGTGCCGTGTCCCGGCGTGAACCGGTCAGGATTTCAGCGCGGTTAGATATTTCTGAAGGAATTGCAGGCTTCTTGGGCCCGCATCTTGCCAGGTCTCAGCCTCAAATCCGTGCCCAGCTCCGGGGTAGATTTTGATTTCGTGGGGAATTCCCTTCTTCTCCAATAACTTCTGCAACTGGTAGGCTTCTTCAACGGGGACAGTCGAGTCGGCTTCGCCGTGCAGGATCAGCACGGGGCAGAGACGCCGCATGAAGAGCTTCATCTCTTTGGGCATGCCTCCGAAGAACTCGACCACGACTTTCACACGTGGATCGATGGCAGAGATAGCAAGCGAGAGATAAGCTCCGAGCGAAAAGCCCAGCAGCGCGATGCGTTCGCGATCGACTTGAGGCTGCGTTTCTACGAAGCTCGTTGCATCCCAGAGCGTTTTCATCCAGAGCGGAAAATTGCGGAGGATTGTCGCCTTGTCTGCCGATTCGGTACCAGTGCGGTCGAAATAATGCAGCAGGTAAACAGCGAAACCTTGAGCGGCTAGCGTGCTGGCGTAGCGCTCCATGCCGGAGACATTGCCACCCGCGCCGTAGAGCGCGATTACGGCGGGAGTTGGGCTGGGCATCTCGGGTAGGTAGGCATCGAGACGGATAGGCTTGCCTCCGCTCTGGAAGGTGACCTGCGATTGTGCGATTGGCAGCATCAGAAAATCTGGATTAGCGCCTGGGATTTGGTCCTGCCAGTGGAGACGCGACAAGCCGCATCTCTACCGATAAGTTTTGTGCGCCAGCTCGCCCAGTGACTCCTTATACGGAGCGCGGGCTATGCCGTGCTCGGTGATTATGGCCGTCACGTATTTTGCGGGGGTAACGTCAAAGGCCGGGTTCTCGATCTCGACTCCGTTGGGAACCATTTGCTTACCGGCTATGTGCGTTACTTCTTTTTTGTTGCGCTGTTCTATGGGAATCTTGCTGCCGTCCGGCGTTTCCAGATCGACGGTTGAAATCGGCGCGGCCACGTAGAACGGAATGCCGTGCTCCTTGGCAAGGATGGCCACGGTGTAGGTGCCGACTTTGTTGGCTACGTCTCCATTGGCGGCGATGCGGTCGGCACCCACGACTATGGCTCCGATTTTGCCTTGCTGCATCATGACTCCGGCCATGTTGTCGGAGATGACGGTAGTGGGAATACCGTCTTTCATCAACTCCCATGCGGTAAGGCGCGAACCTTGCAAAAAGGGACGCGTTTCATCGGCATACACGTGAATCTTCTTGCCTGCTTCCACGGCGGCGCGGATTACTCCCAGCGCGGTGCCGTATCCAGCGGTGGCGAGAGCTCCGGCGTTGCAGTGGGTGAGGACTCCTCCACTTGAGGGCATCAGCGTGGCTCCGTGACGTCCCATGGCCTGGTTAGCGGCGATATCTTCGGCATGCATTCGCTGGGATTCTTCAATTAGCCCTTGCTGGATTTGGGCTATGGAGCGTGAGCTGAGGGATTCGAATTTTTCCTTCATCCGGCGAATAGCCCAAAACAAATTTACAGCGGTGGGGCGCGTCTGACGGATGGCTTCGCAGATCTGATCAAAATCTTTCTTGAGATCGGCAGCGTTCTCAGCTTTAGAATTTTTGACACCGAGTGCGATGCCCATGGCGGCGGCGACGCCAATGGCAGGCGCTCCACGGACTACCATGTTGCGGATCACGTCGGCGACCTGCTGGTGGGTGGTACAGGTTACGTAAACTTCTTCGGTGGGCAGCTTCGTCTGGTCGATGAAGACTACGCCGTTGGGGGTCCATTCCAGGGTCTGGATCATAGGTCGTTCGTTGGTGCTAGTTGCGTGCGGAGGGGTACCCCCCTCCCCCTCGGTCCATTAGAATCAGGACTTTCGGGAGCATTTCTCTTCAAAGTATTGAGCAGATGGTAGATAGAGTCAAAGTATTGATAACAAGCAGGTTATATCTCTGCTTCAATTCTTTCCAAAGCTATTCCGGACTGTCAGTTCAGTAGTCATTATAGCGCGCAATGTCAACCGGCCGTGTCAGTTGCGCGCTACAGCTATGTGCTCTTTCCTCACATCGTTCGCGGTAAAGATCGAGATGAACGTAGCCGGTGCGGCTGCTTTTTCTACGTTCGGACGGCCGTTTGCATCTTGGCGCTCGACCAGACACATCGCTCCTACTACTTCGAAGCCGTACTCGCGGGCGGTTTCGATAGCTTGCACCGTAGACGAGCCGGTGGTGCATACGTCATCTACGATCACAACCCTCGCGCCTTTTTCGCGGAAGCCTTCGATACGCTGGCCGGTGCCATGTTGTTTCTCAGCTTTACGCACGAGGAATCCGTTCAGAGTGCCGCTGGTAACAGCGACGGCGACGACTATGGGATCAGCTCCCATGGTGAGTCCGCCGATGGCGTCTGCCTTCCAGCCTTGTTCGCGGATTTCGTCGAGGAAAACCTGGCCGACGAGCTGTGCTCCTCGAGCATCGAGCGTAGTGGTACGGCAGTCGATGTAATAGTCGCTAGTGCCACCGGAGGAGAGCTTGAATTCTCCCAAGCGAAATGACTTGTGGGCCAGCAGTTTTAAGAGCTCTTGTCGTGCGGTGGACATGAATTTCTAATTTAACAGCAGTTGCCAGTTGCCGGTAGCCAGTCGCTCGTGAGGCAACCCGGATTGAACTGCGAACCGGCTACTGGCCGCTGAGTTTCTCCAGATGCCGGAATCCATCGGTAGCGAAGAACATGGCTACGGTAATAGTTCCGTTATAAGCCATATGGATGAGTACTCCAGCGGCCACGGAATCTGTTTTGGCTCGCACTATAGTCAGCGCCAGACCTACGAAGAAGATGACCAGCACTGGCCCCCAGGCAAACCCTAGTTGCGCGCCATGGAGCAGGGCGAAAGCTAACGCGGTCAGGAAGACGGAAATCGGAACGCCTATGCCGCGCGCGAGCACGGGATAAAGAAAACCGCGGAAAAAAAGTTCTTCCATAAGGGGCGCGAGGGTAACACTGAGAACACTGAGCGCCCAGGCTTCGGCAGACGTTTGGAAAAAGCTATCGATTGGCAGCTCTTTTGGGATGGGCAGGAAATGGGCCAATCCCTGCAACGCTACTGAAAGCACGAAACCTGCCACAACGTAGACGGCAATGTTCGAAGGCCAATTCCAGTGGATGGCGGCGAGAAAATCTGGACGTCTGCGCTCGCGCGTAACCAGAATATACATGTAGGCCAGAATAAGAAGGTAGGCCAAGCATTGTCCGGCGACGACGACTAGCGGAACGCGAGCGATCTCGCCGAGATGCGTGTGCGGGTACATGGTCACGCGAGCGACCAGCAGCACGACAAATACGCCGACGAAGAGAGCAACGATGGCTAGGAATATGAGGCGGAGAACATCCCAGCCATTCCATGCTGGGTCATTAGACGGCGAATGATTCGAAGTTGGAGCGTTCGAGGCCGAATCAGTCCACTTCAGATCAGTTGGCGTGGGATCGGGCGGCACGAGGGTGATGAGTTCCGTCGACTGGCTATCGGCGAGGCGATCGACGGCTGCGCGTAATCTAGAGTCGCTACGACCTGAGATGTCTGCCGAGACTTGCTCTGCCAGGTCGGGCGAGGACGCCCGTCGCTCCACTAACGGATCCGCTGACTCCGGAGTTCGTGCTGAACTTTCAGGATCGTCAGACGAAAGGTTCACGCCCGTTCTCCTGTGCCGGTGGGCGCAAGCACGGTTGCCGAGCTATTTCTTGCTGGCTCATTTCTTGCTGAACCATTCTTCGATGAGCTGTGCTTCGACGAACCATTGAAATACGCGGTCAGCGCTTGGCCAGTATAGGATTTTTTCACTCGCGCGACCTGTTCTGGTGTGCCTTGAGCCACGATACGTCCGCCATCTTCTCCGCCCTCGGGGCCGAGATCGAGGATCCAATCGGCGTTGCGAATTACGTCGAGATTGTGCTCGATGATGATGACCGTGTTTCCTAGATCAGTTAGACGGTGCAGAACATCGAGCAATTTACGCACATCGTCGAAATGCAGTCCGGTCGTCGGCTCATCCAGCAGATAAAGAGTCTTGCCGGTTTGGCGCTTGCTGAGTTCGCGGGCCAGCTTAATACGTTGCGCCTCTCCGCCGGAGAGAGTGACGGCAGATTGACCGAGGTGGATGTATCCCAGGCCAACATCGACCAGCGTTTGCAGCTTTTGTTTGACTTGCGGGATGTTTTCGAGAATCTGGAGAACATCCGATACCGGCATTTCGAGCAGGTCGGCGATGGAATGGCCGTTGTAGTGAACCGACAGTGTCTCGTGGTTGTAACGGCGTCCGCCACAGACTTCGCACTGCACGTAAACGTCGGGCAGAAAGTTCATTTCGATGCGGCGCTGGCCTTCGCCCTGGCAAGCTTCGCAGCGTCCGCCAGCCACGTTGAAAGAGAAGCGTCCGGGTTTGTATCCGCGCTCGCGGGATTCGGGCAGCATAGCGTAGAGATCACGAACCGCAGCGAAGATGCCGGTATAGGTTGCGGGATTGGAGCGCGGCGTTCGACCGATGGGCGACTGATCGATACGAATGACTTTATCGATGAGCTCGGCTCCGGTGATGGCTTTGTGGCTGCCCGCTTCTTCGCGGGAACGATAGAGCTGCTTGGCGAGAGCACGGTACAGAATGTCATTGACGAGGGTTGACTTGCCGGAGCCGGAAACGCCGGTCACGACTGTCATTACTCCGAGGGGAAAAACTACGTCGAAATTCTTGAGATTGTTCTCACGCGCACCGAATACAGTCACGGCCTTGCCATTCGGGCTGCGCCGCTGCGGCAGCATCGCAATCTGCTGGCGTCCAGCGATATAGGCGCCGGTGAGGGACGCAGTCGAAGCCATAATTTCAGCAGGTGTCCCACTTGCGACGAGTTCACCTCCATGACGGCCAGCGCCGGGGCCTAGATCGATGACGTAGTCGGCACGGCGAATGGTTTCCTCATCATGCTCGACCACCAGAACCGTATTGCCGAGATCGCGCAAATTTTCCAGCGCGGCTAGAAGACGGCCGTTGTCACGGTGGTGCAAACCGATGGAAGGCTCGTCTAGCACGTAGAGGACGCCGCGGAGCTTCGATCCGATCTGCGTGGCTAGGCGGATGCGCTGGCCTTCCCCACCGGAAAGTGTTGCGGCTGAGCGGCCGAGCGACAGATAGCCTAGCCCTACGTCGTGCAGGAATTGCAGGCGTTCTGTGATCTCGTGCGCAATGCGTCCGGCGATGGTCAGTTCCCTGCCCGTCAATTTTATTTTGCGCGCCGCATCGAGCGCGCGCGCGATAGGAAGGCTCGTGAAATCGGCAATGGACATGCCGTTTACTTTGACGGCCAGACTTTCCGGACGGAGGCGTTTGCCATGGCATACCGAACATTCGGTGGCCGACATGAAATCGAGCAGATATTCGCGGTAGGTATCAGACGTGGAGGATTCGAGATTCTGCTTGAGGTGGCCGAGAATTCCGAGAAAACCTGTCTTGCCCCCGCGCTGCGGTTCGCCGTTGAGCAGCAGGTTTTGAATCTTGTCGGGAAATTTTTCGAATGGCGTCGCCAGGTTGAATCCGTAGGCTTGGACAAGCAACTGTATGCTGCGCACTAAATTCTGCGACGCTGATCCGGGGCCAAGACCTCCGTCTAGTATCGGCTTCGACCAGTCGACGATGACTTTGGCCGCATCAAGATCGTAGCGGCTTCCGAGACCATGGCACTCGGGGCAAGCTCCATAGGAACTGTTGAACGAAAACGAACGCGGCTCAAGTTGGGGAACACTGATGCCGCAATCGGGGCACGCGAGGCGCGAGGAATAGAGGGTTTCGTCTCCATTGACGACAGCGATCAGCACGAGACCGCCGCCCAGTTTCATGGCCAGCGCGACCGATTGTTCGAGGCGGGTTTCGATTCCGGGCTTCACCAACAAGCGATCGATGACGACTTCTATGGTGTGATTCTTGCGCTTGTCGAGTGCCAGATCGTCCTCAAGATTGACCAGTTCACCATCGACGCGGGCGCGGGAAAAGCCGTGCTGAATGAGCTTCTCCATTTCCTTTTTGAATTCGCCTTTGCGGCCGCGAACGATCGGGGCCATGATCATGACTCGGTCATCAGGCGTTAGCGCCATGACGCGCTGCACGATCTGCTCGGCAGATTGCCGCGTGATAGGCTTGCCACAATTTGGGCAATGTGGCACCCCAATCGACGAGTAGAGCAGGCGCAGGTAATCGTAAATCTCGGTGATAGTCCCAACCGTAGATCGCGGGCTGCGGCTGGTGGTTTTCTGCTCGATGGAAATCGATGGACTGAGGCCGTCGATGGAATCGACGTCTGGGCGCTCCATCTGGTCGAGAAATTGGCGGGCATAGGCGGAAAGCGTTTCGACGTATCTTCGCTGCCCTTCGGCATAAATTGTGTCGAAAGCGAGCGAGGATTTGCCGGATCCGCTCAGACCGGTAATGACCGTCAAGGTATTACGAGGAATCTCGACGTCAATATTCTTCAGGTTGTGTTGGCGCGCGCCGCGCACCGAAATCCTGGTGATGGCCATTTACGCAATACTTAATGGACTTCCGTAACGTGGACGGGTCCTAAGAAATGTTGGAGAGTGGAGATACGCAGTCCGATTCCCGTATCTTAGTTGTTAACAGCGGCGGGGGTCAAATGCGGATAGAGTTAAATATTTGCAGCCGCACGATTCATTGGTGGTTGCCAGCAAGGGCCGTCAACGTGAACGCACTTTTTATAGTTTTCCTGGTTAGCAGTACCGCAATCTTAAGCGTGATGCTCGGTGTTTTCGGCGCCTATTGCGTGATCCACGCAGTATTGGTTGCTTTTAACCCTTCTCGACCATCTAATTTCCTGCGAGTGTTAGTACCCAATCAAAGCCAAGCTAGCGGCGATTAATCGCTCTGCTGCAATCTCTCCCAAAATGTCACACAATACGGCGCCACTGCGTCCCGTTTCAACTTTATGTCTGCCCCATTAGGCTACTGCGGAGGCGGCTGTACTGGAGTGTCATTGGGCGGCATAGCGCCGGGCTGCTGTGGTTTGCGTAGCATCTCCAGAATCTGTTCCGGCGTCTTCGGCCCAGCGTTGGGCTGATTTCCATTCGGATCCTGGCCGTTCGTGGCATTCGCATCGGGTTGTTGGGGTTGCGCCTGGTCGTCGGCATTATCGTCGGTATTATCGGAATCGTCGTCTTTATCGTCACCGTCAGCATTCGCCGCTTGTCCCGCCGCGGGCTGTCCAGGCTGCCGCAATGCGACGATCTGCGGGTTGAACGGCTGTGGACGGGCAAGGTTGTTGTTGCCAGGTGTCCCACCCGAATCGTTCTGGTACACGTTCGCGGCCGTCTGAGTCTCTCCCGGCAACGAAGGCTTTGCCATCAACATAACGCTCGAAACTGCCGCGGGATCGGAGCTCGAACCGAGCATCACATAATCGAACGAAGAGCCATTGAGTAATCGGGCCAGAACATCCCGGGGCGCACCCGGTCCGAGGGACACAATTACTCGCTCGTTTGCGCCCGAGCCCGGAGGAATTTCTATGGAAGCGCCGGTAAGCTTGCGCACATCGCGCAGGATTTCGCCTAATGTAGAATTCTGAGCCGAGATGGTTAGCAAACCACCCTGATAGCTGACTTTTGCGGGAGTGGGCGGAATCTGGTCCATGGGTAACTGACTCAGCGGGCCGCTCGGCAGCGGCGGAAGGACCAGTGGTTTTTGAGCTTTATGGGATTTGTGGTGCGGGTGCGCGTGCGTCGGAGCATTGGCCGGAGCTGTTGTCTGGGCTTTTATCTGAGCATCGGGTTGGGCTTTTGGCAGGTCAGCGGCCGGAGCGACCGCAGTCTGCGCAATAAGGACGGGAGATACCAGCAAGATCCCCAAGGCCATCCATCTGCATGTACGCGGCATCACAAGGTCGCCCCATTTCGTCAAGCGGCTAACTGAGCCCATTGGCAATTTTACCACCGCTTGTAGAACGCAGGAGCGCCATATTCTTGCGTCTGGGCCAATGTTTTGATGACGAAAGACCGATGGAGATATAGGCTAAGTGGGCATAGGACTGTAGTTGGCTCTGAGAACGCGAAAACGCCACGGGAGGCTTCCTGCTTGAGTACTCCTTCGAAACGCACCGTCCAGAATCAAGGGCGCTGGAATCAATTGCCGGGCCAGCGCTGGCTGCGGCTTCTGCTGATGGGAGCATTTTTATACGAAGCGTCTGCCAATGCTCAGACCTGCCAAACCTCGGTGGACATGAGTGCCGATGTACAAGCGGCGCTGAAGACCACGGCGCAGCACTACTTCGAGATGGCGGCCCACGGCGACACTGCGGCTCTGAAGCAGAATTCCATAGCTTCGGTGGCCTCCAGTTTTGGCGGAATCGAAGCCGTGGTCAAAGAAAATCAGGCGATATTTTCTGGCGCCAAGACAACGATTCGGCCGTCCTTTTTGCTGATTGCCGATGGCCCGGAACCCCTGGCTCGCGCCGAGTTTCTCTGCGGCGTTTTTGGGAAAACGGGTCAGACGGAGAATAGTGCCGTATTTGTCTTGCCAAATCTTCCGCCTGGCAAGTACGGCGTCACCATTCTCGACGTAAATTCCGGCCAAGCTGCCAGCACTCTAACTTTCATCCTGCAACAAGCCGGCACCGAGTGGAAACTGGGTGGTTTATATGTACGATCTTCGCAGGCCTCTGGGCACGATGCGACATGGTTCATCCAGCGTGCCCGCGATTTCAAAGCTAAATCGAAGAATCGGGATGCCTGGTTGTATTACCGCGAGGCGATTGCTCTTTCGATTCCTGTGGACTTCATGAGTACGCTGTTTACCGACAAACTCTATGAGGAGGTCCAGTCCACACAACCGGCCGATCTGCCGGCTAATGGAAGTACTGTGGATCTAACCGCCAATGGTAAGGTTTATCATCTGACGGAAATCTTTCCGCTGGCTGTGGGGAATGATCTCGACGTGGTCGTAAAGTACCAATACCCCGATGTATCGGATACTGCGCGCACATTCCAGGAAAATATGACATTGATCAAGGCACTGGTGGCGAAGTTTCCGGAACTTCACGAAGCGTTCGCCGGAGTGGTAGCGCGAGCTGTCGAACCCTCGGGCCGCGACTATGGATCGCTGCTAGCGATGAAGGACATCAAGTAGTGTGGGGTGGTTGCCTTCACTGTCCCGCAGGACTAGTATTTTTTTAGCCTTTTCAGTTCAATGAACTTCTCTCACTCAACATCGTTTTAAGGAGGATGTATGGGAATCGCAGTTTCCCCGATACAGATTGATTCGCGGGTTAGCGACTTCATTGGCAAGCCGCGCAAAATGCTGATCGACGGCAAGTGGGTAAATGCCGCGTCGGGCAAAACTTTCCCAACCTACAACCCAGCTACCGGCGAAGTTCTGGCGCAAGTCGCAGAAGGCGATCGGCAGGACATTGATGCTGCCGTACAAGCTGCCCGGCGAGCGTTTGACAGCGGCCCCTGGTCGCGTCTGACGGCCTCTGAACGCGGGAAACTGGTGTGGAAACTGGCCGACCTGTTGGAAGAACACCTCGAAGAATTCGCGACCCTGGAAACACTTGATAATGGCAAGCCGCTCACCGTGGCGCGCGCCGCCGATGTTCCGCTGGCCGTTGATATGTTCCGCTACATGGCGGGATGGGCGACCAAGCTCGAAGGCACAACCATTCCACTCTCCGTGCCGTACACGCCTGGCGCGAGCTATCACGCCTACACATTACGCGAGCCGGTCGGCGTCGTTGGCCAGATTATCCCGTGGAATTTCCCCTTGCTGATGGCGGCGTGGAAGCTTGCGCCTGCGCTAGCCTCTGGATGCACGGTGGTGTTGAAACCGGCCGAGCAGACACCACTCTCCGCGCTGCGCTTGGGCGAACTGATAATGGAAGCTGGATTCCCGGACGGCGTGGTCAATATCGTCCCTGGATATGGCGAGACCGCGGGCGCAGCTCTGGCGGCGCACGATCTGGTCGACAAAATTGCGTTTACTGGATCGACGGAGGTGGGCAAGCTGATTGTCCACGCGGCCACCGGAAATCTGAAAAAAGTTTCGCTCGAACTCGGTGGCAAATCCCCGAATGTTGTATTCAAGGATGCGGATCTGGATGTGGCGATCGGTGGCGCCGCGAGCGCCATTTTCTTCAATCACGGACAATGCTGCTGCGCCGGTTCGCGTCTCTACGTCGAGCGTCCGGTTTTTGATCGCGTGGTGGAAGGCGTGGCCGCGAAAGCGAAAAAAATTCGGGTTGGATCTGGCATGGAGCCGGACACGACGATGGGACCGCTCGTTTCCGAAGAGCAATTGCAGCGGGTATGCAACTATCTCGAGATTGGCCTGTCCGAAGGCGCGACCGCAATGGCCGGAGGAAAGAAACTCGGCGACAAGGGATATTTTGTCGAGCCCACCGTGCTGGTGAATACGAAAGACAACATGCGGGTGGTGCAGGAAGAAATTTTTGGCCCAGTGGTAGCGGCAATTCCTTTTGACGATCCGGATGAACTTACGCCACGCGCCAATGACTCGATCTATGGTCTAGCAGCAGGAATCTGGACCAAGGACATTTCAAAGGCACACCGACTGGCGGCCTCTCTGCGCGCCGGAACGGTGTGGATCAACTGCTACAACATCTTCGACGCGGCACTGCCCTTCGGCGGTTACAAGCAGTCCGGGTGGGGACGCGAGATGGGCAAAGACGTTCTCGCGCTCTACACGCAAACCAAGTCGGTGTGCGCACGGCTGTAATGTTGTAATAACGATTACGGAATGAGACGGTGGAGAGAGACGGGAGCCGTGCCCGACTCTTCTCCACCGTTCTTTATTTGAGAGGATGGTGTGCCAAGAATTTTGGAGGCGCGGGTGAGAATCGAACTCACGATAGAGGTTTTGCAGACCTCGGCCTTACCACTTGGCGACCGCGCCGGATACTTCACTAAAAACGATACCCTAAAACGAAAAGCCCTCGCAGGCGCAGGGCTTCAAGAACTGGAGCGGGAGACGGGGATTGAACCCGCGACTTCGACCTTGGCAAGGTCGCACTCTACCGCTGAGTTACTCCCGCTC